>Ga0315279_10000730_pt1 | contig 60843 bp, 51 predicted proteins | sample YL17G06_20_MG_FD_203694 | JGI IMG/M metagenome (GOLD analysis project Ga0315279, IMG submission 203694) | Sediment microbial communities from Yellowstone Lake, YNP, Wyoming, USA - YL17G06_20 | ecosystem: Environmental > Aquatic > Freshwater > Lake > Sediment | place: USA: Wyoming | collected...
AAGCGTCATATTGCATGTCTACATAATCAGGGCCAAAACCGACTTCAGCCTCATCACAACTTAGCACTTATCTCAAATACTCAGGGGTGAACATCCGTTCTAGCCGGAAATGCTTCGCAACTCCACTGCCGCAATGCGGAGACTTATTGTCTGGCCGCGCCGCGCGTTCCTGAAGTTGCTCACGCAATCTTGGGAGTATACTTGTCTTTGCGAATGGGCTCTCCTGGTCCCTCAGCCCTCGCCCCGAATGGAGTGATAGCTTCATGGCGCGCATTTATACCGAGCAACAGCTTGCCGACTTCCTCTTCGACCGCATCATTGTAAACTGCCCGAAGTGTCCGGAAACAGAATGTCTTAAAATCGCTTGCCAACTGGTCGCCGCCGAACTGCTCGAAGAAGCGGAGCTTGTTCACAAGTGCGAACCGGTCTCCGACGGCGGGGCCTGAAAACCCTTTGCTGTTACGGCGATGTCCCCATCGCCGTCATACCGCCGCCCTTCAGGGCGGCAGCTCGCTGGAACCACGCGTGCCGTGCTGAAGAGTCTGTCCGATAACCCAGCTCGCAACAACCTCAGAGGCTGATGCGGTAAGAGCGTTCATTGAACATGGGCCGCTTACGGCACCCGCCCGCCATTAAGATCGGCGGACCTTCGGCCGCGGCGAGAGACCGTGCCCATTCGCAGGGGGAAAGCTTTCACACGCGCTCTAAAGGCGCCTCTACATGGAACTGCCCCACACCCTTTCGCCTGGACGCTTGTTTTTTCGCGCGCCGGGAACTATCCTTCGGTCGCCCTCACGCCCAGAAGAAAGGAGGCAGCCCCGATGCCGCAAGGTAAAGTCAAGCCCCCAGCGGGGGACCCTGTGGAGGTCGACCCCCGCCACTACACGCTCGAGTTCGAGAATGACCGGGTCAGGGTGCTGCGGGTCAAATACGGACCCCACGAAAAATCCGTGATGCACAAGCATCCCGCCACGCTTACCGTTTCGCTGACCAACCGGGACTGGAAATTTACGTTGCCTGATGGCCGGACGCAAAACATCATCGGAAGGCCGGGTGAGATCGTCTGGTACGAACCACACGAACACCTCCCGGAAAACCTGAGTTCCAAGCCTTACGAGGGAATCCATATCGAGCTGAAAGGCAAGTAGCGCAGACCCCTTCTTCAGGTCCACGGTCCTTTCCCGCACGTGGTGCATACCTGGGGCTGTTTGTCATTGCCGCGTCTTGCGGGAGGCGACCTTCGGCACCGTAGAGCGTCAGGAGCCGGCAGTCTCATTTGGCGGCACGCAGAGCGACTCCAGTCCCGCTTTGCGGGGTTGCGCCATTTCGAGATCTTGGTCCGGAGGCGTGCCAGAGTAACCCGTGGCGCGTTTGTTGGGAAGATAACAAGAGATTTTGAAATGCCGCGGATGTAAAAAGCGAGACCTGCATTACGCCGGAACGGCAGCACTCCCCGCCAGGGCGGGGCAGGCGCCGAGTGCCGCTACAGGGCGGGCTTTCCGCCATGACGGGTCTCGCCGGTGAGACGCTGGCGCTACGTGCCTGGCGCCACCCTTCGAGGTGGCAGGTCTGCCGGTGACGGCGGACGGCGCTTGCCCAAAGGGGAAATGTAGGGCCGCGGCATGGCATGTCCCCACACAGGTAAATTCGCCTTGGAGCATAGCGGTTGCTCACTTCAGGTCGTTCCGCACCACCTGCCCGCCTTTCATCACGAACTTGACGCGCTCGAGCTCGGTGATATCCGCCAGCGGATCGCCCGAAACCGCGATGAGGTCCGCGAATTTGCCTTTTTCGAGTGACCCGATCTGGTTCTCCCACCCGAGCAGTTCCGCAGCCACCGTGGTGGCCGAGCGGATCGCCTGGGCGGGCGTCATGCCGAAGCGCACCATGTACGCGAATTCCTTGGCCTGGGTGCCGTGAGGAAAGGGACCGACATCCGTCCCGAACGCAATCTTGACGCCGCGGGCGACGGCGCGCCGGAAGCTGACCTCATGGATGCGCGCCCGGCTGGTCTTGCCGCCGGTCGCTCGCAGGTCTTCTTCCGGTTCGAATTCATAAACGTAAAGTGTAGGAACGTAGTAAACGCCTTCTTGGAGCATCTTCTGAAGCGCCGCGTCGTCGAGGTCCAGGCCGTGCTCAATCGAATCCACGCCGGCATCGAGGCAGTCGTGCAGCCCCTGGCCGCCATAAGCGTGGCAGGCCACTTTCACACCTTCCCGATGCGCCTCATCCACGATGGCCTGAATCTCTTCCAGGGTAAATGTCGGGACGCTCACTAGCCGGCCGTCGGGCGTGAAGTGGAAGTGATGCGTCGAATAGATCTTGATGATGTCTGCGCCATACTTGATCTGCTCGCGCACAGCTTGGCGCGCTGCCCAGGGCGAGTCGACCACCTCGACGCCGGAAGGCACCATCACCTCCGGGGAGTAGCCTTCCAGCGGGTAACCACCGGTGGTCGAAAGGGCCCGCGTCGCCACTCGCAGCCGCGGGCCGGCGATCAACCCGCGGTTAATGGCGCTGCGGACGTCCACGTCGCTATACATGGCGCCTTCCGTCTCCAGGTCGCGCATCGCCGTAAAGCCGGCCTCCAGATCTCTTTTCGCGTTCACCAGTGCCTCGATGGTCCGAAATTGCCAGGACTCCTTGAGTAGCTGTTCCTCGTAGCGCCCGCCAGACTCACCGGTGAGGAACAGGTGAGTGTGCGTGTCAATCAACCCGGGCAGCATGGTGGCCTGCCCGAGATCCATCACCTCCGCGCCGGAGGGAATCTGCACGCGCTCCGCGGGACCTACGTCGGCGATCCGGCCTCCTTGGACCAGGACTACCTGATTGGTCAACAGGTGTTCCGACTTGGGGTCGAGCAGACGCCCTGCCCGGATGGCGATGGGCCGCGCTACTTGAGCCCATAAGCAAGCGCCGGTCGTCAGTACACTCAGGACGGTTCGCAACGCGCATTTCCAAGGCATGAATGCAACCTCCATCAGGAAAGCATTTTTTCGCGAAGAAATATCGGGCCTAACCAAGCCAACGCCAGAGCATCGATCAGCCCATGCGTGATCATCGAGGGGTAGAGACTGCCCAGGCGGACAACGGGGTAGGCCAGGAGTGCTCCCAGGGCCGCAGCACGCAGCATCCCGCTCCAGCCCTGGTAGACGTGTGCCAGGCCAAACGCGATCGAAGACGCTCCCCATGCCCAGGACAAGGAATGAAACCACTGCCCCAGTTGAGCCAGGAGGTAACCTCGATAGAGAAACTCCTCACAAAACGCTGCCGTGGGCGCGAGGATCAGAACGCACCAAAGCTTCTCCCGGCGCGTTTCCGGAATGAGAAGGTAAACCAGTTCGGACTCCCTGGGCCACCAACCGCGGCGCTCCAAGAGCAGACTGATGCCCAGCCCCGCTAGCGAAATAGCTGCCAATATCCCAGCCCAGCGAATTACGACGGAGGGTGCAACGCCGCGGAAACCTATTGCGAACACAGGCCGGGAGATGAGCAGGACCAGCAAGCCCAACCCGGCAAGCAGCCATTGTGAAAGGACCGCAGAGAGATATAACGAGAGGCGGGGAATCCACCGGATCTGGCTCTGTCGTGCCGTCACGAATGAAAGGGCCGGAACGCCGGCGGCCAGCAGGAAAACAAAAAGCAAAGCCACCAGCCGGGAAAGCATCGATTGCTCCCGCGAGGTCGGAGGGTCAGGTCTAGGCTATTCCTTCTTCTGAAGGGAGCCCCGTATCGTGCGAAGGCTTGCTCCGGGCTCCAAATTCAGCGGCGCAGAGTATGTCTTGTAGCCTTCAAGTCGGAATTCCAGCCGGTGGGTGCCGGGAAGCATCTTCAAGATTGAGGGCGTTGTGCCATAGAAGTCGCCATCGATCAGGATTTCGGCGTCCGAGGGGTCCGAGAAGCATTCGACGGTAATCAGCTCCCCTGTGGCCACCACAGGTGCAGCCGGGGTGAGGGCGGGTCGCGCTGCCGGCGCGAGAGTGGTGGGTGCGGATTGTGCCGCAGGCGCCGGCGTGGGAGTTGGCGCCGCAGGCGTCGACACCGCGGGCGGGGCGGCCTGGACTCGCGCGGGTGCAGTGGGCGCGGGTGTGGGCTGAACGGCGGGGGTACTGGCCGGCGCCGTCGCCGTGCTGGCCTCCACCGTAACGTCTTTGTCCACGTAGGCTGTGAATTCGTTTCCCTTAGGCGCTCCTACTGTGTCGCCTAATTCCGTCTCAACCTTGACCAGATCCTTCGCGGGGTTCTTCGATTTCTCACGGATCGAGCGCAGCTTGACGGTCGTCAGGTTCGGCAGTCTTACGCCCTCGATGTCAAACTTGATGAACTTGTCTTTCTTGACGCTTTGCACCGCGCCCCAGGCCACCGCGCCCGCAGGGATCGCCACCAGCCCCTGGATCATCACCGGCCGGGCAACCACGAAGTCAACACGGCTTCCCTCGTCCACCTGGCTGCTCAACAGGTCGGCTTCCAAGCGGACTTGCACGCGGGTACCCTCCGGAATCTGCACCTGCTCCGCATAGAGTAAGCTGCTGAGACAGAGGAAACTAAGCGTTACTCCTGCAATCCACCCCTTCACCTTCATGACAGCCTCCACCCTGGGAGCTTTCTGCCCCGCTGACGCGCGTCCCGGCCTGCCCCGGCCGCGGGCGAGCTACTCCTTCTCCAGGATCCTCTTAACCCTCGGATGCGATCCCGGGACAACCGTCAGCGTCTGTGTCCAGCCGCGGTAGCCGCGCAGCCGGAATTCAATCACATGACGTCCCCCAGCGACCCGCAGCGTGGAGGGAGTGTTTCCAACAAAACTGCCGTCAAGCAAGATGTCCGCTGCCGCGGGATTGCTATCGAACTCCACAGACCCTGGCTCCGTCTCTACGGGAGGGATAACACTTGGCGGCGTCGCAGGTTGAGGAGTAGTCGAAGGCGCAACCTGGGCGGGTTGCGCGGGCGCCGGTGCCGTAGTAGTGGCGAGAGCAGTTGAAACGGCGGCTGGGGCCGTCTCGGGAACATTCACAACAGCCGCTGAGTCTATGAACGCGGGGTACGCCCTTCCCTTCTCTGCCCCGATCCGACGTTCCGCGTAGCCGGGAATCGGTTCGCTTTCCTCGATCTCATTACTGTCGCCCTTCTTTTTCCCTTTGTAGGGTTTCGCACGGAGGGGGATTGCCTGATTGTCCACGGCGCTGACCGACGTGAACTCGAAAGTCACCGAGGCATCCTTCGCCCTCTTCTTGCCGGCCCCCTTGACCTTCACGACCCTCCCTACGGCCTTCGCACCCTTGGCGATAACGACGTGCCCGTTGACCACGACGTCCTCGGTCACGTCGAAGCCGATGGTGTCATCCTTTACTACATTGTCCGTGGTCAGGACGTTTTGGAGGCCGAGCCGCACCTCCTGTCCGTCGCGCAGTCGCACCTGTACTGCTGAGGCCGGAATGGCTACGACGAAAAGCAAAATGATGGCGCCCAACCATCCTGATACCTGTAAGCCAAACCCACGGTCTAGACAAACTCGATAGATTTTGCAGAAGTGCTTCATGGCCACCTCCAACGGGCGTGGTGACCCCTACGATGGAGAACCCTGCCCGTTGCCTTCGGGGTTCTCATTACATGACGTATGGGCGTAGTGTCTCACTGCTGGGCAACGACGTCAAGAACCTTGCGGCGTCCGTGCCGCGAGGGGTTCGCGGGTGAGCCGTGATCCGACGCCGCGAGGCCTGTTCCTGCAAGGGCCCCGGGGCCGAACCTTGATTCGGCAACCGGGAGGGTCAGCGCAATAGATACGCACCCAGCACCGCCCGACACCGGTCACGATAAAGCTCCAGAGGGACGGTCTCAGGCCCCATCAGCCATTGCAGGCAATAGCCATCTACCAACGCGCGAATCGTGGCGGCAGCATCCTCGGGGTTGACCCGGCGGAATTGCTGGTGCTTAATACCGTCTTCCACAATCTTGGCATCGCGCCCCCGGCACTGCTCGAAAAACCCCGCCAGGAGTGCCCGGAAGCGTTCAGAACGTGTTCCCAGCGCCACGAAATCGAAGAGGACCAAGTAAAGCTTCCGGTTGACCTGCGCGCTGTGGAACAGGACTTCCAGTTCCGAAGCCAGACGTGCCCGGGGCGACTCCTGGCCCTGCGCGACCTCGTCCAGAGTACGGTTCAACTGGCGTACCAGCCACTCGATTACACCAAAGAGCAGATCCTCTTTTGTCCGGAAATAGTAGAGCGCGCCGCCCTTACTTGAACCCGCCCGCGCTACCACCGAATCCAGGGTGGTAGCCTGGACGCCTACTTCCAGGATTTCGGCATACCCGGCCCTGACAAGGGCTTCTTTGCGCCGCTCTGCAAGTTCTGGATTCGGCCGGCGTGGGCTCATGAAGGCCTCCCCGTTAAAAATACGTCTAGACGGATTATTTGTGTCCCCGCTTTTTTGTCAATAGCTTTATGTGTCTTCCAGGCCCGTGCTCTCCCCTTACTCCGTACTTCGCCGTCTCTAATGGGCGTAGACGGGCGGAGGTTGCTTGTACCCCCATCAGCGAAGTGCTACGATTTTGATTTCAGGGCAAGGTTATGGAAACAACAAGTCCCGAGAGCAATCTTCTGGGGCTAAGCCAAGACGAGTTGGAACACTTGGCGGTAAGGCATCGCCAACCTTGCTATCGCGGCCGGCAACTGTTTCGTGCCCTCTACGCTCGTCACCAGCGGGATTTTGCTTCCCTCACGGACCTGGATCGAGGGTTTCGAGACGCCTTAGCGGCCCATTACACGATTGTTTACCCTGAGGTCCGGCAAGAATTCGTCTCACGCGATGGTACCGTTCGGTACCTGCTTGGGCTCACGGATGGGAACGCGATTGAAGCCGTTTTTCTGCCGGAACAAGACCGGGTCACGCTGTGTGTTTCAAGCCAGGTAGGCTGCGCGGTGGATTGTCGCTTTTGCTTTACGGCGCTTCTGGGAATCAAGCGCAACCTCACGGCCGGAGAAATTCTGGGACAGGTTCATGCCGTGGCTTCTGCCCGGCAGATCCCTCGGCGGGCGCGAATGAACTTGGTCTTCATGGGGATGGGCGAGCCGCTTTTGAACTTGGCGCAGGTGATGAAGGCCATCAAGATCCTGGCAGACCCGAAGGGGGCAGGCATTCCCCTTCGTCGCATCACCCTCTCTACCGTCGGCATCGTTCCTGGCATCCTCGCCCTCGCGGGTGAGCCAATGCGTCCCAAGCTGGCTGTTTCCCTCAATGCCTCGACCGAGAGGCAGCGCACTGCGTTGATGCCGGTGAACAGGAAATATCCTCTGAGCGAGTTGCTGCGCGTGTGTCGCGCCTACCCCTTGCGCCCTCGGGAGCGCCTGACTTTCGAATACGTCCTGCTGGAGGGCATCAACGACTCGGACGCGGACGCTCTGCGCGTGGCAGAGTTGTTGCGAGGCCTGCGTGCCAAGGTCAATCTGATCCCTTACAACTCCGGCCCCGAATTCCCCTATCGCCCCTCACCTTTCGAGCGCGTTTTGGCGTTCCAGCAAGTCCTCACGGCCCGACGCATCCTTGCCTTCATTCGGGTTTCGCGCGGGCAGGACATTCGCGCTGCCTGCGGCCAGTTGAACCTGGGCGGAATGGTGTTACAGACTTCTCGCGCGCTTGCCGCTTCGTCGCCATGAACCGGATTCACCCCGATCCCGAGCTTAAGCAGCTTTCGTCGCAGCGGTTATATTCTTTCGCCTTTGGGATCGGGGTTCACCGGGGAGCGTCAGGCCGGATCCCGACGACGGCCATCGAGCGTCCGGTCCGCCGGCCCTCTTTGCGGTGAGAGAAGAACAGGTCGGTGCGGCAAGCCGTACAGAAGTCTGCCACGGAGACGTTGCGAAGGTTGAGTGCGGCGTTCCGAAGCTGCTCTTGCGCACCGGCGACGAGGTCCAGATGTGCGGTCGGGGCTGCGCGAGGCTCGCGGGCGGGAGGCCGGGCCGGGAGAAGAAAGGCCGGGGCACGTTCTGCCCACGCCCTCGAGGGATTTGGCGGTTGGCAGAAAAACTTCTCGGCCTGCGGAAAGCGTCCATGGAACGCCTCCAAGACTTCTTCCCCTACTTCATAGCAACAGGTGCGAATCGACGGTCCCAGCGCGGCGAGCAACCGCGGCGGTTCAGAGCCAAAGAGGCGACGCATCTCGCCCACCGTTTTTTCGATGACGCGCGCCAGCAGGCCACGCCATCCAGCGTGGATAACAGCGACCGCGCGGCGCTGCGAGTCAACCAGCACAACCGGTAAGCAATCCGCGCTTCGGACCGACAGGAGGATTCCGGGCTCATCCGTCAGGAGGGCATCGCCCGCGGGTGGAGTCTCAGGGCACGGCTCCGGAAAAGGAATCCCGCAAAAGCGATATTCAAGCCTTCCTCCCGCCGCGCGCGTCACCTGGTAAACGTGCGGCGAGTGGATCTGACGGAGCGAAGCCAGTGCGAAGGACGCCGCGCCGAGCTGCGCGAAGAAAAACCGCCGGTTCTGCTCCACCCGCGCGCGTTGCTCCCCGTCTGTAAAACCGAGGTTCAACCCCGCCGCAGGCGCTCGGCTCACTCCTCCTTGGCGGGTGCTGAAGGCGTGGAGCAACCAGCGGTACCGGCTGAACTTAGCGCACTTGAGCCAAGCTAGCCCGCCGCGCGAAACGATTTGGAAGGCTCGGGGTCCCAACAGGTGAATATAACACAGCGGCCGCACACGCCCGCGCGCGCCCCGATCCGTCGATAAAGGGAGCGACCCGCCAAGGCGGGACTGCGCACCGCCTTGGGGAGCCGGCCTAGGCGTGCACCCATCCCGCGCACGCGGGATCGGCCGCCGCTGGGCTCCTGGGACTTCGGTGCTTACCGACGGATCGGGGCGCGCGCTCGCCATTGCAATTCGCCTTGCGGTCTGATATGGTGCGCTAAAATGACTTAGGGTTAAAGTGCAGAGGGTGGAAAAAACCCTATGCTTTCCGTTCGCTTGGTGCACATGATCGAGGATCACGCGGAAGAGCTAACCCGCGCTCTCATCCAAGACCTGCAAAGCAACCCGCGAACCGCGGCGTACCACCGGCTGTCGCACGCGGATTTGCAGCACCGCGTTTACGATGTCTACCGAAACCTCGGCCATTGGCTGGGGCATGAAACGGACAAGGCCATTGAGGCCACTTATAGTGAGTTGGGCAAGAAGCGCGCGACCGAAGGCATTCCCCTCAGCGAAGTTGTTTACGCGCTTACTCTGGCCAAATATCATTTGCGAGACTACATTCGCTCTGCCGGGCTGATGGACTCCGCCGTGGAGCTCTATCAGGAGCAGGAACTCCACAGATTAGTGGGCCATTTTTTCGACCGAGCCATCTATTACAATGTGAAGGGGTACGAGCGTGAGGTGGCCCACCTGCACGCGTCGCGTGCCGCCACGACTGCGCGGTGAGGAGAGGGGTGGAGAGCGGGTTGGTCCCTGCCCGCGAGGGCAGCCGCTGGGAATCCGGGAATGATTGTGGGGACAGGTGTTGATATCGTGGAGACCCTGCGCATTGCCCAGGCCCTCAAGAGGCACGGAGAGCGCTTCTCTAAACGCGTTTACACGCCTGCGGAAATCGCCTATTGCGAGAGGTTCAAGAACCAGGCGGAACGCTACGCCGCGCGCTTTGCAGCCAAGGAAGCTGCCTTTAAGGCGCTGGGGACCGGCTGGCGAGATGGGGTCCGGTGGTTGGACGTGGAGGTCACGCATCTACCGAGCGGCAAGCCCGAACTCGTCCTCACGGGGCGTGCCCAAGAGTTAGCTCGTGAGCTGGGAGTCAAATGCACCGCCGTATCGATCTCGCATTCGGACCGATACGTCGTGGCCCAGGTCATCTTCGAGTCCGATGACTGATCGTTTCGCCAATCGCGGCCACCGATGGAGCACGCTCGCTGGAGTGTTAGTGTGCCTGGGGGGCATTTTCTCTGCCTCGGCGCAGACGGAGACAGTTGGCCAAGGTCCTGTCGTGCTGGGTAGTAAACGTGCCACCCAACTGGTGATAAGCCAGGTGAAGCCTGAGTATCCGGCCCTGGCGAAGATCAACTACATCCAGGGGCACGTGCTTGTACAGTTGACAGTTTCACGCGACGGGCGCGTGGCTCAGGCACATGTCCTGCGTGGTCATCCCATCTTGGCCGCTTCGGCCTTGAGGGCAGTCCGCCGATGGCTCTACCGCCCGCTCATGACGGCAGTCGGCCCCGCCGCCTTCCTGACTACCGTGAGCATGAATTTCTACCTGCGGGTCTCCAAAATCGACCATCTCCCCCCAGAGGCCGAGGTCGACCTCAACCGTCAGGTCAAACCTCCGGAAGTGCTCACCAGGCCACCGGGGCAGTCCTTTGCATCCTTAGTCCGCTTGCGGGTTTTGCTGAACGACGCGGGTAAGGTCATCGATTCGGAACCGGTGAAAGGTTCTCCCCCGGAGTTCGAAGAGGCCCAGAGAGCGGTGGAGCAGTGGACGTTCCGGCCAGCGCGTTGGGGGACGCTTTCCGTTCCCTGGTACCTCGAGGTGGATGTTCCGGTGGCGGACCGCGGCGCTCATTCCCCTGCGGCCGATCCCGGTGGCCAGTGACACCCGCCAGTGCCGTTCCAACTATTTGGCAGTAACTCCGAGGGGACAGGAGGTGGATTTTTGGGGAACGCACGGTCTGCCGTTTGTTGAGAGGCGATAAGTTGGAACGGCACCGGCCTGACTTCCTTCCCGCGCCCCAAGGGGTTTCCACGCGCCTCATCCCGCGGTAAACTTTGTATGGGCGCTGGGGAAGATTGGCGGGCCAAGAATTACTCTTGCAGGAGTTGTGAACGGATGCAGGGTCCAATAGGCAAGCCAAGAATGCTGGTATGGGGGCTGGTGGCGCTGCTGAGCCTGGCAAGTTCGGCTTACGGACGGCAAGAGCCCGAGTTGCCACCCTTTCAATATGCGGGCGGCACCCAGAAGATTAGCCAGGATTGTGCCGGCAATCTCCAACTTACCAGCGAGGCTTTGATCTTCAAGTGTCCTGCGGCTTCCATCCGTATTCCTTTCGCTTCCATCATCCTAATGGAATACCGCGCCGACATTAGCCAAAGGGTTCGCAAGCTCGAGCTCAAATGGAAGGTCCGGCCGGAAGCGAAAGCGCGCAAGCGCAATCGCTATTTCACCGTCGTCTATAAGGAGCCGGACGCCACCCAGGTGGTAGTCCTGAAAGTCGCCCCCCGTTCGATGCGTCCCTACTTGGCGGAAATCGAATTGAAATCCGGCAAGCGTGTCGAGGTTATGGGATACGAAGATTACCTCTAGCACCGTTCCGACTATTTGGGACCATTCTCCGTGAGCCAGTGCCATTCCAACCGGCCAAGGGCTTCGCCCTTGACATCCCACGACGTAGCACAGGCGTCCCGACGTCCGTGACCGGTCACGGCCTGCCGCCCGTAGGCCAGACCGCCCAAAAGGCTCCGAGCTCGCCATCCCCGAGGGGAGGCTCGTCCCCCCTGCTTCGAGAAGACACACACGGCTTCCGCAGGGTCGTCGTTGCCAACTAACCCCGTCTAGTGCCGTTCCAACTATTTGGGGCTACTTACGTTGAGCCACGCGGTCGCGCCCAGGATCGTTCCGACAATTTCCGGCCACTCGGCTTGGGCGGTGTGGCGCGCGGCCCGTTCCAACAGTTCCCAGTCGTCTGGTCTGTGGGGTGTGGCGTACAAGTTGGAACGGGCCGCGTGTTGGAACGGCCCCAGGCAGTGGCAGGACAGGCTAATTCAGAGCCTCAACAAGTTGGAACGGCACTAGGGATTTTTCGCCTGATAGAAGTATCCCGCCCGGGTCCGTACCTTGACCCCCGGACGTTGTACCTTGACTTGGATTTGATGGAAGCCTGTCTGGGTGAGGGTGTCGGGAACGTAAGCCAGCTCGTATTGACTATGGATTTCCGAAGCAATCTTGCTGAGTTCGTCCTGCAGGCCTTTTTTTGACCAGTGGGAATAAAACACGCCCCCTGTGTAGCCAGCATAAAACTCCAACAGACTCGCGACCACAGTGGAACGGACGATTTCCCCCGTCGCCAGCAAGATAGGCACGACGGGGATGGGCGTACTGTAGACATTCGCGGAGTTAGTGGGGGTGGGCACGGTGTTGGGGGGAAGCGGCCGGGTGACGTTGGTGTCCAGCGGGCTCGGCGGCGGCGCCTGGGGCTTCTTGGCCAGCAGCACGCGCGCCGGAGTGAAGCCCAAACCATAGATCGTCACTTCCGCATTCATCGCCTTCTGCAAGACGTCTTTGTTGGTGTTCTCGCTCCCCGCATCGAGCCCCTCGGAAAACGCCACGATGATGCGGTGCTCTTCCTTTGGCCGGCTCTCCAGCAAGACAATGGCGCGCGTGAGGGCATCGTTGAGCCGTGTCGAGTCTCCTCGGGCCACGAGCCCGCGGAGGGTCGATTCCAGCCGGTCGCTGTCTTGGGTGAACGGTTGGACCATCTGGACGCGGTCGGCAAATGTAATCACCGCAGCGCGGCCCTGCGGGCCCAGCATCAGGGCGGAAAACAGCGGCGCCAAGGGGCGCACCTCGTCCAGGAGCGGCGCGATCCGCTCATTTGTCTCCACCACAATCACCGCCGCCAGCGGGTGTTGCTCGATTTCGAAGCGTTCGATGCGTTGCGGAACGCCGTTATCAAAAACCCGAAAGTCCTTTTCCTCGAGGTCGTAAATGAATTGTCCTGCCGAATCGATTGCCGTGACCGGCGCGGTCACAAGCGGCGACTCAACCCGAATCTGGGAAGTCTCCTTCGGCGCGTCTTTGGGCGGTTCTTTCTTGGGGCTGGCGATGACGGGATTGTCGCCGGCAACGCCTTGCTGGGCGCGTGCCGTGGAGAAGGGGATAAATCCACAGGCTAAGACGGCAAGCGCCAAAGAAACGACCAACCCTCGAGCATGCATCGAACTTACAGCCCTCCTCCCGCCGGGGGCGGAACCCCTACAGTTCTGAGATGAACACCGCCGGGCCCGCGTTGCATTGCCGCAGCGCCTGGCCGCGGCAAGCCTGTAGGGGCGCATGGCCATGCGCCCCTACCCCGCAGGGGCAAACCGCCCCTACTTGGGCCGCTGCCGCGCAGCTTCATAGAGTACCACGGCCGCCGCTACCGAAACATTCAGAGAGGGCACAGGACCCCGCAGTGGGATGTAAGCCAGTTCGTCACAGGCCTCGCGAACCAGCCGGTGCAAACCGCGTCCCTCCCCGCCGAGCACCAGAGCGCACGCGCCCCTATAGTCGAGGTCGAGATAAGATTTCTCGGCCCGCGCCTCGAATCCATAAACCCACACTTGGTGCTCTTTCAGCTCCATCAAAGCTCGGACCAGGTTGGTGACTCGTGCGACCTTCGCGTGCTCCAGCGCCCCCGCCGCCGCCCGCGCCACCGCGGGCGTGAGACCCGCCGCGCGCCGCTCAGGAATCACTATCCCGCTGGCGCCAGCCGCCACGGCCGTGCGAACAATCGCCCCCAGATTCGCCGGGTCTTCCACGCCATCGAGCACCACCAGCAGTGCCCGCTCCGAAGACGCGACCAGACTCTCCAGCTCGTCATAGGTCTTGGGCGCGCAGACCGCCACCACGTTTTGGTGCTGGCGGCTCCCCGCTGTGCGCTCCAGTGTCGGTCGAGGGGCAAAGCGAAGGGAAATCCCGGCAGCGCGGCACGCGTCAATAATCTCCTGCAGCCGGGTGTTGTGCTGCCCTTCCGTCACCAGCACGTGGTCCACCGGGCGAGCGCGTACGGCTTCCCGGACGGCATGAATGCCGAAGACTACGTCCGGCCTCTCCCCGGTTCCTCGATGGGACACTGCGGATTCTCCACGCCCCTGGATATTGTTGGTAGGGGAGCCCCCCGCTCTGCGGGGTGATCCCGCCTCTATAGTGCCCCCGCAAAAAGACTGCGGGAGGGCCGTGAAGACCCTCCCCTACAACTTTGCTGCCGCTTGGAACTCGCGCAACCTCTCGGCGCAACTCTTCACGTGGCGCGCCAGCGGCAGCTTGGCGCCTTCCTCGAAAATCGGAATCAGTTTTTCCAGTTCTGGGCCGGAAACGGCCCCCGTCAGTGCAACCCGGATGGGATGGAAAAGGTCTTTGCCTTTCTTGCCGGTTTCCTTTTGCACGCTCTTCGCAACGTCGCGGAACCGCTCGTAAGTGAGCTCGCACTCGGCGAGCGCCTTGGGGATGAAAGCCTTGAGCACTTCGCGTGACGCCGGGTCTTCGGCCACGTGCCGCGTTTCTTCGCCGGCGACAACCGCTCTCGCGTCGTATTCAAAAACCAGCCGGGCCGCCACGGGGATCTGGCTCAAGTAATCCAGATTCTTGAGGACAGCATCCACCACGCGCTCGAGCCAAGCGAGCGAAGCTGCATCCACAGGCTCTCGCAGGTATCCCGCGCCGGCGAGGAACGGCACGCTCAATTCGGCCAGGCGCCGCAGCGGTAATTCCTTCATGTAATGCCGGTTGAGCCAAGCGAGCTTCTCGGGATCGAAAACGGCAGGACTCTTGGTGATGCGGTCGAGGGAGAATTGCTCGACCAGCCCGCGCGGACTCAAGATTTCCGTCTTGCCGTCTGCGGGCGACCAGCCGAGCAGTGCCAGATAATTCCGTAGCGCCTCGGGGAGGATCCCCAGTTCACGGAAGCTCTGAAGGGAAGTGGCCCCATGGCGTTTGCTGAGGCGCGTCCGGTCCGAGCCCAGAATGGTTGAGAGATGCGCGAACTGCGGAGGCTCCCAGCCGAGCGCGCGATACACGGCCAGTTGGCGCGGCGTGTTGGAGATATGGTCGTCGCCGCGAATCACGTGAGTGATTTCCATCAGGTGGTCGTCAATTACCACCGCATAGTTGTATGCCGGATGGCCGTCCGAGCGCAGCAAGATGGGATCGCCGATGACTTCGCTTGAGAAACGGGTGGGCCCGTGGACCAGGTCGTTCCAGGAGAAGGTGCTCTCTACGATTTTCAGGCGTACCGCCGCCGGCTCGCCTGCGGCCTTTCGCCGGGCCGCCTCCTCCCGCGCCAGCTTTCGGCAGCGTCCGGAATAGCGCGGCTGGCGTCCGGCCTTGAGAGCCTCTTGACGCTCCGCCTCAAGCTGCTCGGCCGCGCAGAAACAGTAATAGGCGTGGTCTTGCTCAATCAGTTGCGCCGCATACTTCACGTAAATCTCCAGGCGCTCCGACTGCCGGTAAGGCCCGAACGGCCCGCCTTTGTCCGGACCCTCGTCCCAATCGAGCCCGAACCAGCGCAAGTCCTCGAGCAGTTGGCGCTCGTACTCTTCCCGCGAGCGCTCGACGTCCGTGTCCTCAATCCGCAGCACGTTGACACCGCCGTGGTGGCGGGCGAAGAGCCAGTTGAACAATGCGGTGCGCGCGTTCCCCACATGCACGTACCCCGTGGGACTGGGAGCAAAGCGGCCTCGAATCTTGGACATAGGATGGACTTCTTCTCTTCCGCTTTAAAGATAGCACACCCCGGGCCTGCGCGGCGGCTCGGGTGGCCCCCGTCGCCTTCGAACTCTGCGGCCCGTCATCTGTAGCGGCACGCTCAGGCCGCTACGTTCCCATAACGCCCGCCGCGGCGGGTCAGGCCTGCCGCGGTTTGCTATCATGGTGAATCGGACGGGGGAGGGCGCCTGCCAGGTGGGAGCGATGAGGGTTTATCAAACGTTGGCCGTCGGCGTCCTGGCCCTCCATCTGCTTTGGATCGTTTGGGTCATCTTCGGTGTTTGGGTGACGGCTGGCCGTCCGGCATTGCGCTGCTTACATATTGCCTCGCTAGTCTATAGCATCCTGATTGAGATCCTTCCCTGGCCTCCCTGCCCTCTAACCTTGGCCGAGCAGTGGCTGGAAGGCCACGCGGGGGTCCGTCCTTATCACGAACCCTTCCTCATCCATTATTTGGAGGCGCTGATCTACCCGGACATCCCGGAGGCCCTGCTGATTGGATGTGCCGTGGCCGTTTGCGTGTTTAACCTTGGGGTGTACATCCTTCGCTACCGGCGCAGGCCTGCCGCTGATTGGTAGGGCGAGTACTCTCCGGCTAGGGCTAAGTAAGGGCACACCATGGTGTGCCCCTATGACGGGCGGCGACGACCTCGCCGCAGTCGCACCAGTCGTTTCCCACCGGCCAGTGTCAGGCAGAAGCGCGCCAAGGCGTGCCCTGACGTGAAACGGGCGTTGTCGTAAAGGCTCTGGGGCCATGCCTGCGCGCCCTCTTACGGCTACTTGCGCGCGGTAATCTGCAAGCTGGCCATCCACCGGGAGAGATGGTTGAAGCTGGGGTAATGCGTGCGATCCACCTGGAGCGGGGTCACGGAGATTTCCTGGGCCCGGATGGCGGCATAGTCGGAGTCGGGTTCCAGCCCGTTGAGCTCGACCGTTTCGTCCAGCCAGTAATACGGCCGGCCGCGCGGGTCTTTCTGCTCGACCACCAGGTTCTGCGAGATCTTTTGGCTCTGGCGCGTGAGTCGAACCCCGCGCACCTCGCCGTGCGGCACATTCACGTTGAGCATGACGCCTGCCGGTAATCCCTCCTCCAGGACCTTCGCGGCCAGTTGGGCGGCGAAGGCCGCGGCGCTTAGAAAATCCGCTTGCTTCCGCGAGGCCAGCGAAATAGCCAAAGACGGCACGCCGTGCAGGACCGCTTCCATGGCGGCGGCAACGGTGCCCGAGTAGATTACGTTTTCCCCAAGGTTGCCGCCCGGGTTGATGCCGGAAACTACCAAGTCGGGCTTCTGGGGAAGGATGTGGTAGAGCGCGACGATCACTGCATCCGCAGGCGTCCCGGAAACGGCGTAATGAAACTCGCTGAGTTTGTGGATCCGTAGCGGCGTGTGCACGCTGACGGCCTGGCTGGTCCCGCTCCTTTCCCGGTCAGGGGCCACCACGGTCACTTCTCCCAAAGGGGCAAGGGCCTGCTCCAGAACCTTGAGCCCTGCGGCGTGAACGCCGTCATCGTTGGTAACCAGAATTCGCTTGTTTCCCATTTTTTGGGGGACCAGCCGTCGGCCAGAGACCGCTGAAAGGGCGCGGCGCTCTCTCGGGCCTAAATTAAATTGATAACATGGCCCACGCTGGTTCGTCCAGTTGTTTCCTGTTCTTCCCACGGGTCACCTGGCATGTTGTTTCCCGAAAACAGCTCTTTGCCTTGCTGCACGTTAGCAGTAATATGGCGCGCTCATGCCAGCCCCGATCCGTCGGTAAGAGGCTACGTCCCGTGAGCCCAGAGGCGGCCAGCGAATTGATTCATTGATCCGTTGACCAATTGGCCTTCGGTTGAGCGTTGAGAGTCGAGTTGACCCAATGAATCAATGGACCATTGAATCAATAAGCGGAGGTCACTCCCTCTATTGACGGATCGGGGCCAGGCAATGCTCTGCACGAACCAGGAGGTCAATCATGCAGGAGACGCTTTCCCGACGAAAGTTCTTCAACAAGGTAGGAACCGGCGGGGCGGCGGCTGCGGGTCTGGCGGGTCTGGCGGCACCCGCGCTTGGCGGCAGTCCGGCTTCCGGCCCCAATCGGATTTTGAAGCGCCCGTCTTCTCCACGTGCGATGGCCACGGCGGCGCCTGCCGTGGCCGGCTTGAATCTGAATGTCACCAAGATTGAGAGCACCTTGGTGAACATCCCCTATCGGCCTGTGCCGGGGCGACGCATGCTGGCGGAGAACTTCGAGTGGACTTATTTCCTGATTCACAAAGTGACGCTCGCCTGTGGCGTGGTGGGGTTTGGCGAGACCATGTCGTACTACACCTGGGGCACGCCGACTGAAAAAGCCATCGCCTATGCCCGGGGACGCAATGCCGCCGAACTGATGTGGGACGACTCGCTCGGCGCTGGCCTTCAGATGGCCCTGTTTGACGCGGTCGGCAAGGCGAATGATGTGCCTATCTATCGCCTGCTGGGCCCCAAGATCCGCGACCGCGCCTTTATCAGTTGGTGGGACCTGGACATGACGGGTGAGGACTGGATCTCCGAGTGTCGCGAGGCGCATGCCCAGGGTTACACCGCCTTCAAAACCAAAGGGCGGCCCTGGCGCGATCTGGTCGAAGACTGCCGCACCCTTTGCAAAACCCTTCCGCCCTACTTCACCATCGATATGGACTTCAACGAATTTTTGCTGGACGTAAGCCGCGCCACGCAGGTGCTGCAGGAATTGGCGGAGTTCCCCAACGTGGCGGCCTTTGAGAGTCCCATTCCTCAGGGGGATGTATGGGGGAACCACTTCCTGCGCTCCCAGACGCGGGTTCCTATTGCGATGCACTACGGCAATCCCCCTGTGATGACAGCGCTCAAGGAAGAGGTCTGTGACGTGTTCGTGGTCGGAGGTGGCGCGTCGGCCGTGTTGCAGACGGGAGCGGTGTTGGCGATGGCCAACAAGCCCTTCTGGCTGCAACTGGTGGGCACGGAGGTCACGGCGACGTTTGCGCTGCACCTCGCCGCTGTAGTCTCCCACGCCATGTGGCCGGCGGTGAACTGTCACCAGCTCCACGTTCAATCCCTCATCAAGCCTGGGATCGCGGTCACCAACGGAACCGCAGCCGTCCCCGAGCGGCCAGGCTTGGGCATCGATCTGAACGAGGATGCGGTGGCCAAGTATCGAATTGAGCCTCTGGCTCGCCCCCTTGAGCCACCGGAAGCCTTGATGGTGGTGCGCTGGCCCACCGGCGCCAGTAACTATTTTGCTTACAGCTCACAGTATTGGAGCGATTTCAGATACGGGCGCCTGCCGCTCTTTGTTAAAGGCGTCCGCTTCGAGTACGTTCCCAACAACGGCAGCCGCGAGTGGAAGGAGTTGCACGAGAAGGCCAAGAAGGGCACAGTCTTCTCGGAGCAACGCATCCTTTAGCCCGAATTCCGAAATTGAAGGGCGGTGTTCCGGACATTTTCACTTGTCAACAACAGTCATTTCCCGTTCTTCCCACGGTCACCTGGCATGTTGTTTCCCGAAAACAGCTCTTTGCCTTGCTGCACGTTAGCAGTAATATGGCGCGCTCATGCCAGCCCCGATCCGTCGGCAAGAGGCTGAGTTCCGTGAGCCCAGAGGCGGCCAGGGAATTGACTCATTGATCCGTTGACCGATTGGCCTTCGGTTGAGCGTCGAGAGTTGAGAGTCGAGTTGACCCAATGAATCAATGGACCATTGAATCAATAAGCGGAGGTCACTCCCTCTATTGACGGATCGGGGCCAGGTAATGCTCTGCACGAACCAGGAGGTCAACCATGCAGGAGACGCTTTCCCGACGAAAGTTCTTCAACAAGGTAGGAACCGGCGGGGCGGCCGCCGCAGGTCTGGCGGGTCTGGCGGCACCTGCGCATGGCGGCAGTCCGGCTTCCGGCCCCAATCGGATTTTGAAGCGCCCGTCTTCTCCACGTGCGATGGCCACGGCGGCACCTGCCGTGGCGGGCTTGAATCTGAATGTCACCAAGATTGAGAGCACCGTGCTGAACATCCCCTTCCGGCCTGTGCCGGGGCGACGCATGCTGGCGGAGAATTTCAGCGAGACTTATTTTTTGATTAACAAAGTAACGCTCGCTTGTGGCGTGGTGGGCTTTGGCGAGACCGGGGGGTACTATATTCGAGGCACGCCGGCTGAAAAAGCTATTGCTTATGTCCACGGACGCAATGCCGCCGAACTGATGTGGGACGACTCGCTCGGCGCCGGCCTTCAGATCGCCCTGTTTGACGCGGTCGGCAAGGCCAATGATGTGCCTATCTATCGCCTGCTGGGCCCCAAGGTCCGCGACCGCGCCTTTATCAGTTGGTGGGACCTGGACATGACGGGTGAAGACTGGATCTCCGAGTGTCGCGAGGCGCATGCCCAGGGTTACACCGCCTTCAAAACCAAAGGGCGACCCTGGCGAGATATAGTCGAAGACTGCCGCACCCTTTGCAAAACCCTTCCGCCCTACTTCACCATCGATATGGACTTCAACGACTTCTTGCTGGACGTAAGCCGCGCCACACAGGTGATGCAGGAGTTGGCGGAGTTCCCCAACGTGGCGATCTTTGAGAGTCCTATTCCCCAGGGGGATGTATGGGGGAACCGCTTCCTGCGCTCTCAGACGCGGGTTCCTATTGCGATGCACTACGGCAATCCCCCTGTGATGACAGCGCTCAAGGAAGAGGTCTGCGATGTGTTCGTGGTTGGAGGTGGCACGTCGGCCGTGATGCAGATGGGAGCGGTGGCGGCGATGGCCAACAAGCCCTTCTGGCTGCAACTGACGGGCACAGAGATCACGACCACGTTTGCGTTCCACCTCGCAGCGGTGCTCTCCCATGCCATGTGGCCGGCAGTGAACTGTCACCAGCTCCGCGTTCAATCCCTCATCAAGCCTGGGATCGCGGTCACCAACGGAACCGCGCCCATCCCCGAGCGGCCAGGCTTGGGCGTCGATCTGGACGAGGATGCGGTGGCCAAGTATCGAATTGAGCCTCTGGCTGGCCCCCTCGAACGGCCGGAAGCCTTGATGGCGGTGCGCTGGCCCGGCGGCGCCAGTAACTATTTTGCGTACAGCTCACAGTATTGGAACGATTTCAAGAGCGGGCGCCTGCCGCTCTTTGTTAAAGGCGTCCGCTTCGAGTACGTTCCCAACAACGGCAGCCGCGAATGGAAGGAGCTGCAGGAGAGGGCCAAGAAGGGTACAGTTTTTTCGGAGCATCGCATCCTCTAATAAGGAGCGCAAAAACGCAGGGGCATGGAGAATGGTCTCCGCGGTTCGTCCGCGGCGAAATGAAGGGCGAGCCATGTAGGGCCGCCCCTTGGGGCGGCCTGCGGGCAGGCCTTGGCCGGGGCCGTGCATCGCGCCCTGCCAGTCACCTGACGGGTGCGAGGCACCGTCTGGCACAGGCCGGGGCAAGCCCCGGCCCTACAAGAGCGGGCGCTGCCCGCTGAAAGCTGACAACTGACTGCTGACGGCTTCGTCAGAAAGGAGTCGTAATCATGAACACTTCCGCAACTCGACGCCATTTTATTTTCTCTGCGGCGGGTGTCGCCGCCGCAAGCTCTGCGGGGTGGTCGCGAGCTGGTGAGGGGTTGCCCCTGCCCTCCTCGAGCGTTGCCAGGGTGGACGATCGCTACGTCAATCCGCGCAAGGTCCTGCTCTGGGAAAGCACGCGCAGAGAGATTCGCGAAGCCCTGGAGGGTGGGCGGTTGAAAGCCGCCATCGTACCGACCGGCAGCACGGAACAACACAACGAGCACCTCGCCATGATCCAGGATACGGCGAGTGCCGTGCTCGTCGCCCAGCAAGCTGCTTTGCAGCTCTATCCCCAGGTAATCGTCTCCACGCCGGTGCCGGTGGGCATCTCGCCTTACTGGATGGAGCGCAAAGGAACGCTCACGCTGCGTCCCGAAACTTTTCTGGCCATGGTCTTCGACATCTGCGACAGTCTCCGCCAGCACGGCCTCAAAACGATCTTCATCGTCAACGGGCACGGCGGCAACAACGAGCCGCTCAAAACTCACCTGGCCGAGTTTCGCTCCAAGCTCGGCATCAACATCGATGCTTGTTCTTACTGGGAAGCCTATTCGGCTTCCGAAGAAACTAAGGAGATTGTGAAAAGAATCATGCAGACCGGCCCGGAGAGTGTGCCGGGCCACGCGTCAGAATTTGAGACTTCCTTTGCCCTCGCCGCATTTCCTGAACGAGTCCACCGCGAAGGGGTTGACTACGAAAAGGTTCACCTGGTGCTCAAAAACCCCGACGAATTGAAGGGCGATCGCAAGGGCTACTACGACTCCTTGCTGGCGACGCCGGAAAAGGGGGAAGTCTTAATTCGCCTCGCCGTAGACTGGGTCGCCGCCAAAGTCCGCAGCATGATTGCGCAAACTTGATGGCAAGAGCGTAGCACAGCCGGTAGCGCAGACTTGTTTTTGAAGTCTGCGGTTTTCGTTCTCCCAAGGTACGGGCCGCAGAGTTACAGAACCCGCCGCGGTGGGCGCTACTTTGCTTGCTTTCATTCCCCAGGTAAAGAGCTGCGGGCGAGGCCGGCCTTGTCGCAAGCGGTTTTGGCCGGCCCTCGCCGCGCTGAGCAAATCAGGCAAGGCCTACCTCCCCAACGTGCTTACGGGAATGCGCTGGATGAGGATGGGGCCCTCCGCGAGCAGCACGCGCTCGCCTTTGGGCCACGCATAGTAGAACTCCATGCCAAGTTCCGTCAGGACCAGAACGCGAACTACAGCTTGGCGGTTCACGCGCGCCAGGAGCAGTGCCAGCCGGCAACAAACAGAATCTGCCCGAAACGATCTCGGGCTTGCCTGAGCTGGGGCACCATCGCTTTCCCGCAGCAGGCCAGACTCCCATGGAGGTCAGGGTGGATTTCTGGCGCCGAAAGAATTGGCTTGGTTCCACCCTGACCTGTTTGTGCCGGCTTCCGTGTTGTTCCCCACATATTTAAATCACTGCGGGACCTCAGCCGGCGCAGGGTTGGTATTGCCCTCCGGAGCCGGCGCTTTCGCAGCAGCGCTGGCTCCGGGCTTGGTCAAGACGAACAGGGCACGCCCGCTGATTTCCTCATCGAATTCGACACCGCCTCCCTCGAATGCCAGCCTTATCCCTTCCACTTGGTGTTCGGGAGGCACCTTGCCGACGGCGCAGTTCACTTGCAGCGTCGCGTTTTTCGATAACCCCCACACCGGCAAGAGGCGGATGCGGAAAACGGCCCGACCGCCTGCCGGCATGGAGCCAGAGAACATTCGCAAACGCATGGGGCCGAACTGTGGGAGGCCGAACCCCCGGCCTTCGCGCATGAGCGCACCCGGCGCGATACCGTACGAATCAAAGCTAACGAGTTCACTCCCAATCCAGACACCCGTCTCGAGCACCAGTCCATCGGTGGACTTGTGGGTGAAAGTTCCGGCTGCTGTGACAGACTTGCTCTGCGCGTTGAGCGTGCCGACGCCGCTCATCTCGTAGCTGTCGCCATTGGCGGACCTGACGACCGCCGGGCAGGTGGCGGAGTCACCGGGATCGCAAAGGAACCCCGAAGCTACCAGGAAGGTGTAATTCGCGGACTTGCTCTGGGCCATGGTCGGACTAGCACCCAGTAGCATGGCCAAGGTCAGCACGGCGACCCAGGCGATAACCAGCGCCGAAGACACTTTTTGGCTTGACATGGCCTCCTCCCCTCACAGGACTGCCCCAACTGTCCAATCTGTCAAATCGCACGCACAGCGCAGTTCACGACCTACGCGCCGCTCGCGTCGTTCCTATTCGGCCAGGCCGGGCGGATGCCTGCTGAGCAAATGGCCACGGAACGAACCGTCCGGCCTTGTAGCGGTTTCTGATCCTGGATTGTAGGAGATGCGGTTTCGCCCCTTGTAATCCGCACGCCGGCACAATCGCAGTTTCAGTCCTGCACCTGCAGCCTCAGCGGAACCGTAGTGAGGCGCAAGCCGCAACGGGTGCGAGGAGCCGTCGTGCCCGTCGAGGCTAGTCGTTAGCCTCTAATCGCAAGTCGCTAAGGGATTGGCGTTGGTCCCACGCCCGGTGATCGCCGAAACGGCACGATGAACGCATGGTACCCTCCGCTCTCCGGGTCCACGGCCCCACCGGCGGCGATTCCCGAGTTGTTAACCGCGTGGAAATAGCCCCATGAGAGCCCGAGCAGGTGTATGGAGGGTGTCGGGTTGCCCGACCAGCGAACCGCCTGGTCGACCCAGTTCGAGTCGGCACTAAATCCCACCGCGTCACCAACGTCGTTGATAGACTCAGCAACGGCCCAGCCCTGCGGTGGGTCTGTCAGGCTGGGGAGCACTTGGACCTGATAGGTAGTCCGGTCCGGAGAAGTGGGCCTCCACACGACGGCCAACGAGAGGCTCCAGTCCTCCGCGATGACATGGCCCGATATCTCGCCCCGACCGTTAATGCCGTGTGCCATAGTCATGGCATATCCAGGAACACCATCGAGTTTTGCCACTTTCCACCCGCCGCCCGGAAGGGGATTCCAGAGGAAGGCGCTATATCCCCAAAACGACATGTCGATTGCATTGCCGACGATCTGGCCGAGCCGGTTGGTCTTCATCGCTTCCCAGCAGAGGAAATTGCTGCCGAAACTTCCTTTCTCGAGCGCGTTGATCTTCCAGGAATTTGAGAGGGGCTCTAGCAGCCAGGCTGTGGCAACCCAGCTCGAACAGTCGTCGTCCAGTGCCAAGCCACTCCACCCGACGACCAGGCCGAGATCGTTCACGCCGGAGGCCGCACCGTGGGTGTGGCCGGGGAGCGTTCCCAGATCCGTCATGGGCATGCTCTTGCTCCAGGCCCAAGGGCGGACCTCACCGGTCGCCGTCGGGGCGTGGCCGACGACGAGACCCGAGTTATTGATATCCATGGACATGACCCAAGCGTCGGTCCTTTCGCCGCCGAACGTCCCGAGGTCGAGCATCTGGAAAGCCTTCGGACCACGTGTGGCCACAAAGAAGGGTCGTGTGTTGCCGTCGGCATTGCCTGCCATCCCGACGACGTCGCCGTTCCCGTTGATGCCCCAAGCTTCGCTCCACGACCCGCCAGGCAGCGTCCCGAGATCGATTGGTTTACCTTGCTGCTGGCACCAACCCCACGGTGCGAGCAGCGTGAGGAAAGAAAACAAGCTTAACATCGCGACGAACTTTGATTTGCAAACTGAGTTCATACCTCACCTCCATGCGGAATTGAGTGACTGACGCGCTGGCACTTCCCACAGGGATGGGCCGCGCTCCAGTGCATCGTTCGCGTGGGGCGACACTAGGTCTGTCTCCGAGGGCAATCAATAGACAGCGCCTGAGTTGTCAATGAGTACGCGCTGAGCAGCTAACTTCTTGTGCCGGTGGGGGATAGCAAACTGGATGAGCACGTTGGGGAGGTTCTGGCAAGGCTTGCTTAAATGCAGGGCGGCGCTATAATGCCGGTAACGATTTGGTACAGTGCGGGAGGCTGGTGAGGACGTGAGGGGCTCGGACGTTTCGCCGCGCCGCTTCGGGGTCTTTGAGCTGGACCTCAAGACGGGAGAGTTGCGTAAAGCCGGGGTGTTGGTTCATCTGCCACCACAACCTTTCAAGATCCTCGCCTTGCGCGCCAGCCGGCCGGGTCAACTGGTGACGCGCGAAGAAATCCAACAACAGGTTTGGGGCGGCGAGACGTTTGTCGATTTCGAGCAGGGGTTGAACTTCGCCATCAAGAGAATCCGGGACGCGCTGGGCGACTCGGCCGACAACCCGCGCTTTATCGAGACGCTCGCGCGGCGCGGCTACCGCTTCATCGCACCGGTAGAACCTGTAGCGCCGGTGTCCCCACCGACGGCTTCGGCGGCGGGGACGCCGCCGCTACAACCGGTAAGGGCGGTTCGCAAACCGCCCCCACAAAAGCGGTCCGGACTGGCATTGGGCGCCTTGGCGTTGATCGCGCTGTTGGCCGTCCTGGCGGCCCTCAACGTTGCCGGGCTGCGGGACCGCCTTTTGCGGGCCGTAGGGGCGCAGCATGCTGCGCCCCTACCGAAGATCGAATCGATCGCCGTCCTGCCACTCGAAAACCTCTCCCGCGATCCCGAACAGGAATACTTCGCCGACGGCATGACCGAAGAGCTGATCACCAGCCTGGGCAAGATCAGCGCCCTGCGCGTGATTTCGCGAACCTCGGTGATGCACTACAAGGGGACCAAGAAGACGCTGCCTGACATCGCCCGCGAGCTGAACGTGGACGCGCTGGTCGAAGGCACGGTACAGCGTGCAGGCAACCGCGTTCGCATCACTGCCAATTTGCTTGACGCCCGCAGCGACCGCCACCTCTGGGCGGAAAGCTACGAGCGCGACCTGGGAGACGTGCTGGCCTTGCAGGGCGAGGTGGCGCGGGACATCACTAACGAAATCCAGATTATGCTAACGCCGCAGGAGCAAGCGCGGATGGCGAGTGCTCGTCCGGTCAACCCCGAGGCTTATGAGGCCTATCTTAAGGGCCGCTACTTGGAATTTCTCGACGATGCCAAAGCCGTGGAGTTTCACCAGCGCGCCACGCAAATCGACCCAACGTGGGCTCCGCCGCACGCCGCCATCGTCGCGCCGACCTTGGTCCTGGAACTGCCCCCGATGGAGGCGTGCGCAAAGGCGAGGGCGGCTGCAGGCAAGGCACTGGAGCTCGATGACACGCTCAGTGAGGCGCACACTGCGGTGGCGCAGGTCAAGCTCGACTGCGATTGGGACTGGCCAGGCACCGAGCGTGAATTCAAGCGGGCCATCGAATTGGATCCCAGCAGTTCCAAAGCCCGCCACTTCTACTCCCATTATCTCCTCGCCATGCGTCGCTTCGATGAGTCCCTCATCGAGAGCAAGCGCGCACTCGAGCTTGATCCCCTTTCGGAGCTTCTCAACTTTCACCTTACATGGCATTACGTGTGGGCTCACCAGCCCGACTTGGCGATCGAGCAGTGCCGAAAGATGCTCGAGGTGTTCCCCAATTCCCGTCTGGGGCACTTCTTCCGAATGTTGGCTTACGAAATGAAGGGCCTGTACGAGCAGGCCATCGCGGATGAGTTAGACTCTAAGAAGGCCGCGCGGCTCAAGAGGGCCTACGGGCGTTTCGGGGCGCGAGGCTACTGGCAATCCCGTCTTGATTCCGAGTTGGAGCAAACAAACCAGCGCTATGTCTCGCCTCTCGTCATCGCTGGATTCTATGCGCAGCTTGGGCAGAGAGATGAAGCCTTCGCTTGGCTGGAAAAAGCCTATGATGAGCGAACTGTCTGGATGGCACAGTTGAGCTGCGACCCAAGGTTCGACCCCCTGCGCTCCGACCCGCGCTTCCACGACCTCCTGCGCCGCATGAATTTCCCGCCATAGAGCAGTAGGTGGTAGGTGGTAGACGGCACACAGGGAAAAGCAGAAGGCAAGCGCAACGGGTAGGGGAGCAAGCGATCACTGGATCGCTACGAACTTCACGCAAACGGGCGAGGGCACTTCAAGCACCTGGCCCGTCGGGGTCAAGCGGCCGGTCTTTGCATCGACACGGAAAACAACAATGTTGTCGGAGTTCATATTGGCCGCGAACAGGTATGAGCCTGTCGGGTCGATCTCAAAGCTGCGCGGTGTCTTCCCTTGCGTGGGAACGTACTCAACAGAGGTTAGCGTGCCCTTTCCAGGGTCAATCGCGAACACGGCGATGCTGTCGTGCCCGCGATTCGAGACATAAACGAACCTGCCCGTAGGATGCACCTCCACCTCAGCGGTATTGTTATCGCCCGAAAAATCTTTCGGGAGTGTCGAGATCGTCTGCAGCTCCCGCAAGACGCCCCGGGCCGGGTCATACGAGAATGCTGAGAGCGTGCACCCCATTTCGTTATTCACATACACAAACTTGCCGCTGGGATGAAAGGCAAAGTGCCGCGGCCCGGCGCCGGGACTGACCTTGGCAAAGGCTGGGGTGTTCGCTGCGAGCGAACCTTTCGTCGGGTCAAAGTGGTAGACAAGCAACTGGTCCAGCCCCAGGTCTGCGGCAATGACGAAGCGGTTGTCAGGCGACGGAAGGATTGAGTGCGCGTGTGGCCCCTCCTGGCGCCCGGGATTCACGCCGGAGCCGGCGTGCTGCACAAAGGCCGATGCCTCGCCCAGGCGGCCGTCTTGTAACACCGGAAACACAGCCACGCTGCCCGCGCCGTAGTTTGCGACCAGGACGTTTTTCCCCGTCTTGTCTAGCGCGAGATGGCAGGGACCCGCGCCTCGCGAGGATACCGAGTTCAGGAAGGAGAGCTTGCCCGTTCGTCGATCGATAGCGAAGGCGCTCACCGCGCCGCCCTCCTGGCCTTCGTATTTGGCAACCTCGTTCACTGCATAAAGGAATCGGCGGTTGGGATGCACGGCGAGGAACGACGGACTGACAAGCTCCGCCACCAATCCGAGCGAGGTTAACCGGGCTGTCGCGGCATCGAAACGGTAGGCGTAAATGCCTTTGCTTTTCTGCCCGGTGTAAGTGCCGAAGTACACAAGATACTCGCCCTTAGCTGCGGCCTTTTCAGCGCCCCGGATGTAAGGGGTCAACAGCAGCGAGGCCAGCAGCGCCGTAGGAAATATGGACAGGTACTTGAGGGTTTTCATGCCTCTATATAAGCGCATCGGGCGGGCATTTACAATAGTGACGAGTGGCGAGTGACAAGTGACGAGCAGCGGACCACATACTGGCCACTCGTCACTTTCCACTCGTCACTGGTTTGTTGGTCGGGGCGCGCGGATTTGATCCGCGGACCTCTTGGTCCCGAATTGACTGCATGTGAATTGCGACGGACTCTGCCCTCAGCTCAATCGTTCGCAGGACCAAAATCCGGCGGTCTAGTCTTACCCCGCCGCATCACCCCGCTAACCCGGCGTGATGCGGTCTATTTTCGCTCCGGTGTTTATAGCTGTGCGCTCATATGCGAATATCGGGCCGGCAAAGACCCTCTCGGGACCTCCGATCGAGTTCATACCAATGCGACCACTTGCACCTCTACTTTCGCCCGCCCATATAGCTGAGCCACACCGCAGGCAAACTTCGCTGGACCATTCTTCCGAAAGCACTGACCGTAAACGGCGTTGACCCGGTTCAGCTCGTCAAACTGGGTCAGATAGAGACTTACGGAAACCACTTTCTCGATGCAGGAACCCGCGGCCCTGAGGACAGTAATTGTGTTCTCCAGCGCCTGCCGAGTTTGTTCGGCGATGTCATTGCTAACCAGTTTTCCGGTAGCAGGATCCAGGCCAATTTGGCCCGCAACAAAAACAAAGCCATTCGCCACGATTGCCTGGCTGTAAGTTGAATTCAAGGGCGGAAGCTTGGTAGGGTTAACGATTTTACGATTCATCGTTTGCTCCGACGCTCGCTAACTACAAAGGCCTTCCTCACTTTCAATTATGTAAGGACACAATCGAAACGAATCACAGTTCACCCCTCGGAGGCGGGATAAGTGTTCGGCAGAGAGTTGGGCTGGAAAAACATCTATGAGAAACTGCCATTTATTTGGAACACTTGGGAGGCGAAAGACTAGATTGCCAGTCTGGGGCGGGACATCCTGTCCTATTACGATGACCCTCCCTCCCGCATCGCGTATCTCTCGCGCGAGTTTCAGATCTTGATCACGCATCAGTTCGCCGTCAACCCATAAGACGTAGCGCATTCCTTCCCTGACGGATTCTTGTGCCCCATGACGAAATCCTCCGGTTGTCATGGAACAGGCCGGTGCTTTGGCAACCTCCTCCCATAAGAGCTTGGCTTCGTGGCAACTTGCCAGGCTGCCCCCGCGGGCAAGGAAATATGTGGGAGCGTCAGACACAAACCAGCCGCTCGTTTCGATTTGTCCACACCAATGCTCCAGGACCCTCTCTGCCTCCGACAATGAAGTGGCCAAAACATGTCCAAGAGATTCGTCCAGAGATCCTACGGCGGCATCCGCCAGCATTCCTCCCACCAAAGTCAGTGCAGAATACATAGTGATCGAAACCAGATGATCGAACGCTGCCTCAAGCTTCAGGATTACATCCGCCCCTTGGCCCAAAGGGCTATCGGGCGTATTCGTAATGGCGATGATTTTCGCCCCCCTCTGTCGCGCCTTGGTCACAAGGCCCACAACCTCAGCGCTCTTGCCACTCCTCGACAGGATGATTAAAGCCGATTCCGAGACGATGGGGACGAAATGAAGGAACTCGGAAGCATCAAACAAGAAAGCAGGGCAGCCGCCGGCATGGAGGATCCCCGTCACGGCCATCCCTGCGTGCCAACTGCTGCCTATGCCAGCAACGTACAGATTTCGGGCTTCGCGAATGATCGCAACCGCCTTGTCGAGCGCAGACTTTCCGGTTCCCAAGGTATAAGCCAGCGACTTTTTGAGTTCACCGGGTTCGTTGAGTATGTCTTTCATCAGCTCGGTCAAGCTGCTCCCTCCTCCCTTCGTAAATCCCTCCAAATCTGATGCCTTGTCGACGACGAAACATCCCGGGACGTCTGCGTTCAAGGCGACTAATTACTCGATCATTTCGCGCAATTGCCCTTCGATTCCTCCCGCAGCGCCCAAGCTGGCAAGAGCACAACGCGACGCCACATGGAGGCACTGGTCGACCTCCCAACCCAGTTGCCAAGCACGGAGAAAACCGGCGTCGAAGTTATCGCCTGCCCCGATGGTGTCCGCGATTTTGATGAGATCCCTGGGATGGTCTGGAGGTGGGCTCCCCCAGCACTGTTTCCCCTTAAAGGCCACCGCCCCTTCGCTTCCTCGCTTAATCACCACCAAGGGCCCGTGGCGGGCCAAACTTTCACCCGCCTTGCTGATGTCCGCCTCACCTGCAATTGCCCGAGCTTCCGCTTCGTTGGGGAAAAAGACATCAATAAGCGGCAATATCTCGACCACTCCTTCCCAACGGTTTTCAGGATCCCAATTCGTATCGAGAGAGGTTGTCAGCTTCTCGGCACGACAGCGTTCAAGCCAGCCCTTCCAGTGACGACGCAGTTTTCCCAAGAGGAAATAACTGGCAATGTGCCAATGCCGGCAGGCGGGAAGTAAGTCTGCAGTCAATTCATGGGGTTGAACAGCATCTATTGTTCCCAGACAGGTGAGGATTGCACGGTCATCTTTCTCCACCAAGGTTACCCCCAAACCGGATTTCAGCGTATCATGACGACCAACGCGGGTTGTATCCACCCCGATGGATTGAAGCCTATCAAGAATGAACTGTCCGAAAGCGTCGTGGCCAACCCAGCCTACTACTCCTGCGTGCCCGCCGACCTTCACAAACTGGCTCGCGAATATGTTCGCGGACCCGCCGAGTTCGACGGTGTAACTATCAACGAGCTGCTCAACCTGCTTGAACCGTGGTCGAACATCGCCCTTCAATACTATGTCAACGCACATGTCCGCCACGCAGAGCACATCAAGGAGTTTACTCATCACTCGACTCCTGTGCTCTGTGTGGACCGACAGTCGGCCAGATCATATGGATCCCCCGCCGCTGCATGAATGCTGAGCGTTTGAATTAGTTTCAGTTTCGGAGCTGACCGAATCATCACCGCGGTCATTCCGCCCGCCATGACAAAGTCGGTCTGGTGCAACGTGGCCTTTATTTCGGATGGGTTGCGAGGGTCGAGTGTCGTGGCAACGAAGTCGGGCGGTGCTAGCGCTCGCAAAAATTGCCCAATGCTTGGTTCTTGTGTAACGAGATAGAGCACGTTCCAGCCTGGATTCATGGAACGATCCCCCTTGGAGCCTGGATTGTTGTGTGAGAGCCGATTCGGCCCTGGCAGTCATTATCGAACGCGGCTCTCAACCCGCCGTTGGCGCGGACGGACAGGACCTCCCTCCGGAGACCTCGCGGCTCATGGGGATCCTCTCGCCCGTCGGCCGAAGCGATTGCGGCTTCAAGGCGAGATTCTTCTCAGCCAAACTGCGGCAGATGCACTGCCTGAGCCCGCAACAATTCATCAGTCAGTTTCGTTGCCACGCCGTAGCTGCTGACCCCTCCATCCAATATCATCGCTTCTGTCATCAGCTTTGGCTTACCTGTCAGCGCCGCTTCGACTGTGGCTTCCACTGCCGCAAGCCGGCGCAAGATCACCGCCCTGATGGATGCCGGCAATTCCCCCACAGGCAGTGCCACCAGGCCTCCTGCTGTTGCCGTTGCCGGCAACTCCACGACTGCGTCGACAGGCCAATCGCGGATCGAACCGGCGTTCGGGACGTTGACTGAGTACCACCGGCGACGGTCGTAGCGGATGCTATCCAGAATCTCGAAGAGCTGCATATGTTCGCCAGTTGTGGAGCGGAGGTGTTCGGTCCCAATCGGCTCCTCTCCCTTTCCTAGCTCCAGCGTTTCCGAATAGATTTTCTCGCCGTACGCAATGCACGCCTCGAAAGAATATGCATCCATGCCCAGGGTCTTGCCCCAGTAACGGCCTTCTGGGAATCGCTCGGGGAAGAACTCCGTGACGTGGCGGTCCAGAGGTGCTGGGAAAGCGCCGAACTCTTCCAGCAGATCCCAGCTAAAGGGTGCATCCGCCACGCTCTGAACCTTCGGGGGCTTAAAGCCCGCCTCCCAAAACATCCTCCCCAATTGGTTATAGTCGACCTTACCTTGTCGTTGCAGGGCCGCCTTCCTCCGCATCATGGGCCAGGCATCCTCACCGCCTACCCGCAAATCCAGGATCCACGTCAGATGATTGACCCCAGCCCACGTGGCGGTGACTTGGTCGTACGGGATCTCGGCAAAACTGGCCAAATACCGTAACGTTTCATCCACTCCGATACACAAGCCCAAGGGATGTGTCTTGGTCACCTTGTACAGGGCGCGAAGAATAGCAGTCATCGGGTTGCCATAATTGAAGAACCAGGCATTAGGGCAAAGCCGCTCCACATCTCTGGCAATCTCAACCATTTGGGGAATCATCCTCATCGCCCTGGAAATACCCCCGGGCATGACTGAATCGCCTACCGGCTGAAATATTCCGTGCTTCCGCGGAATGAACACGTCTAGTTCCCACGCACGCCGACCCCCGACGCCAATAGTGCAGGTAACGACAGTCGCTCCTGGTAATGCCTGCCGCCGGTCGGTAGTCGCGGACACACTCACCGGTGTGTCCGCTGCCAACAAATACCGGCGGACCATCCTCTCAGTGGCCGCCAGGATCTCCGGTTCGATGTCCACCAGTGCGATCTCCCACTCACCCTCCGGCCTGCGGCGCAACAAATCGATCACAATTCCCTGCGTGAACATGGCGCTACCCGCGCCTATGATGACGAGTTTCTGTTTCACAGAGTTTGTCCCCCTTACGGTTCACTCTCGTTCGCTACATCTCTTGGGCGTGGGGTCCTGACGCCAAACCACTCCTAATCGATACTTCAATGATGTCCCGCAACTTCCTCTCTTCATCAAGCGAGATCTGACTGCCGGGAGTGAAGCGGCTCTCAAAGTGCATGAAAATGTCCCGAGCCATATCAACGTCCATCTTCTTCCCCGACTCCTGCCAGCCACTGACCATCTGCCAAGACCATGTCTGTGGTTGGTAGAGATCCTTCCGGAATCGTTCGAAGGTGAAATCGGTTCCCAGAAAATTCCCCCCAATCCCTGCCGCAAGGATTTCCCGGAATGCGCATTCTGCTTCGTTCACTTCCGGCTGGGCCAGTAAGGCTCGCAAGCTCCTGGCAAGGTCATGGTCGAGGATCATTTGAATTGGAGAGCAGATCTCATCCGTCGCCAGCAGCCCGGCTTCGATGGTTCCGCACCCGGTTGCCAGGGCTGTTATCAAGGCCCCCACCGCTTTTTGGGCTCCCGCCTCAAAGGAAGGACGCTTGGCATCGGATAGGCCGGTATGGCCTCCGCATGGACATCCGTAAAATCGGGCGATGTCAGCAAAAGCCACATTGATCCGTTGCTGCTCGGGTCGGCCGTAACAGGCCACAGCATTGCGCATGTCCATGGTCATCACGGAGCCCCCGACGCTGAAAACAGCATCATCCCAGAATGATCGGTACAGCAAGAAGATGAAAATCTGCTCTGCGAGAGCAAGAACTATCGAGCCAGCCAGGGATATGGGCGCCGTTCCGCCTTGACTGGGTTGATGACCGATCCTCATCCTTAATCCGTGTTTGAAGAAGAACATCAATTGTTCGCATTCGGGCCGCGCCAGTTTGAGCGGCGATACAAGGAAACCTTCGGCCGTGAAGACTTCCTCGAGCCGTCTGCCTGACCTCTCCGCGTGGCATGTAAACATTTCCAGGAGAGGTGGGCAGAGTCCCGTCAGCTGGACACTCCCGGACGGGCGTACACCATGCTTCCAGGCAAAGAGCTTCTCTGCTAAGGGCAGGTACTCAGCGGGAATGCCCTGCGGCAGGTACGGCATGCCCAGCAGATGGGGCAACTCGATCAGCGATAGACTATGGGCGAGCATCAGGTATTTCGCCAAGCGTTCTTCGTCGAAGGGGAGGATTTCGTCCGTCGCCGGGTCGAGGTAGTAAGACTGATAGACTCCGCATGTGACGCGAATTGCCGGGCTTGTTGTTTCCAGGCCGGTCTTCCTTTTCGCGGAAATGAAGTGCTCCACTATTCGCGGAGAAAAGCGGACTCTTCCCGTTGCACTATCGCACTGCCCGCCCAGCGCGGCGAGGCGGCTTCGCACCTCTTCATGCTCAACCCGGACGCCAATCTCCGCCAATACCCGCAATGCATTGCGATGGATCGTTTTTACCTGCTCTGTGGTGAGAAACTCTGTTAGGACCATGGGTTCATATTTCTCTTAAGTTAAAAGCTGCCCAGGATTTTCCCCTGCGAACTGTTTCCTGTGTCGCCTGGGCAGGAAACAGATTCCCTGGCAGGCGCGACTCCGCATCGGCGGAAGATTCCCACGTGTTCCTCGGCGATCGATTTGAGCCAAGTTTCGAGAAACCGCACACTCGGAGACCTCGAGACCCGGTTTCGACAGCTTTCCTTGGATTCTTGGCGCTCCCCACGACGGATCCTACTTGGCCCTAAAGATTCTCAATGCGACTGGCACAATGACTCGGGCAGGTTATTTCCCCGCGGAGGCGCAGTCGATTTCCTTATCACCAGATGTGTTTCTAGGGTAAGACCCTGTGGAACTCCCAGCGCAGAGCGCTTCATACCTTCAAGAGCCTCCAACGCCATCTTCCCGAGCTGCTCACATGGAACCGCCACGGTTGTCAGAGGAGGTCGTGCCACGCGGGCAAAGAAGAGGTCGTCTGCTCCCACAACTGAGACATCCTCAGGGACCCTGAACCCGGCCTCCTGAAGAGCACTAATCGCGCCTAAGGCAATCAGATCGTTTCCGCAGAGGATAGCGGTAGGGAGAGGGTGCTGAGAGAGGAGGGACTGCACTGCAGAGCCGCCCGCATCAACCCTGTAATCTGATTCCACTACTGGAAAGCCACGAAGTCCCTTCTCGGTCAAAGCTCCCATAAGGATTTCGCGAATCGTGGTTGCTGATTGCGAGCGTAGCGGCCCGCTGATGACGCAAAAGCTCCGATGCCCCAACCCAAGCAGGTGATCGACCGCGTGGGTAACTCCAGAGGAATAGTTGATTAGGATCCGGTGGATTCGGGGATGAGAGGGTCCGGCGTTGAGAAGAACCACGTGCATTCTGTTGCGCACCAACTCCTCAATATGCTCCTTTCCGAACATTGAAGTGATTATGGCCACGCCTCGAGCTTTCTCCATGACCATCCTCCGGACCGCAGCTTCAATCCGTGCGGGCTCGTACTCAGTGTTCATGAGGATCTGATCCAGGCCGCGTTCTGAAGCTGCCCGCTCGAAACCTCGAATGACATCGGCAAAGAAAGGATTTGATATTTCCGAGATGATCAAGCCGACAGCGTTACTACGGCGCGAGGCGAGGCGGCGAGCATGGATATTCGGCTGGAAATTAAGCTCGCGTGCCGCCTCAAGAACACGTCGGCGCGTTTTAGGCGATATGGAGCGGATGCGTGTCTTGTTGAGCACGACCGAGACGGTCGTGAGGGAAACTCCTGCGCGCTCCGCGACATCCTTCATTAATGCAGCCATATCTCTCCTCATCTTGTCAGCCGGAATTAAGTACACAAGCTGCTGGAATTCATCCTTGCGCGGACAGCCATTGCTCGCCAGCCGATACTGCCGTCGACGTTAGAGCGCCCCGATCAAAACCAGGCGCTCGTCTCGATTCGCTTTCTCCATGAACAACTCGCTTGCTTCGCAGACATCAGGGGTTCTGCAAGGTAGCGAACCATTGCCCCGCCCAACTGGTTGAGGCTGAAATTTGCCACTCGGCCTCCCAGGAGGGACAGCGCCGAGCACCTTGTTGTAGGGATTAGGCGACGGATGTTCGCCTTCGCCTTGAGGCGGACGTCAGCCTGTCCCGCGAGAGGGCTATCTGCCGTATTCATGATGGCTGTTATCCAGCCGATTAGTCTCACTCTCGCACCTCGGTTTGCAAATCGGCTGGTAAGAATAGGCGCCGATCCGCCGCTTTCTAGAGAGTAATGGGCGACAATCCGTTCCACTTGGCGAAACTGAGATCGCATGTTGGACGTGAGGACAAGATCGGTACAGATATCAGATGCCCTAAGGACTTCGAGCATGTGACCAGGAACCTCAGCGGACTTACGGCTCGGCAGTAGACTAGATTGATATCGCTTTACTAAATCGCTTCCGCAATATACTAAAACACACGAACCTGGAGGGTGTCAAGAGCAATTATAGCTTCTGTCGCGGGAGACGGAGAACCTAGGAGCGGTGGGTTTCATTTCTGTTCCTCGGCGTCCACACGCCCAACCATCATTTCTTGCCGCCCCACGACACGCGCAAGATCCAAGCCAAAACTTCACGGGTAGATTTTCGACAACCTCGGGCTGCAAGGGTTTCAGAACCTCCGGGACTGACCTTCGCCGCCAAGTGGCGTTACCACCGCGTTCTCGCTTCAGTTTCCAGAGTTCAGGGCCGCGCGAGCTTTTCCCCTTGCTTCCATTGCGGCAATCGAGGCCGAGTGCCTCGCGTCCGCCCCGCAATTCACCTGTGTGCCACGCGAGGCGCGGAACTGTCCATGAAAAGGACGTCTCGATCTATGGGGCGAGTACGGATCGATTCCTGGACATATTTCAAGAGGCGTCACCGTCATCAGCGCATTCATCGAACCTAGTAGCGACGTCGCTGAACACCCAAACGGCGCCCCACCCCATGCCGGATTCCACAGTGGCGGCAGACAACGGCAGGGCGATGCCGCGAAGTTGCTTTGAGGAAGAGCCCTATGCGTGCAGACCGCACGTGCGGACTTTCGATGACAAAGGGCGAATGCTGAGCTACTCGACCCCCTTCCCTCTTGTCCGGAGATTTTGCTTGACAGACTCCCGGCACGTATGGTCGAATGGGCGGCGGATAGAGTAGCGCTATACTAAAACGATTGTTCTGCCTTGCTGACGTGCATTTCGCGAACCACACTCAAATGGCCATGTTCCACGTCTCGGTACGGCGGCGGATAAGCCGTGGCGGCATGGCATATCCCTGGAGAGATGTCGCCTTGGGGTAACGGAATCTCTGCTCGGGGATCTGAGATGAGCGAAGAACCAGGAGGTCACGAACAAATGCGCACGAAGGACCGGGGTGCTTGCCGGCTCTGCAACTTCTACCCTCCAGGGCTACTTCGAGAGCGAGGCGCAATTGAGACTAACCCGGTCACAACGAGGCCGACTTCCGTTTGCTCTGCTTTTTGGGCGCCGGGCCCGGAATATCGCCGAGGAACCAAGTCAAGGGCGGAAAATTATGCTTCCTGGAGGAGGGTTTATGTGTGTCAGAGATTTGCAGGAACGAAAAGCGAGTCAGAAGGCCCGTTGGCTGTTCGGACCTCTGGGGCACCGTCGAGCCTGGGGACTGGTCGGTATGGCCTTTCTGGCCATCCTGCTATGTCAAGCCCCAATTCTCTCACAGTCCATCACGGGTGACATTTTGGGAACGATCCGGGACACGAGCAGTGCGGTGGTTCCGGGAGCCGAGATAACTTTAACCGCTGTCGAAACGGGCACCGTCCTCAAGACTGTTTCGGACGGCGCGGGAAACTACACGTTCGCACAATTAAAGCCGGGCCATTACAGGTTAGAGGTATCAAACGGGGGGGGTTCCGCGCGACGACGATTTGGGACATTGAGCTCTTAGTCGCCCAGAGTCCTCGGGTTGACGCGACTTTGCAGATAGGAACCGCGAAGCAGAGTGTGGAGGTGAGCGCGGGCGGCGTTCAGTTGTTGGAGACGCAAACCTCTTCGGCGGGTCAGGTTATTGAGTCACAGCCAATCGTGGGGCTGCCGCTCAACGGAAGGAACTTCATGCAATTGGCTGTTCTCTCCGCAGCCGTTGCTCCCCCGGCTGTAGGCTATTTTAGCTCCCCTGCAGCGTACTTCACAGGTACGCAGCCAGGCCAGGTAACCGTCATTGCCGTTGGTCTGAGAGAATCCAATGTGAGCTATTTGGTGAACGGCATTGAGACGCGACAAGCGAAGTTCGGAACTGTGGGGATACGGCCATCCATCGATGCCATTCAGGAATTCAAGATGCAAACCAGCAATTTCTCCGCAGAGGTGGGGCGCTCGTCGGCCGTAGTTAACATCAGTTTGAAATCCGGAACAAACTCCCTCCACGGAACTGCTTTTGAATTCCTTCGGAACAACTCTCTCGATGCCAACAACTTCTTCTTGAATCTTGCGGGCGCGCCCATACCACCGTACCAGCAGAATGATTTCGGTATCAGCTTGGGAGGTCCCCTAGTCTTCCCCCGAATCTACAATGGCCGCAACAAGACCTTCTTTTTCGTCAACTACGAAGGTTTCCGGTCGCGTAAGGGCTTGAGCGGAACGGCCTTAGTTCCCAGCCCAGCACAGTTGGCGGGGAATCTGGCTGACGATTCGGGAGGAACAGGGATCTTCCCAACCAACTCGTCATTCTGTCTGGCCAACCCCGCCTCGTCAAAATGCCTCGACGTAATTAATCCGGCGACGGGTCAGCCATTTGCAGGCAATGTAATTCCCTCGAACAAGTTGGATCCCATAGCTCAAAAATGGATACCCTTTATTCCGGTTCCTAACGTGGCAATCCAGGCAGGGCAAGTGGTTATACCTTCCTTCAATTACACCGCTTCTCCCAAAGAGCAAAACGATTTCAGCCAGTTCAACACTCGCGTGGATCATGCTATAGGTTCGAAGGATCAGATTTTCGGAAGCTTTTCGTATGACGACCGGCCGCACAACACCCCTTCAGTGATGCCTTTCCAGGGCTTGGAAACTCCCCTCCGGGACCTGCTTTTGGCGGTTGGCGAAACACATATCTTTTCGCCTAACATCGTCAACGAACTGCGGTTCGGTTACAACCGGTCCCGAACAGATCTTTATTCCCAAGGGGCCAACGGCACGACTGATTTCGCGAGAACGGTTTTTGGTCTCAAGAATACCTCTCCAAATCCCGTCGATTTCGGAGTTCCTGAAGCGTTCATTGGCGGTTTTGCCGGCTTGGGTTCCGGGTTTACAAATCCCAACGCCAGTACGGATCAAGACTACCAATGGGTCGACAACCTGAGCATCGTGCACGGCCGACACCATCTGACCATGGGAATCAATTACATCCACGAGAAGTATTTCAGCCTCACCGACGTCAACGGTATTCCCTACGTAGGTTTTGACGGCCCTTATTCGCACGCTTCGCTCGCAGATTTCCTGCTGGGTGATGTGACTCAAGCGACTGCTTCAGTAGGGGACGGCAGTCAGAACCTGCGCCAGAATTATTATGCGGGCTTCCTGCAAGACGATTGGCGGCTGAGACCAAACTTTACAATTAATCTGGGCCTTCGCTACGAATATTTTCAGACTCCCTATGATATCAGTAGTAAGACTGCGTTCTTCGATCCGGGTGTCCGCGATGTGGTCTACTCGCGGGATGGCGGGGTTAGGAACGGGATTGTTGATCCCGATTGGAACAACTTCGGACCTCGCGTCGGCTTTGCCTATTCCCCTGGTTTCCTAAGGAATACTGTTTTCCGAGGCTCGTTTGGCATATTCTACGCCACAGACAATTGGAATGAGTTGCAGTTCGAGAACTTGGCGCCTAGATTCCTGTCGTCCCAGACACTCAATGGGGACCCCGTCACGCCCTCCCTTTTCCTCAGCGACCTCTTCCCCGTAGGTCAACTGGGAGGAGGGACCTTGACTCCATTCAGCTTGGACAAGCGTAACCGTACGCCTTATGTACAGGAGTGGGCGTTCGATGTGCAGCACTCGTTTGCGAAAGACTGGCTACTGGATTTAGGCTACATGGGCAATACGGGACAGAAGCTTTACCAGCGCCGCGACTTGAACGTCCCTACGCCAGACCCCACTGGAACCATCCCGATCGAAGACCGTCGGCCGTATCCAGATTTCGGACAGATCTTGCTCGCGTACAATGGTGGGTGGTCCAGTTACAATGCCCTTACGTTGCGCGCAGAGAAGCGCATTTCGGGTGGTCTGTACTTTCTGGGTTCCTATACGTACAGCCATGCTTTAGATCTCGGTTACACGGATGACGTTTCAGCATCTTCTTGCTGTTTCAAAATGCTTGACAAGGGCAACTCTAATAACGACGTCCGCCATCGGGTGGTCCTGAGTTATTTATGGGAATTGCCTTTCGGCCGAAACCAACGATTCCTTTCCAGCGCCCCAGGCGCACTCGGCAGGTTTGTGGGAGGTTGGAAGGTCAACGGCATCACCACCTTCTCCACAGGCCAGTACCAAACGGCTGCGTTCCTTTTCGATTGGCCGAACCTGGGCTACTGGAATTCACGGCCCGACCGGGTTGGCAATCCCATTCCTTCCAATCAATACTATGACAACTGGCTGAATATCAACGCGTATGTGGTTCCAGGATGTCCAACTTCTGATCCTTGTACTCCGGGTAATCATGTGCAGGGTAACGCGGGCAGAAACAATCTCCTAATGCCCGGGCTCAACAACTGGGATATTGCGCTCATGAAAGACACTAAGGTCAATGAGCGCTTCATGATTGAATTCCGGTCCGAATTTTTTAACGCTTGGAACCACACACAGTTTGGGCCAGCCTTCAACTGGCTTGTTCCAGGCGAGTTCGGGCGGATCACCAGTCTTCGGGTCGATCCAAGGGAGATACAGTTTGGCTTGAAACTAGTCTGGTAGCTCCGGAGCTACTGGCTGATTGTGGGTGGAGAGAATGAGAGTTAACATTGATCTGACTCTGAAACTAGGGGGGTTAACTACCGCTCGTAATCGATGCCCCGGAAACGCTCGCGGTACTCTCCTCGGTCTGGGAGGCCTCACCCGAGGTTTTGAGCTGGGCGTTCTCACCTAGGAAAGGAGGAGCGAGGCGACTTCACCTCAACGATCCCTGAGAACTTGGGAACGCCCAAACCCTGTTTCGCACGCCCTGCCCATGCAGGGGCCGATGGCCGATACTTTGGCGAGAGCCTGGAGGGTGTTACGCGTGCCCAGATTGCTGACTGACCTTGAAGTGTTCTTCCCAGCAAGACCGCGAAACAAAAACAAGATGCTCGCTTTTTCCTCAAGGCTCATACCTCATGCGGCTTCACTCCAGATTCTGACTGGAGGCGCCTATGCTTCCTGAAGAACGGATGAGCAGGAGGCGGTTCCTTCAAACGAGCGCTAGCGGAATGCCGATTATTGGCAACGTTATCAGAGCTGGCTCGCAGGCCGGCGACCCCGCGTCCCCATTGGGGCACATCCCTTCCGCGGGCCAGAAAATCGTGGTGCTGACGTTTGATGACGCCTCCAAGTCACACCGAACATTCGTTGCGCCCTTCCTGAGAGACATGGGCTTCGGCGCCACTTTCTTCGTAAGCCACCGCTGGATGAACGACCGCGAAAACTTCATGACCTGGGAGGAAATCGCGGATGTCCACCAAATGGGGTTCGAGATTGGCAACCACACTTGGACTCATGATGATTTCTCAAGTCCCAAAAACGTTGCGCGGCTGGCTGGGGAACTGAATCTCGTTGAGAAAGAACTCAACAAGGTGGGCGTTCCTCGCCCTATCAGCTTTGCCTATCCGGGGGACACCTTTAGTCCGGGGACCGTGAAGGTCTTAAAGAGCCGCGGATATCGATTTGCACGCCGGGGTATGCAGCCGGAGATCCCGTACGGCGAGATGCGGCCAGGTCCCGCGTATGACCCCGAGCGACATCATCCCCTCTTAGTGCCCACCACGGGTGACGCTTATCCGGATTGGACTTTGCAATATTTCGAGGAGGTCGTCTCGCCGGCTCGGAATGGCAAGATTGTTGTCGTGCAATTCCATGGGGTCCCAGATCAAGCGCATCCCTGGGTGTACACACCCCCAGAGAATTTCCGCAAGTATATGACCTTCCTTCGCGAGAACCAATTTCGGGCGATCGCCTTACGGGACCTGCAGGCATACGTCAATCTAGACAACCCTCCGGATGACCCAATGCTCAAGGTCACTTACCCCCAGCCTAACCTCGAATGCCCGGCTTTCCCGGCAGAAGTCCTGGCCACGCGAGCCGATCTTAAATTCTGGCTCGAGAACATGCTCCGCTATCACCGTTACAGCTTGGGCGAGGCCGCTGAAGTCTGTGGGATGAGCGAAGACGAACTGCGCAGGAGGGCTACAGAATGGGGACTCTATCCGCCCCTGGCAGTTCAATCGAACGGGGAAAGGGTTCGAGTGCTTCCCTACCCGGGTGGACGGCCTCCTCGCATCGGCTTCCAGGAAGGCGAAATCAATCCCCTGCGAGGAACCAAGGCAAGCGTGTTCCTGCCCTGGGACCCGGCAAGTTACGTGGTGGTCGATCTCCCAGAGGCCGTGTTCTGCAATCTCGGACTCATCTTCCTGGCCCATACCGATATTCCCACTCTCTGGAATGAGCAGAACCTGGTGGTTGAAAACACCGATTGGGCTCGCGAGCCCAATGGTGTCTTAAGCAATCGATGGTACCTGGATAACGGCATCGTCCTTGGCACCTCGCTTCGACCTGTCCAAAAGCATGTGGAGATGCAGCTTTGGCTGCGAAACTTTTGCGGCAAGGACCTCAGTGGTTTTGAAAGGGAAAGTGGGCTGCGGGGGCAGGTGTGCGTAATGTTGAAAGGGGCGCCGGAGTTCAACGGCCAGACGAACACCAATAAGGTTTTCGATCATCCGGCCGTAGCCGTGCAATCCGTGAGGGGAGACCGTTGGGTTCTGACTGCCTGGGAGCGCTTCGGTCGCTCCTGGGGGAATGCTCTCTGTCCCTGCATGCATTCCGATCCTGAGCTTCCCAACTGCCCCTTTGGGGAAACGGTCCGCGTGCGGGGGAGAATTTGGTTCTACGAGGGCAAAGACATCCGGCAAGAACTGGAGCGGGCACGTAGCTTTTTCGAACGTGAACCATAGAGGCCTGCCCAAACGGCTTATCAGTAGCCATTCACTGGTCGGCGTACCTCGGACCCATGACCCCAGGCGAGGGACGTTCGAAATGAGGTATTTGATGCGCCTACCCAACCATCCCGCCGGGCCAATTTATCTGCTGATCCCTTTCCTTAGTCTCTTCGGTTGGTCCGTGCCTTCGGCGCGTGCCGCCGACGCACCGCTGCCGCCCAGGAATCTGAGGTGCGAATACCTCCCGAACCCCCTGGGCATCGACGTGCGCCAGCCCCGGTTTTCCTGGGTGCTCGAGCACACGGCGCGCGGCGAAAAGCAGTCCGCCTACCAGATCCTGGTGGCGACACGCGTCGAGACACTCGACCTGGATAAGGGAGACCCGTGGGACAGCGGCAAGATCGCTTCGGACCAGTCCACGCAGGTGGTATATGCCGGCAAGCCGCTGGAAAGCGGTCGCACGTATTTCTGGAAGGTGCGTACCTGGGGCGCCCAGGGCAAAGGCAGCGCTTACAGCCGCGCAGCGCAATTCGAAATGGGGTTACTTACCCCCCATGATTGGAAGGCCCAATGGATCGCGGGAGGCAACCAGCTGCGCAAAGAGTTCTCACTTGCCAGCAAGGTTACGCGCGCCCGCGCCTACGTCACCGCGTTGGGATATTACGAGCTGCGCCTCAATGGCGAGAAGGTGGGGTCGAGCGTTCTTGATCCTGCCTGGACGACTTACGAGAAGAGGATTTTGTATAGCACCTACGACGTCACTGGACTGCTCCGTCAGGGGCCCAACGCCGTAGGCGCCATGCTGGGGAATGGCTGGGCCGCTATGGCGTGGAATTGGGAAAACCCCGCCGTGCTCACCTACAAGTCCCCTGCGCTCTACCTGCAGATCGATATCGAACTTGAGGATGGACGGCAGGTCGGGATCCAGAGCGACCTTTCCTGGAAAGCCGCGAGGGGCCCCATCGTCAGCGACAGCATTTACAACGGAGAGATTTATAATGCGACCGCGGAAACGCCGCGGTGGGATCTGGCAGGGTTCAACGACTCCTCCTGGAAGCCGGCGGAACCGGCGCAGATGCCAGGGGGGGCTCTTTCAGCACAAATGATGCCGCCGATCCGCGTGGTGGACACGATCACACCGGTGCTCGTGAGCAATCCCAAGCCCGGCGTGTATGTGTACGACATGGGCCAGAATTTCTCCGGCTGGGCGCAACTGCGCGTGAAAGGGCCGCGCGGGACAGCGGTGACCCTGCGCTTCAGCGAGGTGGTCTATGACCACGGGATGATCAACCGCGAAAACATCGGCGCCGCCAAGGCCCGAGACGTATACATCCTGCGCGGTGACGGCGAACTGGAGGTTTACGAGCCACACTTCACCTATCACGGATTCCGCTACGTCGAGATGACAGGCTTCCCTGGCACGCCGGGCTTGGATTCCCTGCGCGGACGCGTGGTGCGTAGCTCGGTAGAGTCAACGGGTAGCTTTTCCGCCTCGAAGCCAATTCTGAACCAGATCCAGCGGATTATTCACTGGGGTCAGTTGAGCAATCTTCATAGTATTCCCACAGATTGCGACCAGCGCAACGAGCGGATGGGTTGGCTGGGCGATGCTCATGTGACCGCCGAGGAGGCCATGCTGAATTTCGACATGGCAGCGTTCTATACCAACTTCGTTCGCGACATGCGAGACGTGCAAGGCGCAGACGGCACCCTCCCCGACACCGTGCCGCACCGGTACGGCAGCCGCCCCGCCGACCCGGCCTGGGGCACGGCCTATCCGTTGCTGTGCTGGTACATGTACGAGCAGTACGGCGACCGGCGAATTCTGGAAGAAAACTACGAGGGCTTCAAAAAGTATGTAGAATTCCTGGCCACGCGCGCTCCCGACAACGTTCTCCGGTACAGCTACTATGGCGACTGGGTGGCGCTGGAATACACGTCCGGCGAATTGGTTTCCGATGCGTACTACTACTACGATGTCGAGATCCTCTCCAAGATTGCAGCAGTCCTGGGCAAATCCGCCGATGCACAAACCTATGCGCAGCTGGCGGGACATATCAAGGAAGGGTTCAACCGCGCATTTTACGACGCGAAGCGCGGCGTCTATGCCAACGGCACTCAGACCGCCAATACCCTGGCCCTGTTTCTCGATCTCGTTCCACAGGACCAGCAGGGGCGGGTGATAGACAACCTGACTTATGACATCGTGTATCAGCATAATACCCACACGACTGCCGGTTTTATTGGGGTCAAATACCTGCTGCCGGTCTTGACCCGGCCGGGCCGCTCCGATCTAGCTGGCCTGGCGTATGACTTGGCCACGCAGACCACTTACCCCAGTTGGGGCTACATGATTGCGAACGGCGCGACCACCCTGTGGGAAATCTGGCAGAACAAGACAGGTCCCTCGATGAATTCCCACAACCACCCGATGATGGGAAGCTTGGGCGCATGGTTCTACCAAGCTCTCGCCGGCATCAACGTGGCGCCGGGCGGCGCGGGCTACGAGCACATTCGTATCGAGCCGCATATCGTCCGCGATCTCAACTGGGCGAGCGGCACGGTAGAAACCCTTCGCGGGACGGTATCTTCCTCATGGATCCACTCTCCAGGCGTGGTCACTTTGGACGTTACGGTCCCCGTGAACAGCGACGCCCTGGTCGTGGTCCCCAAGGACGAAGAAGCTACCGAGGTGGTGGCTCGCGAAGGTGAGCGCGTGGTTTGGGAGAAAGGCAAGTTCGTTCCGGGCGTGGCGGGCGTGAGGGGCGCGACCCAGGATAAGGACGGGAGCATCACTTTCGAAATTGGCTCGGGTCGTTACTCCTTCAAGTTAACGAGCCAATGAGGGGAAGATCGGAATCCTGCTAGATGACACCGCCCACGGCCACGGCGTGGCCGAGCGGCCCATTGAGGGTTTGCGGGAGACTGAGTCCGATTATCTGCCGCAATTCGAACAGACCGCGCTCTGCGCAGCTCATTGTTAAGGTGCACCATGTTTGTCGGACTCCTCCTTGCAATCCTCAGTGGTGCTTGCTTTGGCATCTGCTTTCTTCCCGTGCGATACATGAATAAGTTCGCTTGGGAAAATATATGGTTCGTCTACTCCCTCTTCGCCGTGCTGATCTTTCCGGTTCTGCTGGGCTGCGTTACGATTCCTTCGATGCTGGGCCTGTACCGTGAGGTCGGCTGGCGAATGAACCTGCTAGTGGTGGCGGTCGGCCTAGTCAGCGGCGCGGGTGTCGTGATGTATGGCCTGGCGCTGGTGCGCATCGGCATGGCGCTGGTGAACGCCCTGGGCAATGGCATCTCGCTGGTGTTGGGCGCATTCTTTCCGCTCTTCATCCAGCACCGTGAAGCGGCCCGGGGACGGCTGGGCCTGACGCTCCTGCTGGGGGCAGCGTTTGCGGTCCTCGGAGTGGTCATCTGTTCCCTTGCGGCTTCCCGACGCAATCAGGAATCAGCTTACATGGACCCCGAGGAGCAGAGAGGGCACAGCCGTGCTCGAACCGCCTTTGTGGGGGTGTTGCTCGCCATCGGGTTTGGAGTGCTGGCCCCCACCATGAATTTCGGCTTGGCCTTTGCGGATGACTATATGAAGCTCGCCAGGGCACACGGCACATCGGAGGTGTTCACCGCCAACGCCTTCTACATTCCTTTGCTTGCGCCATCGTTGCTCAGCAGTGGCCTCTACTTCGTATTCCTGTGGAAGAAGCACGGGACGTTAGGCCAGTTCAGTGGTCCCCACTTGATGCGCCATTGCCTGTTGAGCGTGCTTATCGCAGTGATCTGGTTCGTCGGGATGATTCTCTATGGATGGGTCATGCCGTGGATGAAGAGTTACGGCCCAGTGATCGGCTGGCCTATCTGCATGGCGGCCATCACACTCTTCTCGGCGGTTGTCGAGTACTTCTATGGGGACTGGCAAGGACGGGCCCTGCGCACACTGATCTGCGGGATGGTTGCGCTGACCATTTCCATCGCAATCTTCGGCTACGCCAACTTCCTCATCCAAACCCCCCAAGATGCGGGGCAGGCCGCATGCCCAACGCAAAAGCCACCATCACAGAAGTCCGAAAGGAGGTTCGCTAGGTTCCTACAAGTGACCGCGCAGCGAACTACAACAGGAAGTGCCTCCTTTTGGGAACGTGCAGGGTGCGCGGGGAGGCGCCGGGGTTTCAGCTTGACTCCCGGGAAAGTGTGGGGGGCCGGTAGACACCCCAGCGGGCGTGCAGGCATTACGGATAGAAGAGACAGGAGGATGAACTGTGGCGAGAGAAGATACCTTTAACACTGTAAAGATCACGTACACAATTCTTGGCGGGTTCCTCAAAGATGTCGCCAAGGAAATCGGCATGAAAAAGGCTATTTCCTTGTACGCAAAACAGGGGAAAACCGTAGGCGCCATGCTAGCAGGGATGACCAGAGAAAAATTAGGCAAGAAAGAGTTCGACATGAAGACGTTCGCTTCAGTATTGTCCGGAGCCTTGCAGAGCAACGGCCTTACCTATGACATTAAAGAAAGCCCCACATTGTTAATAGTGAATTCCCACCGGTGTCCTATATACGAGGGATTAAAGGACGCTGGCCTTGACCATAAAACCATCGAGCTGGCATGCAGTCACATTTCTGGCACACAGTATGTGGCGTTGAAGAAAGCCTTCCCGCAACTTAACGGGCGCGTGAAGTTCCGCTCCGCACCCAATAAACCCTGCGTGGAGAAGTTCGCTTTGGAGAAATAGGCTGCATCCTTGCTCAGTGGATCTCTGCCTTTACTGCGTGGAAGCTGGCAGGCTGCCCCGGGTGGTCCGAAAAAATCGCGGCTCCCAGAGGACGGAATGAACCTCACGGAGGCGGCAGCGTTTTTGAGTGTGAGTCCGAGAAGCGTTCGTTTGGCGGTCGAGCGCGGGGTGATCGCTGCTGAGCATCCGTTGCCAGACGGGCCCTGGATTTTCCAGCGCCAGGGGTTGGAAAGCGCAGCCGCACATGCCTTCGTTCATCTGAGGCTGACATGCGCGGGCCGCAAGCGTATGGTCACGCGCAAGAACAGAATCAAGATAGGGGATTCCGGTGAATAAGCGCCTCCTCTGGTCCAGCTTGTCCTGCGCCCTGCTGTGGTTGATTGTCGGTTATCTTCGCGCCGGTTCAGCGACCCTGCAGAATGACGGATTCAGTCGCTGCTCGCACGGCCGCCTTCGTGTTGCGCTGGCGCAGATCCCTGTCGAGGATGGTGATCTGGCGCGGAATATGCGATTAGCCAAGGCCGCGGCTCGCGAAGCATCAAGGCACAGCGTTGACCTCTTTTGCCTGCCCGAGGCTGCTGATTTCGGCTGGCTATACCAGCAAGCGCGGCGCGATGCCCTCCCGATCCCGGGGAAGTACACGGATTTCCTAGCCAGGTTGGCAACGCGGTACAGGATGTGGATCTCCGCCGGATGCCTCGAAAAAGATGGTAACGAGGTTTACAACTCCGCGGTCATCATCGACCGCCGTGGGAACCTTGTGCTCAAACACCGAAAAATCAACACGCTTCCCGACCTGACGCGGCATCTTTACGGCGCGGGGACGATCGACGACGTCAGGACGGTTGACACCGAGTTTGGCCGGATCGGGTTGACCATCTGCGCCGATAACTTTGACCGCGATATTCCGGGGCGGGTAGCGAAAATGGGCGCATGGCTGTTGATTGCTCCGCACGGATTTGCTGCCCCGGAAAGTGAACTGCCCAAGAACGCGGTGGAATACCAGGAGCACATTCGCAAGGTCGCAGCAAGCACCAAGCTCTGGGTCATTGGGACCGATGCGGTTCTTGGAAGGGTCAAAGGCGGAGAGTGGAAGGGGTATCTCCACAGCGGGTGCTCGATGATTGCGCGCCCCGACGGCAGCGCCGCCGCTGTGGCCAAGTTCAAGCAACCCGACTTGATCATCTGTGACATTCCCGCGGAAAACGGAACCCCATGAGACCAGCAATTCAAATCAGTCTTGATACCCTCTAAGGCGGGCCAATCCGCCAGGTGAGTCTTGGAAATCTTCCTAACTCTCATGATCTGGCCTGTGCTCCACAATAACTCCGATCCGTAAAGATCGTGCACTACACTGAGCGGCCCTTAACAATGTTAAGAGCTCACTCCTTAATTTCTGCGTGCGATGCAATTTTGGTCAGGGACAGCAAATTAAGTTTTGGCGAGACACGGACTTTGCTGGCCGAGGGTTGGCTTGGGAGCGCACCGCGTTTGTGATTTGCTTCCCTCCTACCGGTCGGTCGTCAAATGTCAAATCTCATGCTGCGTAAGTTATTGTAAATAAGAAGTTGGTCGGGGCGCGCGGATTTGAACCGCGGACCTCTTGGTCCCGAACCAAGCGCGCTACCAGGCTACGCTACGCCCCGGCATTAACAGCAGTGACGAGTGACAAGTGGCCAGTCCCGTGTCTGGCGCTATTCACTCGTCACTTGTCACTCTCCACTGCACTATTGGTCGGGACGGCCAGATTTGAACTGGCGACCCCTTGCACCCCAAGCAAGTGCGCTACCAGGCTGCGCCACGTCCCGCAAAATCAGGTTCCCGGTGCTAGGGGCTAGGTGTCAGGAAGAATTCCCTCCTGCTGCGCCTGATACCTAGCACCTAGCACCCAACACCTAACACCTGGTTTTAGCACTTCCGCGAAAGCATTGTCAACACGCTCTGCAATTCGCGTCGGATGGCCTTCAGTTCCGTGGGGTCCACGGTGGAACGGAACAGGTCTTTCTGTTCCCTCGGCTGCTGCGAATGGTTCGCGAGTTGTTTGCGTGCTCCCTCGATGGTATAGCCCCTCTCGTAGAGCAGTCGCTTGATCTCCAGCACCATCTCCACGTCCTGCCGCCGGTAGAGCCGGTGTCCCGACTTGCTCTTGACCGGCTTGAGGGTGGGGAATTCGGTTTCCCAGTAGCGCAGCACATAGGGCTTGGTTTGGGTCAACCCACTGACCTCGCCGATCCGAAAATAGAGCTTGTCCGGAATAGCGATGTCCTCCTGAGAGGCCGGGGCTGATCGGGGGGCGCGTGATGAGCGACTTCGCGGCATGTAGGCCCAAAGAAGGTCCTGAATTTTCGTCCATCTTAGGACATCGAACCCACAGCGTCAAGACAAAGGTGCCGGTCAGCCGCCTGCGGGACCCCCGCTGTAACAGGCGTTCTCGCTGAGCATATTGCACCATAAGGGTTAAGTCATCCTTCGCGAAATGTAGCGTTCCAGAGGACCGCGATTTTGCCAAGCCGGGCCTTGCCCCGAAGGGGTATACCGTGAGTAGCCGTGGGTGCAACCCACGGAAAGGAAGCGAAAAACCCGCACCCGCCCTGAAGGGGCGGAACCATAGGTCAACCCCGTTGGGGTTGACGTAATTCTGTCGCCCCTGCTCTCCGCAGGTTAAAACCTGCGGCTACCCATGGAAGGCCCCTTCGGGGCCGGAGGGGATTGCTCTACCATTTTGAGCTACCCTCGCCAGCTCGACTTTGACGGGACCCTGATTGCACCGCAAGTTTCCGCGCGAAGCTTCGTGCCCTGAGGTATACTGTGCCGCCTTCGGGACCTGCGATTTTCGCGTCCAATACTGTCTGACGGAAGGTTCACCATGTCGGATCGCCCTGCGCGTCTCCTCTGGGTCTTCTTCCTGGCTTATTTCACCTTCGGCATGATGTATGTGTTGGGTGCCCTGACCCCCGACATCATCGCCGAGTATCACCTCAGCCGTTTCGGCGCGGGGTTCCTGGGTGCAGCGTTCTACCTTGCTTACACGCTGTGCTCGATGCCCACCGGCTTGCTGATGGACCGTGTGGGCGCCCGTCCTATTATCCTCTTGGGCGTCGCCCTGATGAGCGTGAGCTGCCTCGTGGTCTCCCAAGCCCACGCCTACATGCTGATCCTGGCGATGGTTTTTGCCGTAGGGGTTGGCGTCACGATGCTACAGACCAGTGGCAATCCGCTTATCCAGCAACTCGACCGGCCCGAGAACTATCACCGCAACCTGACGATTACGATTGCCTTCGCTGGGTTTGGGCCGTTCTTCGCACCTTTCGTGCTGACGTACATCCGAAGCACTGGCCGGCCCTGGCAAAGACTCTATCTCTTTTTCGCCGTGGTCTGCCTGCTGGTGTTGATTTTGCTGGCGGTCTCTCGCTTTCCGCAACGCGCCACCGCCGGCGCGGAAGGCATCCGCGTGGAACAGTTGGGACGGCTGCTTGCGAACCCTATTATCCTCACCTATGCGCTCGGCATCTTTTTTTACGTCGCCGCAGAGGTGGGCACGGCATTTTGGATTCCCAAGTTTTTCGAGGACGTTCACGGGGTGCCTGCGGCCGTTGCCAACCCTCACGCCACTACCTTGGTGGCCAAGGCTTTTCCGAGCCTTCCGGCATTTATCTTTGCGCTGTTTTGGGGGATGCAAGGCGTGGGCCGGCTCGTGGCCGGAGCGATTCTCAACAAGCTCGGGAGCCGCCGGGTCCTGCGTGTTTACTCCGTCCTGGCGCTGGTCGCGTTGTTAGTGGCTATCTTTGGCTCCAAGAATTTGGCCGCAGTGGGCTTCGCCGCGTGCGGCTTCTTCACGTCCGTGATGTTTACGTTGATCTTCAGCGGAACCATCAACACCTTTCGGGAGAATCAAGGAACGATTTCCGGGCTGCTCTGCACCGCAGTCTTAGGAGGGGCTTTGATTCCTCCGCTGGAGGGTTTGATGGGTGACCACTTCGGGATGCGCGCCGCCATGCTCATCCCGGCGCTCTGCTTCGCATACGTGGTCGGGCTCGCCATGCTCGGCCGCGCCAAGTATGAGTGAACCCCGATCCCTCGCCCCGATGCATCGGGGCGAGCTTAAACGGCTTTCGTCGCAGCGGTCATATTCTTTCGCCTTCGGGATCGGGGCGAAAACTCTGATAAGGGAGATTCCGGACCATGCGGGAGCTGATTGTAGGTATCGACATTGGGGGAACGAAGGTAGCGGGTGGCTTGGTAACCCGGAAAGGACGCCTGGTAAAATCCGTGATCGTCCCCACCTACGCTGAGCGGGGGTTCGAGACGAGCTTCCGCCAGATCGTTCGCCTGATCGAGCGCCTGGTCCACCTCGCCGGTGGGAAGCAAAACGTCGGCGGCGTGGGTGTCTGCGCGCCCGGTCCGCTCAATCCCATCACGGGCGTGGTCATCAACCCTCCGAACCTGCCGGGATGGCGCAACATCCCACTCGCGCGACTGGTGAAAGAACGAATCGGTTTGCCGGCCAAAGTGGAGAATGACGCCAATGCCGCGGGGTTGGCGGAGGTGTTGTTCGGCGCGGCCGTGGGATATCGAGATATTTTCTATGTGACCCTCAGCACGGGCATCGGGACGGGCATCATTATCAACAAGCAGATCTATCACGGTAAGAATGGAGTGGCTGGCGAGGGCGGCCACGTCTCGATCGACTTTGGCAGCCCCTACCGCTGCGGGTGTGGAACGCTGGGCTGTATCGAAGCGCTGGCGGCTGGCCCGGGCATGGCTCGACGCGCGCGCGTCCTGCTCGAGCAGGAGCACTCCCGGCCCAGCCTCTTACGCGACCTCACCCGTGGCCACTTGGAGCAGATCACGCCCGTCATGATTCAAGCCGCCGCGCGGAAGGGAGACCGCGTCGCCCGCGCGATTATCGGCGAAACGGGCTTTTACCTGGGCGTGTGGCTGGGAGGAATGCTGACGCTGCTCGACCCGGAAGCCGTGGTGATCGGCGGGGGCGTGGCGCAAATCGGCAAGCCCCTCTTTGACAGAATTCGAGAAACCATTCCCTATTACTCCATTAACCGGCGCTTTGCCGTGAAGACTCCGCTGCTCCCTGCGAAGTTGCAGAAAAACGTGGGCATTTACGGGGCGGCCAGCGTCTTCCTTCCCACAGGGGAAGAACCAGAAAGGGATTAGCGACGGTCTCCTAATCGCGCCCAAAGCGCGAGAAGGAGCGATCGATGGTCAACGACAGGGTGGCCCGGGCAGTCTCCACATAGTTCGCCAGCGCGTCCCGGTAGAAGGCGACGCTTCGTGCGCGGACCACCTCTTCCTGCTCGTGAGAAAAGGCCATGTGATGGGCTTCGTGCAGGACGATGCTCAGCAGGCGCAGGCGGAGTTGCTGGGCGTGAAACTCCTCGCGCCGGCTCCCCGCCATGAACTGGGTATCGAGTGCGGTGTCGATGAGCGGCGAGGCCAGCCAGCTCTCCACGCGATCGTAAGCGATGTCCATTTCCCCCACCTGGGCGCCCCCAAAAACATCGTGCGGCTCTGCGAACGGCGCCTCCTTCACCATCAGGTGCCGGTGGCCGAGGCAGCCGCAGACGTTCTTGCGGCGCAGTTGGATGATGAAGATGCCGGGCGCTCTCCGGAGGATCTCATCATAGACTTCGCGGCATTGTGCCGGCACGGTCAACCAATCTTGCTCCATCGCCCGCACCATCTGCCTGGCCCTCGTCGCGTCACGAAACGCATGCGCCACAATCACCAGCGGCCGCGGCCGGTCTAGAAAATGGGCTAGCCTGTACCTCCGGCCCGTCAGCCACTCGCGCCAGCGAACCCAGCGCGGCCGCGCGCGCAGATAGTTTTCGACGGCCGCCGCCAGAGGTGAACCCTCCTGCACCATACACGTGCATTCTAAACCCGTTCGGGAGAGCGGGAGGCAGGACGGCTGGGTGCTTGCACCGCGCGGCTCCTCGGGAGCGATCTGGCCCGAGGTCCGTCCGATGATTCCGCCACGCGGGACGGATTTGGTGTGCGTGGCCGCCTCGGTGACGTCTTTTCCAATAGGAATTTCCATGGATAAACGGTTTATTTTCAATGAGATTCTGGCTTTGCCAACCTAACTACCTGTGTTTTCAGAGAGATTCTGGCTTCGTTCGTGCACCCCGTCAAATTTGCCCTTTGTTTTCAATGACATTCTGGCTTCGCCGTCAAAAAAAAAGAGTTCCTACGATTCTTATCTTCCAGAAACCCCGGACGGGCAATTTGACTGAGAAACGGCCGTCCAAGAGAGTTTCGTTGCCCGATCCCCAGCACGTCGGCGAGTGAACACAAGCGGTCGCATATTTTCGCTTATAGCCTACACACTAAAGCCTACGTTGTCAAGAGAAAATAATGACAGGCGGTGGGGCTTCGGTCTACGCATGACGAACGGCGGGTATCAGACACCTTTGGCTGCGCGTCTGACGGTCACGACAAGTCAAGAGGTTTCTCCCTTGAGGCCAGGATATCGCCGGGCAGCCCCAGCAACCGCGCCAGCGTCGGCGCCACTTGGGTCAGCGAAATAAGGCCCAGGTTTTTCCCCGCAGTAATCCCTGGGCCGGCAGCGATGAACGAGGCTTCCAGTCCCGGTCGCGTGGGCAGTTGGCCGTGCGTGCCATGGTCCTTTTGGGTAGGGCGCACCACCGGCCCGTCCCACCGATCCGAAAAGTAAAAGCCCGGGGCAGCGTCCAGCATCAACTCCGCATCGGGGTCCGTCTCGAGGGCTTCGAGTCTTCCGCGGTCCAGGACTTCCGCCACGGCTCCCGTTTCACGGAGCCGGCCCACCGCTTTGCGCAGCGCACGCCGATCTTCGACTGTAGGTTCCTCCAGCCAATAGATGGCGAAGGACCCGCCGGCGTGAATGGCTCCCAGCCGTTGGAGTTTGGGAGCGCCGCGTGCCGCGCGCGCGAACAATCCCTCCTCTGCCAGGATGAGCAGCGGGGCCGCCTCCCTTTCTACGGGAACAAATCCATGGTCAGAGAGGACCACCAGCGTGGCGGGACCGCCGTCGGCGAGGGCTTCGCGGAACCGACCGATTTCTTCATCCATTTGTTCGACAGCGGCCAGTGCCTTCGGACAGAGCGGCCCGAGCTGGTGAGCCAACTGATCGAAATGAACGAAGTGAACCAACAACAGGTCAGGCTGACAGTGCTCCCAGAGATAGAGTGCCGCCTCCGACCGCAAGCGGTCTGGGGTGGCCTTGGACAGGATCGGCTGCAAGAGGTTCAGGACTTTAGGAAATAACCCGGGCGTCGAATGCTGGGCGACCGTCTGAAAATCTCGATGCGGATCGCGTGCCGCCGGGTTCCAGATCTCAGGAATATTGTAATCGATACCGCCCCCGGCACTCACCGGCCAGCCAATGGCTGCGGTCTTGCGGCCGGAAGCGCGCGCCACGTCCCAGAGCGTCGGAACTCGGATGGCGCGCGCAAACCACCACCACGGCCGCGCCTTCTCCGTTGGGTCGAGCGAGGCGAGGTGACTGTAAATTCCGTGTGCACGCGGTGGCACGCCCGTCACCAGCGTGGCGTGCGCCGGATACGTGGTTGTGGGGTAAATGCTCTCGACGGCGTCGGCACTCGCACCGGACTCCACCAGTTGGCGCAAGTTCGGAATCTTCAGCCTGAAGTCCTCCGGCCGGCGATAGAAGTCCGGCCGCAGGCCGTCGGCGGAAAGTACCACGAGACGCGGATGTCGAGGGGCGAGATTTTTCACGCGAGGCAACTCCAACTCATGGCGGCCGTTCGTGAACGGCGAGCGACCCGCTCCAGCGCGTGCGGACCGGTTGTAGGGGCACGCCATGGCGTGCCCCTACTCCACCGCAGCCGGCACGCCGTACGCCAATACTACCACCGGGTCGATGAAACTTGCCTGCCTAACCGTCCGCAACTGGCGGGACCGATTAGACCTATCGTAGGTGGCAATCATGGCTGGGGTCTGGCTTTAGCAAGGCGCTGAAAAATGCTCGTAGAGGCGCTCCCCCAAAGCGGGGCCGCTATGCCAAGTCGGCCGAGTTGCCATATTGACTCTAACGCCGCATGGCGTCGCCGCGCGCACTTGGCGCGGTTTACCAGGCGCCGTGACCTAGGTCATGGCAGGCGGCGCTCCATCTCCCCCATGATGTTGCTGAATGCGTCCAGCGGCAGACCTCAAAGCGAGCGCTACTGAAGAGGTACAAGAACCTATGTCCTGCGCCGAGGGTAGAAATCACGGCTTACCGCAAGCCTGGAAGCTGGCCTATGAGCGCGACCGGTCAGGTGAGGCTGTTTACGCTGACCCCGCTCCCGAGCGCCGTGCCGCGCGGGTCCTCGCCGCGTTCATTCTTACGGGTCTGGGCTTTCTGGCATTTCCTGGGACGCTGGTGGGCGTATGGAACCTGATCGCCATCGCGGCGCACCGCGCCAGCACGGCGGCCAGTGCGGCATGGATTCAGGCCCACGGCCAGGCGCAGTTGTTTGGCTGGGTGGGGACTTTCATGTTGGGCATTTCGCTTTACGCTCTGCCCAAATTCCAGGGACGGATGCCGAAGCGCTTTGGGATAGCGTGGGCGGTCTGGGGGCTGTGGACGCTGGGCGTGGCTTGGCGGTGGTGGGTGGGCGTGAGCGGCTGGCTGTGGCGCGTCGGGCTGGTGGCTTCAGGGGGACTGGAGCTGGCGGCCTTTGTCCTGGCGCTGTACGCTGTAACGCTACCGCGCAGTGCGGGCACGAACGCCCGCCGCCCGCAAAAGGCTCCACGCGACCTCGGATCGTGGATGGGCATGGTTGGCTTTGGGGCGCTCGGTGTGGCGCTGGTCATCAACCTCGCTATTTCGATCGAGGTGGCGACGGGCTCAGCGCTGCCCGTGTATCCTCCTGTGCCCGACCGGATGTTTCTCCTGATCGCGCTGTGGGGATTCGCGGTTCCGCTGGCGTGGGGTTACAGCACGCGATTTGTTACTGTTTTCTTGAGTCTCAAACAGCCCCTGCACCGCGCCGCGCGTGGGCTGAGTCTGGGAGTGGCAGCCGTGGTGCTGCTCGCCCTCAGCCGGCAGTTTCTCCTGGCGGACGCGCTGGTCGTTGGCTTGACGCTTGTGTCTCTCTGGGTGCTGCGCATCTTTCGTCCGCCGGTCCGCTCACCCAAGGTTGTGGGTGTCTATCGACACTACCCGGCCTTCGTCCGGCTGGCGTACTTCTGGCTGGTCGTTGGAGCTGTGCTCGGAGTGCTGGCGGATCTCTTCTCTGCCCAGGGGGGCCTGGGTGGCGCCTCGCGGCATGCCGTCACCGTCGGTTTCCTGGCCACGCTCATCTTTGCCATTGGACCGCGCATTCTGCCGTCGTTCCTGAATGGCCGGGAGCTTTACAGTTCCGCGCTGATGGCGGCAAGCTTGTGGATTCTGAACTTCGGATGCATGCTCCGCGTGTCGAGCGAGGCCATCGCCTACTCGGCGGGTGGAGCAGCATGGCGAGTTCTTCCTATCTCCGCGCTGTTCGAGCTAACCGCCGTAGTCGTCTTTGTGTTGAACCTCGCATTGACCCTCGCTCAACCTATGCCCGCCTGGTTTGAGCCGAAGGACGTCAAGGCCAGCCTGCCGGTCTACTGGTACGTTACGAGCTTTCCAAAGACTCGGGCGCTCCTGGTCCGCGCAGGTCTCAAGACGCTTGATCGCGTGCAGGATGTTCCTCGTTCGCTTACCCTGGCGGAAGCTACGGAGGCGGAGGGCGCGGATATTGACTCCGTCCTCGCGCAGTTGAGGCAGTTCTTCAGCCGGCGCCAGCCACGCCGGGTGGGAAGATCATGAAGGCAGGCCAGCTCGTGCCGGCGTCGTCGGAAGTCTGCTTCGCGCCGCGGAATTATTGGCGGCCTAGAAACAATAGATGATTCACCCACCCGCGCAGACACGCGGGAATCACAGCCAAGTTTTACAATTGTTTGTTCTCCTCAGGTCTTTTGAAGATAGAATCAAGGAAGATCGAGATCCGCAATTAGCGAAAGGAGACGCTCCAAAATGCCGGGAACATACAAAGTCACCGAAATTGTGGGAACTTCATCGACGAGCTTTGCCGAGGCTGTAAAGGCTGCTGTCGCGGAGGCGGCTAAGACCCTCCGTCACATGAACTGGTTTGAAGTCGTCGACATGCGCGGCAAGATTGCGGAGGGCAAGGTGGAGGAATTTCAGGTGACTGTAAAGATTGGGTTCAAGATTGAGCGGTGAGGCAAGGGAGGACAATTCAGGCCGTTATGCGTATCGAAACGAGAATCTTGTTCTCGTCGTAGCGCTGGTTCGCCGACGCGGCACGAGGTCTGCGCTATAACCAAGACTTTCCACACGGACTCCTTGGGCAGAGGGTAGTGCGTAGCGCCGGGTGAACCGTGCGAGCGCCGGTTCGGGTCGCCGGTCACAGACCGGCGCTACAGCAGCCGCTGACCGGCCCGAATCCGTGTCACGCTTCAGGCGCGTCAGATCGGCGCGCCACGTGCCCCCTCACCCGGCCCCGCTCTGCGGGACCACCCTCGGTCCGTCAACTGACGGACCGAGGAGCGAGTCTTCTTAGGCCTGCCGCCCTCTCCCCCTTGGGGGGAGAGGGGCGGGAGGTGAGGAGGTGACGTCACCCCATTCTGCAGGACTCATCAAGGAACCAAGGAGGGTGGTATCGCCTTGCCTTGAAAGAACTCCACCACATAACGGGCGGTATCGCGTCGGAGTTGCGCTGCCGCATCGAGCGACCAGGAAGCCATGTGGGGGGTCAATATAACGTTGTCCAATCTTCGCAGCGGATGTTCGGCCGGGAGCGGTTCCTGCTCGAAGACGTCCAGCGCGGCGCCGGCAATCTGGCCGCGCGACAAAGCTCCCACGAGGGCCTCGGTATCCACCAAGCCTCCCCGAGACATGTTAATCAAGAAGGCGCTGGGCTTCATCTTCCCGAGCACCTGCGGGTTGATAAGGTGTCGAGTGGCCCCCGTCAAAGGGCAATGCAAGGAGAGATAGTCGGACTCGTGGACCAAGGTCTCAAAATCCACAAGCTCCACAGGCCCCGGCTCCTTCGGAGGCTGAATGTCATACCCCAAGATGCGTATCCCGAGGGGCGCCGCTAGCTGGGCGACCCGCTTGCCTATTCTCCCCACGCCGACGATCCCCAGGGTCTGGCTCGCGAAGCGGGTAATAGGACGAACGGCATCCACTAAGTTCCAAAGACCTTGGCGCATCAGACGATCGACGAGGAAAACCTGCCTGCCCAAAGTCAGCAGGAAACAGAGCGTCTGCGACGCCACCTCTTCCGTGCAATAGTCGGGGACGTTCACCACGTGGATACCGTGGTCCCGCGCCGCCTGCAAGTCGATCATATCCACGCCTACGCCGTACCGACTGATAATGCGGCAGCGGGTTAGTTGTTCCATAACCCGTCGCGTTATGGGGGCCCATTGAACCATCAGCGCGTCCGCATCGCGCGCTATGGCTAAAACATCATCCTCGCTGCGGCATTGCCCCACCGTCACCGTAGCATCCAGAGAAGAAAGCAGGCTCTCCTCGACTTGGGTGTCGGGGAATGCTACGTCCGTAATCACGATGTGAAGTTTAGACATTTCCGATCCCTCTTCCTCAGGTAGGTGGCAGGTGGGGTTCCCCACATGCCGTCTACCACCTGCCACCTACCGGTGGTTGGAAATTAAGTGCCGGGTTCCGGTCAAGGTCAGGACATGTTCCGCCCGCCTCTACGCAAGACGCGCCAAAATAGAGTCTTCACCCACTCTAAACGCCCGGCACGTAACCGATGCCGAAGCGCGCCGTAGACTCCGTGCGAAAATCGGTCATGAGAGACATCAACGAGGTTGTCCCGCCATCGGCAATAATCGTTTGGCCGACGATAAACTCCGCGTCATCCGAAGACAGGAATACGGCCAGCTTCGCGATATCCAGCGGCCTGCCGGAGCGGGCCACGGGAATCATTTTTTGCGCTGCTGCTTCATATTCCTCTGGAGTGATGCCCGATAGCGCCTTGAAGTGCCCTTCTACTGTAACCCAGCCCGGAGCGATGGCGTTAAAGCGCACACCCTTCCACGCCATCTCGATGCCCAAGGTTCGGGTGTAAGCAATGATGGCGCCCTTGGTGGCCGCGTACACCGAGTGTTCAGCCGCGCCCGAGAAACCGTGGACCGACGTCAGGTTGACCACTGTCCCCCCACCGTGGTCCACCATGTATTGGGTTACCCGTTGCGCCACAAAGTACGGCGAGCGGATGTTCACGCTGAGGAGCGTGTCAAACTGCTCTTGTGTCGTCTTCAGAAACGGCTTGTTCATGGTGATGCCCGCGTTGTTCACGAGGCAGTTGATGCCGCCCAAGAATTCGATCGCCTTCTCAGCCAACCCCACGGCCTCGTCAACCTTGCCGAAATCCGCCTTAAAGGCGGTGGCCCGCCGTCCCATCGCCTTGATTTCTTCCACGGCCGACATGGCACCGGTCTGACTATGTCCGTAATGCAGCACCACATCGGCACCCTGACGTGCGAACTCCAAGGCAATTCCACGCCCGATTCCCGTGCCTGAGCCGGTCACCAGCGCTTTCTTGCCTGCCAACTTTCCCTCACTGCTCATACGATCCTCCTCCTGTGTAGGGTGGCAACCATCGTGCGAGCTGGCTTATACGCGCCGTTCGTCATTCGTAGAGCGAAACCCCACCGCCTGTCATTCTGCATCCGTCAGCCGACCCGTCAATTGACGGAAAGAATCCCCGCATTTGAGAGCCCAATCCGTGCCAAGAATAATACCGGGATGCGTCTCCGTCAGCTGACGGATCAGCATGACAGACCCGAAAGGAGTATTAGATCCCCCCGCTTCCAACTGTGAGAGCGCCTCATTACGCCCTTACGGCCAAACATCGCAAAAAGATTTGCGATTCCGCGTCGCCGAGCCTGCGCCGGAGGCGCCTTGGAGTGCGGTAGCTTGCTACCGCTTTTACCAGGCCAGCTTGCTGGCCGTTTTGCAAACCGCAGATTTCGCACCAAAACTGCGAGCAAGCTCGCAGCAAGAAAAGCGGCGGCAAGCCGCCGCACTCCAGAGCGTTGCGCGTCAGCCACTTCTTCTGAGCGCAGTCTCAGAAAAAGCGTAGGTTCTTACCGCCAAAGTCTGTGCAGCTCGTACCGTTCCAACTCATCTTGACTAAAACCGATTTCGAGAGCCCACCAACGATCCAGCCTTGTCTTGATCCGGGCCGTAGACGGATCAAGTTGGAACGGCACTCGTCGCACACATTTTTGCG
>Ga0315279_10000731_pt1 | contig 60818 bp, 57 predicted proteins | sample YL17G06_20_MG_FD_203694 | JGI IMG/M metagenome (GOLD analysis project Ga0315279, IMG submission 203694) | Sediment microbial communities from Yellowstone Lake, YNP, Wyoming, USA - YL17G06_20 | ecosystem: Environmental > Aquatic > Freshwater > Lake > Sediment | place: USA: Wyoming | collected...
TCTAAAATCTTTTCAACTTCATCAAGTGATTTATTCGAAGTTCTTTTAATAAGAGTTTCTAAACTTTCCTTTGCGCTTCTTCCCGGCAAAACTTTCAACTCTCCTTTTTCATACTCTTTTATCAGATCATCAACCTCTTTCCTTACACTTTCAATGGCATTTTTTACATCCCTTTTCGCACTTTCAGGAAGGTCTTGATCTGAAATGCTAATTGAAAATCCAACTTTCATCAAATAGTTTAGAGCCAAGCGAGTAATATTATAAATAAAATCTTTCGCAACTTTCGCTCCACACTCCTTTTCAATTCTATCAATAATTTTGCCCTCACCACTTCCAACTGCTGCATTATCAATAGTTCCTTCCAAAAGTTTTCCATTTTGAATTATAACAGTATCTCCTGCTTTAGATCTATGTTCTATTGAAAATCCTTTTGGCAAGAACAGACTAAATATTTCTTTTCCTGTCATAGTCTGCTTGTCAGGAATTTCTATGTTTGTATCAACAGATCTTATCAACTGAACAAATTCTTCTCTCTCGAACTTTCTCTCGGCATTTGTCAAAAGATACAGACCTGAAATTTCGTCTCTAATCGCTCCAATAATCGGACCAGAAAATCTTGGACTTCTTATGTTTTTTCCAACTTCCATTAAGGAAATGGCCTCTACTTGAGCTTCTTCTGTCTGCGGAATGTGAAGATTCATCTCGTCTCCATCAAAATCAGCATTGTAAGGCGGACAAACAGCAACGTTCAGTCTGAATGTCCTATATGGCATGATTCTTATCTTATGTGCCATAATGCTCATTCTGTGCAAACTTGGCTGTCTGTTGAAAAGTGCTATATCTCCGTCTCTAATATTTCTTTCAATAATATAGCCAGGAGCAATTTCTTTCAATATTTCTTCTTTATTTTGTTCAGTGACTTTCTTCCTTCGTTCATCAGGTCTTATTATATAATTTACTTCATTGCTTCCAATCAATCCTTTCAGCATATCAATATTTTTTTCTGTTACTCTCACTGGGATTGTTAGTTCTTTTGCAATAATTTCAGGAACTCCAACTTCGTCAATATTAATCATTGGATCTGGACTAATGACAGTTCTTGCAGAAAAGTTTACCCTCTTTCCAGCAAGATTTCCTCTGAATCTTCCTTCTTTTGTTTTCAATCTTTGGGATAAAGTTTTCAGAATTCTTCCAGATCTATGTCTTGCCGGAGGAACTCCTGTAATTTCATTATCAAAATAAGTGCTGATATGATACTGCAAAAGTTCCCACAAGTCTTCGATAATAAAATCAGGGGCACCAAGATCAATATTTTCTTTTAGCCTTTCGTTTATTCTTACAATATCTACAAGTTTGTGAGTTAGATCGTCTTCTGATCTTTCCCCGCTTTCAAGGGTGATTGACGGTCTAACAGTGACTGGAGGTATTGGAAGTAAAGTTAAAATTAGCCATTCAGGTCTCATCTTTTTCAATCCAACTAATTCCAAATCTTCTGTAGGAATTTTTTCAAACCTTTCTCTCACCATCACAGGATTTAATGTTGTGCTATCTTCAACAAATGTGTAAGGTTTAATGAATTTGAATTTTGATTGGGTTGTGTTACAGTAAGGACATTTTTTCTTCGTCAATTTTATAATTTCTTTTGCCACTAGCCTTTTTTCTTTTAATTTTTCTATATCCTTTGGATCAATTAGAATTCTGCTACACTTTTTGCAAAACATTTTCAGAAGGCTCAATATAAACTTTGCATAATGAACATGAGTTATTGGTCTTGTTAGTTCAAGGAATCCAAAATGTCCCTGATCTTCTCCAATGTTCCCACCGCATGTTCTGCATCTAACTCCTGGATCTACAACTCCAAGTCTAGGATCCATCAATCCTCCTTCAATCGGATAACCCTCTTGATCATAAAGTTCAGTCTTTGTTATTTTTGCCACTGACATTTTTTTGATCAGTTCTGAATCAATTACTCCAAATTCAATTCTGTCTACTAACTTCCAATCCTCCTTCAAAATCACCTTTGGATAAATCATCAAACTTTTCAATTCATCCAACATAAGTTTGAATGCATAGCTCATTTCAACTTCAATAATTTTTGCGTCTCCATCAATTTGGCAATATTTTTTATTTTTAATTCGATCCCACACCGCAACAAGTCCGCATTCGCTGCATATTGGAACAACTGTTTTATCTGAGTCAAATCTTTCTTTGAGAGCTAGCGCAGCTCCATGTGAAACTAGAACATCTTTTTCCATTTCGCCTAATCTCAATCCACCTTCTTTTGCTCTTCCTTCAGTAGGCTGTTTTGTTAAAAGTGTTACAGGTCCTCTTGATCTTGCATGTATTTTGTTTGAGACGAGATGATCAAGTTTTTGATAAAATCCATTTCCGATGAAAATCTGTGCATCAAATTTTCTTCCTGTCTTTCCATCAAACATGGTTTCCATGCCATCATCTTTGAATCCATGGCTCGCCAGTTCTCTTCTAATATCGTTTTCTGGAGTTGGATCAAATGCAGGAGAATAAATATATTTTCCAGACAATGCGGCAACTTTAGCCGCTATTAATTCTAGCAATTGACCAATTGTCATTCTTGATGGAATTCCATGCGGATTGAATATTATATCTGGAATTATTCCATCTTCTGTAAACGGCATATCTTCTTGTGGAACTATTAAACCAATAACACCTTTTTGTCCGTGTCTGCTTGCTAATTTATCGCCAATTTCTGGAATTTTCAGATCTCGAATGACAACTTTAACCAATTTTGTTCCATCAATAGTTTCTGTAATAAAAACTCTATCAACAATTCCTTCATCTCCATGTCTTAATGTAATAGAAGTTTCTCGAATATTTTCAATTCCAGTAATGAACTGGTCCATTGTTCCGAGAAATCTCAGCGGAGAAATTTTTCCTATCAAAACTTTTCCTGAATCAGTTGCCGTTTCCGGATTAATTATTCCATCTTCTGGAAGATGTTTGTAAGCATCTTCGCCCATATAACCTCGCACACCAGGCTCAGGAATTCCAATTGTATCTTCCTGGCCACCCATATATCTTTTTTGCTCTGCTTCATACGTTCTGAATAGCAACGACCAAAACAAGCCTCGCTCAATAGAACTCTTGTTAATAACTATTGCATCTTCAATGTTGTATCCATCATAACATCCGATGGCAATGACAACATTCATTCCATTAGGATGCTTTTCATAATTGATAATTTTGTGAGCATGTGTTTGAACAAGTGGTTTTTGAGGATACATCAAAACATTTGATTTTGTATCAACTCTGCTTGGATAGTTTGTTGCAAAAAGTCCTATGCTTTGCCCAACCATTTTTGCTCCATAATTTACTCTATCACCTCGATTGAATTCAGGATAAGGAATAAATGAAGCTGACAAACCTAAAATTGTTGAAGGATCTAATTCTAGGTGCGTATGTTCACTTTTCAGTTCTGATTCACGAAGAGCAATATAAGAATTTTCTTCTTCTTCGGCATCCAAATACTCTATTATACCAGTTTTTAGCAAATCATCCCAAGTTATTTCATCTCTTTTCAATTTTTCGATATGTTCTTTTGTTATTTTTGACTTCCCATTTTCAACAATAAACAATGGTCTTCTAGCTCTTCCAGAATCTGTAAGAATTTTTATTTCATCCAACTCTTTTCTGAAAGCAACATTGATTTGATCTGAAATCAAACCGTTCCTTCTTTTGTTTCTAATTTCTTCTACAAATTTCTCTGGTTCTTTTGTCGTTCCCAAAAATCTCCCGTTCAAAAATATATCAATCATTTTCCTATCACCTTTTGCAATTGAGTAGTCAATGTCTTTTCTTCCTTTTCTCTAAGCCCTTCTGTTATTTGCGACATTATTGCAAGATACTTTCTTAATCCGATAGTTGCTCCTTCAGGAGTTTCGCTTGTGCATAATTTACCCCAGTGTGTTGGATGAAGTTCTCTTGCTGCAAAGTGTTCTTGCGTTGAAGTCAAAGGAGAAAGGACATTTCTCATATGCGAAACACTTTTTATATAGCTTCCTCTGTCCAATCTTTGGCTAACTCCAGTTCTTCCACCAACCCAGCTTCCAATTGCCAAAGCTGAGATTAATTGATTTGTTAAGACATTTGATTCGACTATTGCCTGCAGTGGTGGAAGTCTTCCTCTTTTTGTTAGTTTTTGATAATTATAAGTTATTCTAGTTATCAATCCCCATTTTCCTAAAAGAATAGAACGCAATAATATTTCTAGAAGATCTCCTGACAATTTCAATCTTTTGTTTGAATAATGATCTAAATCATCCTCTTCAATTTTGTTCAAATGCAATTTCAAAACTTTTCCAACAGCTTTTGCAAGAAACATTGCTTTTTCTAATCTGTTTTCAGGGGTTTGTCCTAAATGTGGAAGCAAGTATCTATCTACAAGCTTTACAGCCCTGTCCATTCTGTATTCTTTTTGCGGAATCTTTATGTGTTTTCCAATTTCATCCAATGCTTCATTCTTTGTCGCAGCTTCAATCTGATAAATATTTGCATAAAATTCTTCCTGCACTTCTGGGTATGATGATATTGTTTCTACCATGACTTTGTCATTTTCAAGACCTAGAGCTTTTAACAAAATTGCAACAGGAAGTTTGTTTATATTAGCAAAACTTATTGTGACAGTCCCATCATTTCTTCTTTCAAGCAAATGTCTCTGTATATAGCCATCTTTTTCTGAGTGAATTCTTGCAATTTCGGTGACATTCCCAGTATTTACTTTTGCTGTAATCACTCTGTTTGCAGCAATTTCTTCAACTAAAACCAAAATTCTTTCAGTTCCATTAACAATAAAATATCCTCCTGCATCATCAGGATCCTCTTTTGCATTAATTAATTCTTCTCTAGTCATTGTAGCAAGCGGGCATATCTTTGATTTTACCATTACTGGCAAATCACCAAAATTTACAACTATTGTATCACTTTCTATGTTATTTAAAACAGGAGTCATTTCAATAAACATTGGAGCTGCATATGTGAGATTTCTATTTCTTGCTTCGTGCGGAAGAATTCTTCTTACAGAGCCATCTGCTTCTTTGACAGAAGGTTCTCCGATTTTGAATTCACCTAATTTTATCTTGAACTCGCCTAGCTCAGGGACTTCAGGTTTTATTACTCCAATTTCATTCAATACTTTTGGAATCCTTCTTGATATAAAATCATTGAAAGAATCAATTTGAAATCTTACTAAGCCTTTTTCTTTGATAAACGTATTCAACAATGTTAAAAACGCATCATTCATATTCTATACCTTCACAATAACTCTATAGTACAAACTTTCTCCTGCAGTTGGACTTTTCCTAATAATTTTTACCACATCACCAATTTTACCATTGAAATCTTTTACTGCAGGATCCTCAACAGAAATTCTAGGAAGTTGTCGAAGACTTATTCCATATTTTTGTAATAGTTCTTCCTTTTCTCTTTCTGTGAGCAAAATATGTTTTGGAACTAACTCGTGTTTGTCTATTTCTAGTTTTTTCAATTGCTCACCTTTACTGACACCTTACTTGCGCCTCGAGCGGGATTTGAACCCGCGTTTCTTGCCTTATCGGTCTCAAGCGTGACAGGCTTGCATCCTAGGCCACTAGACGATCGAGGCATCTAAATATACTATCTTTTGCAAAAACTTTAAAGAAAAATGCCTCGTTTCTTTCTATCAGACCGACACCGATTTTTATAAATGGGTTGACAGCGTCCTAGTTTTCCCGTGCTTCCGCATAGTACAAACCAGATCACCGAAAGGCTTAGCTTCTGTGTTCGAGATGGGAACAGGCGTTTCCCCTTCGTTTTGGCCGTCAACTAATTAATATTACATGTACCTCAACATTTTTAAATCTTTAATTTTGCCTCAAAAGCAGAAAAAAGTCCCCTCGGGGAGATTTGAACTCCCAACCTTACGCTTACTATACGAGCAGGCCCTACCAAAAAGCACGACTGTGCTCTTCTACAGGCGTCTGCTCTACCGTTGAGCTACAAGGGGGATGATAAATAAGAGCAGTTGGAGAATATAAAAACTTTTGCTAGACCTTTATTGAGATGCTTTTGGATATAACTTTCTTGATTTGTTTTTTATTATCAGAATATCTTATCATTGCTTTTGGCAATTTTATTTCACCAAGAATTTCCATTGTCGGTTTTATTCTATATGTCAAAACTCTTTCATCCATACTTCTCAAAGAATCAAATTTCCAAATTACTTCTGTTCCGCCAGGAACTTTTCTAACCACTGGTTTTACAGTTTCAAATTTATCAACAACAGTTCCAAATGTCGGTAAAAAGTCTCTTACGTAGACATCGTGTAATGTGTGGCGAGTTCTATTCCGCACTTCCAATGTAATTGTAATTTCTTTTGTACCTGCTACTGGCCCAAATAGTCTGTGTTTTTTAATAATTCTAATTGTGAAAACGTATGAGAATGCATACGCAACAGCAATTATGATAAAAACTGCAATTAAAATTATTTGCCACATGTTAATTTGATATTTAATTGTTCTTTCTTCACCAGGCTGCAGATTGTAAAAGAACCAAGTGTAAACCACATTATTTCCTACTGTTTGCTCCGAATCTGGTTTGTCAACAATATTAATGAAACTTTTTAAGAAAAATGGGATTGTCTCAGATGTACTTGCGTTAACAACAGAATTCCCATCATTTCTTATTTTCAAGAATATATCTTGGGTTAAAATTCCAAATTTCACTGTTTTTTGTGCAGTAGGGTTTTCAAATTGCTGAACTACAAAGGCAAAAGTGTTGCCACTAACTTCCCTGTTTAGTGTATTTTGTAAAATAAGTTCTAAATCAAATCTTCCGTATCCAATCTGCTGTGGAACCTGATAATTGTTTGTAATGGTTTTGCTGCTTTTGCTTTGAATTATGTCAATACTATCTTGGAAATTCTTAACAACAAGACCACTTCTGTTTTTAATATTAGTAATTAGGTGGAATGCAGTCGATGCTATATCAGAAGGGTTATCAATTTGTGTTGTAATTGTTAATGTTTGCCCTGGAATTAGAGTATCATTACTTAAAGTAACTTTGGAAATGCAAACAGGAAATCTTCTTATTGTTGTTACCTTTATGCTTTCATTAGCCTGTATATTTGGATTTAGAATTGATGATGCTGTGACTGTGAAAATATTTGTTACATAGTCAGCAACACAAGCCTGTGCTGAAAAGGTTAATTCAAAAGTTGCGTTTTGATTAGAAGCTATAGTTGCAGTAGTTTTGTCAAGATTTGTTGTGACTTGTCCACTACCGCTCTCGATAAAAGGAGGAAATACTCTTAATGAAAATTTATCTGCAAGTCCGGTGTTCTGAACTATGATGTCTACGGTTTTACTCTCACTAGAATTTACTACAACATTAGAATTGCTGACATAGACTGAAATTTGTGCTAAAGAGATCGAACTAAATAAAACTATAGAAATAATAGTGCTTACTAAAAGAACGCCAGCTTTCATGTTCACTAAAACTAATTTGATTTTTCAGAATTTAAGTTTGCCTTTGCTATTTTTTCAGTTTTCTTAGCAACTGAAACAAACTCATTTTTTCACTTTTCGGCTTTTCTTTTCTTCTCTTTTGAAAAAGTTCTTCTATATAATTACCAATCGGTTTCCAGCTTGTTTCACGTTTGATTCCAGGTTGGATTAAATAGGAAAGTTCATATTTCTTTCCATATTTATTTTCCCATGTCATATTTTCAAATGGCAAAAGCTTTCTTTCCAAAACTTCTTCACTTGCATATCCAATAGGAACTATTGCAACAGGCCTCAAATTTTGTGTGAGCCCAACAATAGTTCGCACTCTATCTTCATCAAATGCTTTTATCCAATCAGAGCCGAGACCTAGCGCGTTAGCAGTAAGAAGAATTATTTGAACTGCTGCTGCTGTGTCTTGAATTGAATAGAAAACTTCGCCTCTCGTCGAATATCTTAGATTCGCTTTTTCTAAATCTGTGCAAACAACTATATCTATCGGAGCTTCGACAATTTGTTTTTGATCAAGAGCAGCTGAACACAATTTCTTTTTAACTTCATTATCCCGAACAACTATGAATTGCCATTCTTGAATATTTCCTGCAGAGACTGCATGCGTTGCCATGTGAAGCATAACACCAATAAGCTTGTCATCAATATGTTTGCTTTCAAACTTTTTTGCAGGTCTCCAACTGACTATTGCTTCAAAAATATTCATTTTCTCTAATAGAAGATTTTGTTTTAACGATTAAAGGCTTTTGGTATAAGTACGAAAACTGAAGAATTTACTGTTAAATCTTAAACAGTTAGCTTTTTATTAATGACTTATGCCAACACTAAATGAATTGTTAGAAGAACTTGAACAATATTCAGAAAATCCAGGAAATGATATTATCGCTAATATTTCTACAGTAAAAGTTTATGCTAAAAGGCTTGTTCATAAAACTACCAAAGAAGTAAAATATTGGCTCAGATGTGCTATAGAAAATCGAGTAGACGGGATACTAATTCATCGATTATTTTCTGAAGAGGAGTATAAACAAATTCGTGCAAGACTAGCCAACAATGAAAAACCTAGCGAAGTGTTGAAACCCTACGGAGAAATTATCGAATATTGGAAAATGCTTGGGTGAATTGAGCAACTAAAGAATTACAATAATTTTTTATATTCTATTGACTTACGGGACGTCCGTGCCGGTGAATTATAATGCTTTGCTGGAGCCACATACCGGGCAAATCCACAGTTTTTTCGATTCGTTATTGTATCCAACAACTTTTTCTCTTTTCATTTTTACTTCTTTATGCATGTTCTTTCGGCAGTATTCACAAATGCCATAAGTCCACGTTTCACAGATAGGCATAATACGAAAATTATAAACTTAATACACCTTAAAATTGATGTATGGATTACTCTATTCTTGCAGATACTTATGAGAAACTAGAAGGAATTTCATCTAAATTAGCAAAGACAGAAATTCTTGCAGAACTGCTAAAAAAAACACCTAAGGAATATTTGCCCAAAGCAGTTTTGCTTGTTCAAGGAATTGTTTTTCCTCATTTTTCAGGAAATGAACTTGGAATAGCAACACAGATGATGATAAAAGCAATTGCTAAAGCAAGTGGATTTAAAAAAGAAAATATTGAAGAAAAATTTAAAAAATCTGGCGATCTTGGGCTGGTTGCAGAGGAAGTAGTAAAATCAAAAAAACAAACTACACTTCTGAAAAAGAAACTGACAATTGATTTTATCTTTCATAATTTGCAAGAACTAGCATTCATTACTGGTTCTGGTTCTCAAGAAAAAAAATTAAAACTTATTGCTGAACTTTTAGTTTCTGCAAAACCGAAAGAAGCAAGGTATATTGTAAGAACAATTTTAGGAGAGTTGAGAGTTGGCGTAGCTGAAGGAATTATTCGCGATGCAATTGTTAGGGCATTTTTATTCAAAGATAGTACAACTAAGGAAGAAAAGAGGGGATTGACTGATGCAGTTGATTATGCATATAACATTTTTTCTGATTTTGGTGAAATTGCAAAAATCGCAAAAGAAAAAGGAATATCTGGTCTCAAAAAAGCAAAAGTTCAACTCGGGAATCCTATTCAAGTTATGCTTGGCGAAAAGGCAGAATCAATAAAAGAAATTGTTGATGATTTTGGAGCAGTTGCTGCAGAATACAAATATGATGGGATGCGTGCGCAAGTCCATAAAAAAGGGAACAATGTTTGGATTTTTACTAGAAGATTGGAAGATGTTAAAAAACAATTCCCGGATTTGGTAGAACTTTGCAAAAAAGGATTGAAGACTGGAGAATGTATTGTGGAAGGAGAAGTTCTTGGTATAAATAGAAAAACAAATGAACCGCTTCCTTTCCAGCAATTATCGCAAAGGATTCAAAGAAAATATGATATAGAAGAAATGGCTAATGAGATTCCAATTCAAATGAATTTGTTTGATGTTATCTACCTTAATGGCGAAATGCTTGTTGATAAAAAATTTTCTGAAAGAAGAAATATTTTGGAAAAAATTGTAAAAACGATTCCAAAAAAATTCCAATTAGCGAAACAAATTGTTAGCGATGATATAAAGAAACTTGATAAGTTTTACAAAGAAGCATTATCTGCAAAACAGGAAGGTCTTTTTTTGAAAGTTTTAGATTCTAAATATGTTTTTGGAAGACATGTTGGCGGTTGGTATAAAATAAAACCAATAATGGAAACTTTAGATTTGGTAATAATTGGCGGAACGTGGGGCGAGGGAACAAGAGTGAAATGGTTGAGCTCTTATGTTGTTGCTGTAAGAGATCCTAGCACAGGAAATTTTTTGGAATGTGGAATGATGAGTACTGGGCTAACAGAAGAAGAATATGAAAATATGACAAAAACATTAGCACCACTAATTTTGAAATCAAAAGCAAGAACTGTTGAAATAAGACCAAAGGTAGTTGTAGAGGTTGGCTACCAAGAAATTCAAAAATCACCTACTTATGCATCTGGATTTGCGCTGCGTTTTCCAAGGTTGATAAGAATAAGACCAGATAAAGGAACTGATGATGTTGATACTATAGAAAGGTTGGAAGAACTATTTAAATCACAAGGAAGAGCAGGATAGAATTTTCTATTTCATTGTCTAATACCAAACATTTATTTCATTCATCATAAAGAGAAATTTTTTTAATGAAAATTATTTTTCAAAAAACTTTTTCAAATTTATTTTCACTACTTGACAAATATAAAAGCTTATATAGTAAATTACTATGTAGTTAAAACATAGAGGGAATTAGATGTTAGCCTCAATAAAAGTAATGGATACATTAAAAGGAATTGGTTTGAATCTTTATGAAAGAAAACTGTGGGTGGCATTGCTTGCAAGAGGGACATCCACTGCAGGCGAACTATCTGAAATTGCTAATGTGCCTCGTTCTCGAGCTTATGATGTGTTGCAAAGTCTTGCAACAAAAGGATTTGTTGTTGTTCAAAACGCAAAACCAATAAGATATGTTGCAATTTCTCCTGAAGAAGCATTAGACAAAGCAAGCAAAAAAATGCAGGAAGAAATTCAAGAAACAATTGATAGAATTGATGATCTAAAAACCTCACCACTAATCAAAGAGCTTAATGAAATTTTTTCATCTGGTTTGAAGATGATAAATCCAGAAGAAATGACTGGAGCTTTAAGAGGAAAATATTCTTTCCATCAACAATTAGATAGTATGTTTAAAGATGCAAACAAAAATATTAGCATTATCACAACTCCTGAAGGTTTGAATGAACTATTTGCAAATCATCTTGAATCTTTGAAGAAAGCAAAGGAAAGAGGAGTTCACATTAAAATTGCGACAGCAGGAACAGAGAAAGCATCTGAAGCTATTAAGACATTTGGCGATTTTGCAGAAATAAGAAACGTTGATGAAAAAGAAGCCCCAGTATCCGGAAGATTTTTTGTTGTTGATGAAAAACAATTAGTTTTCTCTCTGACAGACATGAAAACGCATTCCACTCAAGACATGGCATTTTGGAGCAAGAGCGAGCATGCTGCTGGGGATGTTCTATCTCCTCTATTTAAAATGGTTTGGAATCATTCGAAACCTGTTAGTTAAAATTATTTTTTAGCTTCAATTCTTTCTTGTAATTCTTTTATGAAATCTTGAAGTTCTATATCATGTCTTATCTTGCCATTTCTATCTCTAATGGATATTTTATTAGCTTTTTCTTCTTTACTACCAATTATTATTAAAAATGGAATTTTTTGTAATTGTGCTTCTCTAATTTTATATTCGAGTTTATGTGCTTCAAAATCATCTTCTACTCTTATTTCCTTTTCTTGTAATTCTTCTGCAACTTTTTTTGCGTATTTTACATTATCGTCAGAAATGGAAATGACTCTTACTTGAACAGGCGAAAGCCATACTGGGAATTTTCCTTGATAATGCTCTACAAGAATTCCTATAAATCGTTCTAGTGCTCCATAAATAACTCTATGAATTATTATAGGAATATGTTCTTTGCCATCTTCTCCAATATATTTTGCATTAAATCTTTCAGGCATGAAAAAATCAACTTGGACAGTAGCTAACTGCCACTTTCTTCCCATCGAATCTTTTATATGAAAGTCAACCTTTGGTCCATAAAATGCCCCTTCACTAGGATTTTTCTTATATTTTATTTTTAATTCTTTCAAAACTTTCTCTAAAATAGCTTCTGCTTTTTTCCAAACTTTTGGATCTCCCATTGCACTTTCAGGCTTTCCAGAAATCTCAAAAGAATATTCAAACCCAAAAATATCATAGAAATATTTCACTAAGTCAATGACAGAAACAATTTCCTGCTCCAAATGTTTTTCATCGACAAAAATGTGAGCATCGTCTTGAATAAAAGCACGAACTCTAAATAATCCTGATAAGACACCGCTCAATTCGTTTCTATGAACAAGTCCAAGCTCACTAATTCTTAAAGGAAGATCTCTATAACTTCTAGATTTACTTTTGAAAACAAGAATGGCACTCGCGCAATTCATAGGTTTCAATCCAAATTTTTGGCCCTCAATTTCTGAAAAGAACATATTTTCTTTGAAGTGATCCATATGACCACTTACTTGCCATACAGCATTGTTCAAAAGGATTGGAGCAGAAATTTCTTGATAACCCCTTTTCTTATGTTCTTTTTTCCAGAAATCTATTAAAATATCTTTTAGAATTACACCTTTAGGATGAAGAAAAACCATTCCTGGACCAACTTCTTGAAAACTGAACAAATCTAATTGTTCTCCAATTATTCTGTGATCTTTTTCACTTAGTCCACTAAAATCACTTCTTTTTATTAAAACCATTGGATTTTTAATTTCTCTTTGTACTTTAGCAACAACTTTCTTTTCTGAAGAAAATTCTTTTGATTGCTCTGCAAGAGGATGCGCTTTAACCTTTATTGCGAGTGCTTTGTTCCAACCAAACGGTGCACGATAAACTTCTATTTTTAATTTTTTCGCTTGTGCTTCCATTTCTTTCACAACTTTCAGTGCATCTTCAGGTTTTGCTAGCTTGCTGCTCAAATGAGCGAATGGATAAATTAAAATTTTATTAACTTTCAAATTTTTCAAAAATTCTTTTACTTCTTCTACTGCTTGCATTGCAATTTTTTCATTATCTCCATCTTCAACTGAAGCAAATAAAACAAGAACTTCTTCGATTCTATGTTTTTTCTTTTCTGCTTCTTCAGCTAAAGAAATCTCTTTTTTAATTGGTTCATATTCTATCCAATCAGCATGCATTTGTAAAATTCTCATAACATCACTTCTCGTTTTTAATTAATAAAAAGGATTCAATTAAATTTGGTCTTCCACTTTTCCTTTCTAATATTTTAATTTCTGCTTTAGCTGGTATTAAGAACGAATAATTTTGCAATCTTTTTGCTGCTGAAGAAGAAAAAGAAATCTTATCTAGATTTGGACAGTTTTCTCGAACTTCATTTAATATTTTTTTACTTACAAATTTTCTAAAATGAATGTGTTTTATCTTTGGTGAAAGTTCTGATAAATCAGAGTAAGAAGAAATAACCAACTGTTTGGCGTTCACCTAGTTTTATTTTTTCACCCTTCATTTATTCCACCATTTATGCAATAAATGCAAATTTAGATTTATATAGCTAACTAAATGTCACAAATATATTAAGTGCAGTCCCATCGTCTAGCGGTCAATGGCAGAATGTCAGCCGATAGGATATCAGCCTCTGGAGCTGAGGACACCGGTTCGAATCCGGTTGGGACTATTTAAAATAATTTTTTTATTTTGAACAGAGAAAAAACTATTGCAAATACAGTCAAACCAATTTCATTTATTAAAATCAATTTATTTGGTTCTAAAACTTGAACAGAATTGTAAAAATAGATCATTACTAAAGTGTAAGACATCACAAGAAGAACAGCTAAAATGATTGAGTAAGAAGTAAGTTCAAAAATTACCGCTTTTGTTGACATTTTAAATCAACTCACTTTTCTAGCTCGCTAACCTTTTGAGAAAGGTATTTAATTTTTGTCTGCAAAAATTTTATTTCCCGCACAGTTTTTGCTTCGAACAATGCTTGTCGGGCTTCAAATAACTGCTCCTCGAAGAATGAAACATCTTCAAAGTTTTTACCATTCATATGTTACTTAATAGTAGTGATACTATATAAGGTTTACTATTCTGTAGTAGTTAATTATTCCCTACCTTATAGTAAATTGGTTTTCACTAAGAGAGATTTACATCTTTAATTGATATATTTCATTTATGGAATTCCCTGAGCCTATTTTAAAAGAAATAGTTCAACAGTTAATGGTGGAAGAAAATCTTTCGAAAAATAAAATTTGGCATGTAGTGAAAAATATTTCAAAAAAATATGGTTATGCTACAGTTCCAAACAATATATTATTGCTTCAGTCGTGCAACCCTGAAGAAAGAGAAAAACTAGAAAAGCAACTCAAAGTAAAACCAGTTAGAAATACTTCTGGAGTTGCCATAATAACTGTCGCTACAAAAGCAATGGGTTGTGTTTCAAATTGCATTTTCTGTCCTTCTGCTTCTGAAATCCCAAAAAGCTACACTGGGCTTGAGCCAGCTATTCAGCGTGCAAGAAGAAAAAAATTCGATCCATTCAATCAGGTTCAAGACAGGTTAAATCAGTACAAACTAATGGGGCATATTTCTGATTCTGGCAACAAAATTGACGTAATTATTCTTGGCGGAACTTTTATTGCGCTTCCGAAAGACTACAAAGAAGAGTTTATTAAAGGCATTTATGATGGATTGAATGGTTTTATTTCTGAGAATTTAGAGCAGTCTGAAAAAGCAAATGAAACAGCGAACAATAGATGCATTGGAATGACTATTGAGACAAGGCCGGACTACTGCAAAGAAAAACATGTTGATGAAATGCTTTCTTATGGCATTACAAGAGTTGAGATTGGTGTGCAGTCAACTTATGAAGATGTTGTAAAATTTTCTGAAAGGGGTCATACTGTTGAAGACTCTATTGTTGCGACAAGAATCGCTAGAGACGATGGATTTAAAATTGTTTATCATATGATGCCTGGACTTCCTTTATCAGATTTTTCAAAAGATTTGAAAATGTTCAAAGAAATTTTTTCTAATCCTGATTTTATGCCGGATGATTTGAAAATTTATCCAACAATGGTTATGCCTGGAACGAAATTACAAGAAATGTGGGAAAAAGAGGAATTTACTCCAATGACAGATGAAGAAGTTTTGCAACTTTTGGTAGAAATTAAAAAAATCGCTCCACCTTTTGTCAGAATAAGAAGAATTTTGAGGGATTTTTCTGCTCCAACTGTCTCTTCCGGCCCAAAAAAGAGCAATATCCGTGAGTTAGCTATGCAAATTTTGAAAAAAGAAGGGCTTCGATGCAGATGTACTAGATGCAGGGAACCTGCGCATGCAAGAAAAATTTATGGAGTTAATTTGGATCTTGATACTGTAGAACTTGTAAGAAGAGATTATGCTGCTGGGGAAGGAAAAGAAATATTTCTTTCATTCGAAGACACAAAAAATGATGTTTTGGTTGCGCTGTTGAGGCTAAGAATTCCTTCTTTAAAATTCCATAGAAAAGAAATGGAAAATGCATCCATCGTTCGCGAGCTGCATACTTACGGCAGTCATGTTCCAATAAATTCTGTCTCAAACGAGCTTCAGCACAAGGGGTTTGGTAAACATCTTTTGCATGAAGCCGCAAGAATTTCTAGAGAAGAATTTGATAAAAAGAAAATTGTAGTTATTGCTGGAACAGGAGTTAAGCAATATTTTCTTAATCAAGGGTTTTACTATGATGGACCTTACGTTTCTAAGAATTTATAAATAAAACAGAAATTGAGTTAATTATATGACTAAAAATTATCAGGCTGTTTTTCGAGAAGTTCTGAAAGAAATAACTCCAAGCAAGGAAGAAATAAAGAAATTGCACAGTATTGCGAAAAAAGTTTTCTCTCTTACCAAAAAAGAAGCAAGAAAATTTAGGGCTGATGTAATCCTTGCAGGTAGTATAACAAGAGATACCTGGTTGCCTGGAAAAAAAGAATTCGATATTTTTATTTTGTTTCCACCAAAACTGAAACCAAAGGAATTGGAGAAAAAAGGGCTTGCTTTGGGTAAAAAAGTTTTCACTAAACTTGGTGGCACTTGGAGAATTGATTACGCTCAGCATCCCTATGTTTCTGGAAATATTGATGGAATTGAAGTCGACATCGTTCCAAGTTATAACGTAAAATCTCCTGAGCAGTTAAAATCTGCAGTTGATAGAACGCCTTTTCATGTCAAGTATATTCAAAAAAAATTGAAAAAGAATATGTCTCCTCAAGTTCGTTTATTGAAGCAATTCCTTACTGCACATAATCTTTATGGTGCAGATGCCAAAACATTAGGCTATTCTGGATATGTCTGTGAACTTCTGATCATAAAATATAAAAATTTTCTCAATACTTTGAAGGCAATTTCTCAATGGAAAGCAATTGAAATAATTGATCTTGAAAAATCGTATAACAAAAAAGAATACATTCATCTAATGAAAACATTTCAAAAAGTTTTGATTGTGATTGATCCGACTGACAAAAATAGAAATACGACTGCCGCTGTTTCTAGCGCTAATTTCTATAAATTCATAAAACTTGCAAAGGAGTTCTTGCAGAATCCGTTGAAGGAATACTTTTTTGTTAGGCATGAGATACCAATTACTGAAAGCGATTTTATTTTAAATCAGATTCAGAGAAGAACTGAGATGATTTTTGTAAAATTTATTACTCCTGACGTTGTTCCTGATATTCTATGGCCACAGCTAAGAAGATTTGCTGATAGATTGCAATCAATTCTTGAGGAGACAAAATATGAATTTAAAGTTCTGCGAAAAGATGTTTATACAAATGAAAAGAATTTGGCAGTTGTTATGCTGGAAATGGAAGTTTCCAAATTGCCCATTGTGCAGAAAAGGATTGGACCAAAAGTGACAGATTTGGATGATTCTAAGAGATTTCTTGAAAAATATCGTACCAATGCCTTGAATGGACCGTTTATTGAAAATGATTTCTGGGCAGTAGAAATAAAAAGGAAGTTTATTACAGCAAGAGAAAAGATTTACGACAGTTTGAATAAGGATCTTAAAACGCTTGAAGCAAAAGGAATACCAAATTCCATTGCCAAGGAAATCACAAAAGGATTCGAAGTGTTTTCTGAAAGTGATAAGATTGTTTCTTTAATGAAGGAAAATAAAGATTTTGGAGTTTTTCTAAAAAAGTTTTTCGAGAAAAAGTCTCTACTTTAACTTAGGTTTTGGGATTTTTCTGAAATCTACTGGTTCTGCTATTCTCCAAAGATTTTTCATATATACATCAAACACTTGTACAAGACTAGGGTCTTCTGACCATAAGGAATGAAATGTAAATCTCTTCTTTAGCGGATCATGGTCAAGTCTTATCAAGACTTCTTTTCCATCAACTACAACAATTCTTGGATGCACTTCTGTTTTGAAAATTTTTAGTTTAATTCCATGTACATCATACCATTTCGCTCGATAATAATTTGTATCATCTATTACTCCCATTCCCATAATTTTCAAATCAATTCTTCTCTTTTTGCATTGCTTCACCGCTTCTCTAAGTTGAGGAGAATATGAAAAATCACGTGTTATTGCATAAACATATTTTTTTGAGCTGTCTAGCATTTGCGATAATTTGTCAAAAAATTCTATGAACCCTCTTCCTTTGCTAACCCATATACCTTCAGATACCTCTTCATATGATTTATTCGGTTTCAAAAATCCATTCAATTGAGTTACAAGATTTTTTAGTTCACCAACATTTCTCTCCTTATTCTGAATAAGTGTTCGCAGCGCGAATTGTGGAGGTATTGCACGAAATTCTTTTGGTCTTCCTCCCAAAAACTCTACGAGCTGTTTTTCAATAAGTTGATCTAGAACTTCATAAATTTTTGATTGTGGAACTTTTGATTCCTTGCTAATAATGCCTGCTTTTGTGGGTCCAAGGGTGACCATTGTTGAATAAGTCTTTGCTTCGTAATCACTCATATCAAATTTGCTCAAAATATCGAGTATTTCCTTCTTTTCCATACTTTATTTAACGAGAATAATGTTCTTAAAACTTATTTTACCACTGGGTTCGGTGGTATTTTATGCTACAGAAAGGATTCTTGTCTTCCCCCGCATCCCTTCGGCAATTTCTTTTGCTTTAATAAGTTTCAGTTCAGAAAGATGTTCAATCATCTCTCTGGCGAATCGTTCACTGAAATTGTGTTTATTTTTGCAAATTGCATAAAGATCTCCAGAAGCGATTTCATTATTCTCCTTTATTATCTCTAAAATAATTTTCTCTTCTTGTTTAATCTTTTCTTTGAGAATTTCTGGCTTTACTTTCTTTACTTCTTTCAAAATTTCTTTTACATCCTCAACTTCTACAATATCCTTTCTTTTTCTTTCAGAATTTCTCGAAGCTTTTAGTAAGCAATCTAATCCTATTCTAACATCTCCACCTTTTTTCACAGCTTGACTCGCGCATAAAATGATAACTCCCTTTTCAATTTTTTGCAAAGCATCTTTTGCCCTGTTTTCAAGAATATCCTTCATTTCTTCTAGTGTGTAAGGTTTGAATCGTATGTCCTCCATATTGAGACTACTTGAAATTCTTGGTTCAACTTTTGCAAAAATATGTGGATCATTCGAAATAAAAACTATTCCAATAAATTTCTTTTCATATTGGTTTATTCTAAGAATATCATAAAGTGCTTCTTGGCCATTTCTTATTAGTTGGTCAACTTCATCCAGACATATCAATAAATTTTTGTTTGACTTGTTCAAAAACTCAAGCAATCTTTCAAGAATTTCATCTTTGCTTACCCCTCTTCTTTGTACAAATGCTCCCAACTCAATTGCTATTTTTGATAGAAGCGCAGTTGCTGTTTTGTAATCCCAACAGTTTATGTAAATTGTTTTTATTTTTTCACTTTCTTTCTCCAATTCTTTGAATATAAATTTAGTTACGTGAGTTTTCCCAATTCCTGATGAGCCGAAAATAAAGGTATTCTGAGGTTTCCTGCTGAACAATGCTGGCTTTAGATTTTTTCCAATAATTTGTATCTGATTTTCCCTATGTGGCAAGAAGTCTGGCAAATATTCTGGAAACAAAACTTCTTCGTTTTTGAATATTTTTGATTCAGCAAACATCATATGTTATTTGTCTTTTAATTTATAATACAATCTTCGGTTGTTCTTTCCCTTGTTCTCTAACTTAGTAATTTCTATTTCCCCTATTTCTTTCAGACTTCTGGCATGGCAGCCTCCATCCGGTTGCCTGTCAAATCCAACAATATCAACAATTCTTAATTCAGGGACATTCGGCGGAAGAACTTCTGCTAGTTTAACCATTCCGGGATCTTTTAGTGCTTCTTCCCTTTTCATGTAGTAAATTTTTATTTCAAGATTTTTTTGAATTAATTCATTCGCTTTTTGTGCAAATTGCATTATTTTTTCTTTGTCAAAATTTTCAAGATTGAAATCCATTCTACTTTGTTCAACATCAATCTGATTTCCTGTGATTAAAATTCCTGCTTCATGATAGAAAACTCCACTCATTAAGTGAGCTGCGGTGTGCATCCTCATCAATTTGTATCTTCTTTTCCAATCAACAATTCCGTGAACAAAATCTCCTACAGCAGTTCCTTCTTTATCTAATTCATGCAGTACTTTTCCGCTAGATTTTGTAACCGAAACAACAGAAAATTCTTTTCCATTTGAAATCACCTTTCCCACATCATTCATGACTCCTCCACCGAGAGGATAAAAAGCAGTTTTATCTAGTTCAATTTTATTTCCTTCAATAGAGACAATTTTTGCATCAAATTCTTTTAAATAACAATCGTTCATATACAGAAGTTCAGTCATTTTTATCCCAATGCACTTTGTAATTTTTCAATTACTTCTGCTTTTCCCCTTTCAATTATATATGGTCCCAATCTTGGTCCGGTGTCAGCATTCAATAATATTCTGTATATTGTTTTGAAAAATTCAACCGGGTTTAATGAATGTTTGCGTGCTATTTCAAAAATTTTTTTCTGTAAAACTTCCCCATTCTTCTCTTTTTCGACTATTAAAATTAGATCTTCAATGCCATCTCTAAATTTACCTTCTATTTCTAATTCTTGTTCTTCTATTTTTTGATCACTAATCCAATTTATCACAAACTTAATTCTTTTCTCAATTTCTTTTTTGTCAAGATTTTCAATTTTCATTTCTTTCAATTTTTTCATTATAAATTCTACTTTGTTTTTTTCAGGGGCAATTTTGACAAGATTTTTTAAATCATTGTACAGAATATGGGTACCTTCTTTCTTTGGTAGTTTTCCGAAATAAACATAGTGGAAAAGTCTTTTTATGTTTACTTTGTCTCTTTCTGTTGTCAGTAGCTTTTTGTTGAAATTTAATTTTTCTAATTGATCTAATTCATCCATATATTTTGGAATGTCCGTGACGTCCAATTCTCTTGTTCCTTCAAATCTTTTTAACATAAGCAGTACAAGACTTTGCGTACTTCCATATTTTGTCCAAACTTGAGGAGTGAATACATTTCCATAAGATTTTGAAATTTTCTTGCCGCCTTTTTGTAGAAACAACTCATAAATTATGTGCAATGGCGGTTCAAACTTCAATATTTGTCTATCTATTTCATCATTAACTTTTACTGAATCAAGAATGTCTTTGCCATGAGGTTCGAAAAGTATTTGCAATGCATCCCATCTCATTGCAAATTCAACTTTCCAACTCATCTTACCAGTGCCATTAAAATAATTTGCTTCTCCCTTATGCCCGCATCCTTTTACCAAGAGCTCTTTTCCATTATTCAAATTTTTTCCTGTAAATTCCCCATCACAAACATACAAAACTTTGTGCTCTTTTGGAAGCAGTTCATAAGATGTTGTTGTGTATATTTTTTCGCAATTTTCGCAAACAGGAAAATAAGGTAAACTCTCTGCGAATTTTTCTTGGCCTAACATTTTTTTAATAATCTCTCCAGCTTTTTTTGATTCTAATAGAATTTTTTCAATTTGTTCATTGAATATTCCTTTTTTATAATCTTCTGAGGCAAAGTGCGGGACATATTCTATTCCAGCTTCGTCCAGAGAAGTTAATAACAATGAAGCCATGTGTTCTCCATAACTTTTGTGACAACCAAAAGGATCTGGTATGTTAGTAACTGGGGCTCCAATATATTTTTCCAATGAATCTGGTAATGTTAAAGGAACTTTTCTCAATCCATCTCTGTCATCTGCATATGGGATGTATTCTGATTTTATTCCAGATTCTTTCAAAGCTAAAGCTACTACATAAGTTCTTGTGCAATCACCAAAGCTTCCTACATGTGGAAAACCAGAAGCACCAAGTCCGGATTCACATCTAAAAAGTTTAATCCCTCTTTTCAGTTTTCTCTCTCTTTCGATTAATTCTTCTGCTGCTTTGTCAATCCAGAATTTGTATTCTGTTTTCTTTTTTTCCATAGTAATCATTATGTTTTTACTGGAATTATTTTAGTGGGCCATGCCGGATTTGGACCGGCGACCTATCGCTTTCTCAGATTATACAGAGCAATGTCGTATAAGGCGATTGCTCTACCAGGCTAAGCTAATGGCCCGTATACCTACAAACACATATGTTTATATCTTTCATATTTGCGAATTATTTGTAGGTTGCTATGTTCAATAAATCATTTTTGACAGATAAAATAGTTAACTCTTTGCTAAACAAGGATTTCGAAGTTCTAGTTACTGACGGATGTTTTAACATAGCTGCAAAGAATGAAAGTCTGATGCTGATAAAATCTTTGATAAACATTGATAGTTTTTCTGAAGAACATGCACTAAGTTTAAGATCAATTTCATATTTTCTTTCCGCAAATCCATTAGTTGTTTCAATAAAAAACAACAGACAGTTTTTAAATGATCAGACAATTTATTCGAGATTCCAACTCCCAGTTATTACTCCTCAAACTTTTGAGAATTTTTTGGAAGAGGAAAAAATGATATTTTTCGACTCTTCCAAAGGAAAGCATACTTCTGAAGTGGATGTAGAAAAAATTAGAAACAAGAGAAAAGAGAAAGGATTTAGTTTGAGAGAACTTGCACAACTTATTGGTATTTCAAAAAAAGCTATGTATGAAATAGAAAAAAATAAAACAAAGCCTTCTGTCGAAACTGTCAACAAAATTGAAAATATTTTAAATATAAAAATTCAGATTTCAAGAAAAATTGAGGCAAATGTTAACGCAACATACATAAAACCTAAAACAGAAGTGCAGAAAAAAGTTTCAAAACAGTTTTCAAGGATTGGAATTGAAAATAGTTCTGTTTTTTCTGCGCCTTTTGAAATTATTGGCAGAGAAAATTTTTCTGTTGTTACATCTTCTTTAACAAAAGAATTGACAATTATGAAAAAATTCGCGAATATTGTTTCATCAAAAGCATTTCTCTTTGCTAAAGAATCAAAAGAGGAAAACGTGAATGGCATTCCTATAGTTTTAGAATCAGAATTATCTGAAATAGAAACCCCGAAGGATTTAAAATCTAGGCTTAAAGAAAAAATGTCATAAAGCTTAAATATTTGTATACCTACATACACATTAATAAAAATTCTAAGGTGAACAAATGTCACAAGCAATAATGGGAAATCTCGGTGGGCAGCCAGTTCTAATTTTGCCAGAAGGAACTTTAAGATCTGCAGGTAGAGATGCTCAAAGAAATAATATTGCAGCTGCTAAAGCTGTTGCTGATACAGTAAGAACGACTTTAGGTCCTAGAGGAATGGACAAAATGCTCGTTGATTCTATTGGAGATATTGTAATTACAAACGACGGTGTCACAATTTTAGAGGAAATGGAAATAGAACATCCTGCTGCTAAAATGATGGTTGAGATTGCAAAAACACAAAATGAAGAAGTCGGAGATGGAACTACTACTGCAGTTATTTTAGCAGGAGAACTTTTGAAAAAAGCGGAGGAACTTTTAGAACAACAAATTCATCCAACTGTTATAACAAGAGGATACAAAATTGCGAAAGAAGAAGCGCTAAAAATTTTGAATGAAATTGCAAGGCCAATAGATATTGCCGATAAAGAAACTTTAAAGAAAATTGCATTAACTTCAATGTCTGGAAAATCTGTTGAAAGAGCTTCGCCATTTTTAGCTGATTTAGTTGTTCAAGCTGTTACAGCAGTCGCGCAAAAAGAAAACGACAAAATAATTATTGATAGTGACGATGTAAAAAGAGAAAAGAAACATGGCGGATCCGCTGAAGACACTGAATTGATAAAGGGAATTGTTATTGATAAGGAAGTTGTTCATCCTGGAATGCCAAAGAAAGTTGAAAACGCGAAAATTGCGTTACTTGATGTTGCTTTGGAAGTAAAGGAAACTGAAACTGATGCTGAAATAAGAATTACTTCGCCAGAGCAAATGCAAGCATTTCTTGAAACAGAACAAAAAATGCTGAAAGCAATGACTGAAAAAATTGTTGCAAGCGGAGCCACAGTAGTTCTTTGCCAAAAAGGAATTGATGATATTGCGCAACATTATTTAGCAAAAAAAGGAATTCTTGCTACTAGAAGAGTAAAAAAATCTGATATGGAAAAACTAGCAAAAGCTACCGGTGGAAGAATTGTCTCAAATCTAGAGGATCTTTCTGTTGAAGATCTGGGTTTTGCCAGAATTGTTGAGGAAGAAAAAATTGCTGGAGAGGCTATGGTTTTTGTTAGAGAATGCAAGAACCCAAAAGCTGTTACACTTTTAGTAAGAGGAAGTACTGAACATGTTGTTGATGAAATTGATAGAAGCGTTGAAGATGCTATTGGTGCTGTTGCCTCTGCGTTGGAAATAGGCAAAGTAGTTGCAGGAGCTGGAAGCCCTGAAGCAGAAGTTGCAAAAAGACTAAGAAAAATTGCTGAAAAATATTCTGGAAGAGAACAATTGGCAATAGTTGCTTTCGCTGAAGCTATGGAAGTGATTCCAAGAAGTCTTGCTGAAAATGGTGGTTTAGATCCAATAGATACTTTAGTAGAGCTTCGTGTTGCTCATGATCAAGGAAAAATTACTTATGGTATTGATTTGAGTAATGGTAGTGTTGGGGACGCTTTGCAGTTAGGAGTCATAGAGCCTTTGAAAGTAAAGACTCAGGCAATAAAATCTTCTGCTGAAGCCGCTGAAATGATTTTGAGAATAGATGATGTTATTTCTGCAAGCAAACTTTCCAAAGGTGGAATGCCAAGTGGAATGCCTGGTGGAGAGGAAATGGGAGAATAAACTATTCGAAAAACTTTGTTAAATTTTTATTCAAAAACTTGTCCGCCTTTTCTAAAATCTCTTTTGATTTCACTTTCTTGATAGCTTCATCAAAAAAGAACCAGCCATAACCTTCATGTTCCTTTGAAATTTTCACTTCACTTGTCTTACTTTCAGCTAAAAAGAAAACGACATCTTTGGAAACAAGTTCACCTTTAAGTCTGTAAAAATAATGTTCTTTTTCTTTAAAGCCAGGAATAATTTTCACTTCTTTTATTCCAGTTTCTTCTCTGACTTCTCTTTTGACAGTTTCTTCATCTTTTTCATCTTTTTCAATATTACCTTTAGGAAGATCCCAATATTTTGGGTTTCTTTGTAAAATCAAGTATTTGATCTTCCCGTCTTCTTTTCTGAATACTATGGCACCTGCAGATTTTTCTCTTATCATCCTATTGAACTTTCCTTTCTACATTTTTATTTTTAGTGCAAGAAACCTTTATTTACTCTTTCCAATCAAATAATAATTAAGCAAGGTTGATTTATGCCAGTCCATACAGAAGAAAAACATGATGAGTACGAACTTGTTCCTATGTCACCCTTAAGGAGAATGGAAAAAAGAATAGATCTTCTAGAGCAGTCAGGCTCAATGGGCGACAAAGAATTCTACAGAGAAATAGTTGATATAATAAGGATGAATCAGCAAATTGTTGATGAGCTTGCAAAAGCTAACGATGCTCTGAGAATCGAAATTTCTAAACTCCCTGTAAGAATGGAAGAATTGGTTTCTAATATGAAAGAATTGATTTCATTTATCAAGGCTTCTGTTATCGAAGAAACGACGGGCACTAGCGCTTATGCCCCCGCAAATAAGAAATTAGAAGAATTGCTTGAAACAAACAAAAAAATCATTGAAAACAATCAAGCAGTTCTTGGAGTTCTCGAGGATTTAGGGAAGAAATTGACGCGACCTCCAGTAAGTCCAGTTTTTATGAGAAAACCGATGCCACCTCAACCTCAGCAAAGAACTGCCTAAATGGTACTTATGCTTAAAGGTCAAACAGACATAATTTCAGCAATTTTAATTGTAATTATTGCAATTGGTCTTGTTAGCACAGCCTATACATGGGGGATTCCTTTAATTCAAAAGCAACAAGATACTGCCTTGGTCGAAAGAGTTATGAATTATTTTAGTAGCAGCAGTGAAAATTCAATTGAAAAAAGGATTATTTCAGTTGCGAGTAATGGCGGCGAAGAAACTTTTTCTATAGATGTTTCTGGGCTTTGGCAGTTAGTTCCAAATAGCACTACAAGCATTGATAGTAATTCATTATCTTTCAACTTTTTTGCTCGAGTCTCAAACATAGCCACAAATTTAACCTCTGGGCAATGGGTCTCTCTGAATGGAGTTTCTTGTCCGCCTCCGCTCGGTATCATTAGCGAAGAGCCTTATGCTATATGCGCGCGAGCAGATAGTGTTGGTAATGGTTTTAATATAAATTATAAAGTTCAATTTAGACCTTTGCAGAGCAGCAATCAAAAATACGAAATACTTCTTGTCCAGCACCCTTCAGGGTTTAACAGCTCAACATCAAGAGCAATCAGAATTCAAAGAGGAAGTTCATATTCCACTATTCTTGATGGGCAAAACTTCATTATTACAGAAGTAAAAATTCTTCTTGGGTAGAATGAAAGGGCAAACTCTAATTATACAATTTATTCTGTTTTTTATCATAGGCTTTTCACTTTTTACATCACTTGGATTTTTTTTCAAATACCAATCTGATATCTTAAAAGAGAGTGTGCAAAATTTTAACCTAAAATTGGTAAATAGTTATATATCTGCAAATGCTTTGACTGCGGTATTAAGCTGTAAACAATGTGATTTTATTAAAATAACCACAACTCTTCCAACTTCAATGTCTGGAAATGTTTTTGAAATAGGCATGACGCAAAATGGTATTAATACAACAGTTCCTCTGTCACAAAAAAATATTACAACTTCACTATATAATTTAAATAGCTCTTACAACATGTCAGGACTTGCAGCTTCAATCGAACCAATAAGTATAACATTTACAAAATCACAAAATAATTTAAGGGTAAGTTGATGGCGCCACTGAAAAGATTTGCAAAAAAACTTATTAGAGGATACCAAAACATTCTTTTGGAAAAGACTGGGAAACCACTAATACCTAGACCTATTATTATTACTACCCCTCTACAATTCAAAAATATACCTCCTGAACTGGAACATGAGAGAGAAAAAGAACCTGAAGCAAAAACAAGCATTAGTGCAAAATATAAAAGTTTGGAGATTCCTAAAATTTCTACCCAATCAGTGAATTTGCAAAACACTGCAATGCAAACAACAACTAAAATGAATATTGTATACCCATTAGTTCCAAGAAAACCAGCCAGAGGCGAGAATGTTCTTGCGTATGCCAGAATTTTCTGGGATGAAAAACAGAATAGACACATTTATCAAGTCATCGAACCCCATATGACAGCAGTACTAAAAGAAGCATTGGTTAAAGTAAAAGAAGTTTTGGAGCAAAGACTGGATATAGAATTTAATCAGGTAAGAAGGTTTGAAGCACTTGATTTCTTGCGAAAACAAGTCAGCGAGATAATTAGTTTCTATAGACTCAAACTCACTGATGAGGAGAAAAAAATTTTGCAGTATTTTATTGAAAGAGATTTCATTGGCTTAGAAAGAGTAGAACCTATGGTTAAAGATGAACAGATAGAAGATATTAGTTGTGATGGTCTAGACATTCCAATTTTTATCTTTCACAGAAACCCACTGCTCGGGTCAATAATGACAAACATCGCTTTTCATGATACAGATGAATTGGATTCTTTTGTTATGCGACTTTCTCAACTTGCCGGTAAATCAATTTCCGTGGCTTCCCCACTTTTGAGCGGTTCTTTGCCAGATGGAAGTAGAATTCAGGCAATGCTTGCTACTGATATTGCACGAAGAGGAAGTAATTTCACGATTAGAAAATTCACAGAAGAGCCTTTAACTCCAATTCATTTTCTCAATTATGGAACAATTGATGTGAAAACTCTTGCATATTTGTGGATGGTTCTAGATTACGGAAAAAGTATTTTGATTTCAGGTGGGACAGCAACAGGAAAAACTTCTTTGTTAAATGTTCTCTCGCTGTTTATAAGGCCAGAGAAAAAAATTGTTTCGATTGAGGATACTCCAGAGCTCAAATTACCACATCCCCACTGGGTTCCTGCTGTTGCTAGAACTGCCATAACTGCTGTTGAAAGTAGAAAGATCGGGGAAATCGATTTGTTTGATTTGCTGAAAGAAAGCCTGAGGCAAAGACCAGACTATATCATTGTGGGTGAAGTAAGAGGAAAAGAAGCTTTTGTTTTATTCCAAGAAATGGCGACAGGCCATCCATCACTTGCTACAATTCATGCAGAGAATATGCAAAAACTCCTTGATAGACTTACAACTCCACCGATTGAACTTCCTAGTGGTTTGATAGTGAGCGCCAATACTATTGTTTTTCTTTTGGCAACCAGATACAAAAACAGGCAAGTTAGAAGAGTAGGCGAAGTGTTCGAAGTTATTGGACTGAATGAAAGTAATGGTTTGCCTATTACTAATCAAATCTTTAAATGGAACCCTGTTTCAGATACATTCGATGTTACAAACAAAAGCGTAGCACTAGAACAAATTGCAGAAGCTACAGGTATGAGTGATAAAGATGTTACAGAAGAACTGAAAAGAAGAATGCTTGTTTTAGAATGGATGCAATTTAGGAATATTACAAATTATCGTGATGTTAATTCAGTAATTAACATGTATTACAACTTCCCAGATAGAGTCATTGCTTCAATATCATCTTCAATGCCAAGGTGATTGGGGTGAGCGAATATTTAAGAATATCAATGAGGATGTTTAGTCCTCTTACAGATTTCATGACTGACTATTTTCCAAATCTAAAAAGCGATTTGAAGAAAGCAAAATTTAAAATGTCAACTCAAGAGTACCTTAGTGGGGGCATTTTACTTTCCTTTCTGGTTTTCATTGTTGAGCTGCCTCTACTTTCTTTTGTATTTGGTCTTTTGTTTCAGAATTTTCTTTTCGGTTTTTTAACATCGATAACAATGTCTTTTTTTCTTCTCGCAATTTTATTTCTTTCATACGCTAATTATCCTAAAGCAATTATACAACAACGCGCAGGCAATATTGACAAAGCGCTTCCATTTGCTTCTCTTTATCTTGCAACTATAGCAAGCTCTAAACTCCCACTAACAAAAATTTTTGAGGTTTTTTCAAAGTTCGCTGAGTATGGTGAACTTTCCGATGAATTTAATCAAATTCAAAATGAAATTTCAATTTTTGGCATTGATTCTAATACTGCCTTAGAAAGAGCAATTGAAAGAACGTCATCAAAAAATTTAAAAGAACTATTGTATGGTATTCTTTCAATCAACAGATCTGGTGGCGATTTGTCTGTTTATTTGAAGGAAAAATCTGCAAGTTTTTTCGGTGATTACACACGACGACTTTACGATTTTTCCCATCAGTTGGGTGTATATATTGAGATTTATTTGACATCAATCGTTTTAGGCGCAATATTTTTTGTTATTTTAACAGCAATACTTGCTGGAATTAGTGGTGCAGGATCGAACATAGTTTTCTTGCAATTCTTTCTTATTTTCTTATTTTTGCCTCTAATTGCAGCAGTTTTCATTTTTCTAATTAAATCAGCATCTCCTGGAGGTGGAGAGTAGTGTTGCGTGCAGAAAAAAGATTACTTCTCATTTCTTCTCTCATTTCAATTATCATAATTTCTCTAGGTTTTGCTACTTCTAACTTGGGAGTTGTTGGAAACGGTATTATTCTTGCAATTTTTCTCATCGCATTCCCACTTGTGATTTTCAGTTATCAACGTTTTAGAACTCTTAAAGAAATGGAAGAAAAATTTCCAATATTTCTTAGAGATGTTGTTGAATCAATTAGATCAGGCATGCCATTTCACCTCGCAATTGTTGCAAGTGGTAAGATTGAATACGGAAGACTTTCTCAAGAAGTTAAGAGAATGACAAATCAACTTACTTGGGGAATTCCACTTATAAAAGTTCTAGACCAGTTTGCTCAAAGAGTAAAGGGCAGCAGAAGACTCGTTGATGCTTTGCAAACAGTGCGCGAATCTTATATGATGGGTGGTGATGTCCCTGCAACTTTAGACTCAGTTGCTGATAATTTGACGTATCTTGGTGATGCTGAAAAGGAGAGAAAATCTGTGCTAAATGAATATGTTGTTTTGATGTATGCCATCGCTTTTATTTTTGTTGGAATCGTTGCGTCGATTAACAGACTGTTACTTCCTATTTTCCAAGTTGTCGCAACACCTGGTGGAACGCAAGTCTTAGGTCTATCGAATCCATGCTCCTCAACAGCAGGATTTGACACTCAGATTTGTGCTTTTTATGCAGTGCCTGCAAAATATCTTTTTTTGGTAGCTGATGTTAATTCAATCTCAGCTTACTATACTTCGCTATTCTTTTTTATGAGTGTCATAGTTGCAATTTCTTCAGGTCTTGTAGCTGGAGAAATCAGTGAAGGTTCTATGATTGCAGGAGTTAAGCACAGTGTTATTATGACTGCGGCCGTAATCGGAGCACTCCTTATCTTAAAACAAATTGGTTTGCTGGGAATCTAAATGAAAGGTCAAATAAGTTTTGTAGAATATTTAGCAGCTTTAACTATATTTATTGTTTCTGTGCTTTACATAGCGATCCAGTTAACAGGTTTCGTTCCCCAATATTTGAATGCAGTAAATAATGAAAAAATCAGAATAGATACATATCAAATCTCAGAACTTCTTGTCAACGATCCCGGTAATCCAATGAATTGGTATTCATCTTCGCCAATTTATCGAATGGGATTATCTAACGAGAGTGTTAATGTTACAAATTACCTTTCCTTGCAAAAAATAAAAGCGTTTAATAACTATTGCAATGCTCCGGGAGGATACAGCAACATTAAAAAAAATATTAGCTCTACTCAAGATTTTTCAATCCTTTTGTTTAACAGAACAGGAAATTCTGGAGCAATTTTAATAAAATGTGAACCACCAGTTGTTTATTCTTCATTATTAAACATAGCTATCCGAAGAATTGTAGCAATAGATTCAAAAGATATAGGTGAGTTGATTGTTCAAAGTGGGTAAAAAAGGAATAATTAATTTTCTTGAAGCAATTATTGTTATTGGTGTGCTTTTTGTAGCATTTACAGTTCTTTTTCCAGGATTTTCTTCCAAAAGTAGATGGCCAGATGCATCGACAATCCTTACTTCTAGAGATTTAATTCTTACTATGGATCGATTGAATATGATTTACAATAATTCTTTTGATTTAACTGAATTACAAAATTTTATTGATACTTCCATTCCTCTTAATAGAAGCACTTTGGTTGCGTGGTCCGGAATTGAAGGAACTGTGAAGAGTTCTCTTGTTATTGCTTGCAATTGTAGTGGCGATCAAATTCAAAATCTTACATATTGGATGTCGGGCCTTAAAATTAATGGACGAGATATTAAAATTAATTTTGTGCCGTCAAGTTTGGATAATATTGCCTCTTCTGATGCTCTTTTGATTTGGGGCAATACTAATCTTAATTCGTTTTTAGCTAATTTTCTCAATTATTTGAAAAACGGCGGAGGTATTGTTGAAATAAACGATTTTACTGATAGTTCTCAAACAGGTGATGTGCAGCAAAAGATTTTTGGTCTGATGTATTCTGGAGGCAAGACTTTTAACGATAGATCATATGCTGATCATTTTTCACGCAAACCAAGTAATTCCAGTGATATAGCATACGGTGTGTATAAATATTTCTACCATTTAGCAGTGCCGTTGAAAGCATCTGCGCAAGAAATTTCAGTCCGTGTTGAAACAGGAATGCCAATTCCAGTGTGCAGCGGTGCTATACCACATGGAAATTTTACTTTTAATGATACTGGATATAGTTACTGGATATGTAATTCAACAACTGTTTATTTTGATACTGATAATAATGCCTCTGCAGATACTGCTGTAAGAGCTGGAGAACAATTCAGAATATTTGGATATAATTTTACTTTACAGTATATTTTTCCCTATCAAATCAATGTGGCGTTTGGTCCAAATTATCAATTTCAGGATTTTCTTATTGCTTGGACTTCGCCCGGCCAAGCCTGTCCCCCAGGAAATGCATGGGGGCAATATTACACTGACGTACTGACTACTATTGATGACAATCCAACAAGAATTATTGTAAATGCCAGCTTTACTAAAAGTCAGCTTATAGATTTACCAGTTGTCATCATTAACAATACAGGAGGACGGGCTGCATGGATAGCTGACTTTGCCAACGATCCGAATATCAAAAACAATTGCTTGACATTTTCGCAAGTAAGTGATGACGAAAAACTTTTGCTAGCATCCCTCATTTTATGGGCTTCAAACAAACAGCAATTTTTAATTTCGCCTGTAAGCATAAAAAGCGGATTAGTAACTCAATATGTAAATGTTCAAAATTCAGATACTTATGAAGTTTATAAATTTAACTTAGGACTTGGATCTCCTTTTGGTTCATAGTTATTTTAATCTTATTCCTTCAAGATTTCTCGGAGCATAACTTTCTGTTCTGAAAATTTTGTGAACAGTTCTTGTAAACTCACTACATTTAGAACTTTCTCCATGACAAACAAGAATTTTGTCTGGCTTAGCAGCTAGGTGGTGAATGAAACTCAATAGCTGATTTCTGTCTGAGTGACCTGACAGTCCTTCAATTGTTTGAATTTCTAGTTTCAATGGAAGTGTTGCAGTTTTTCCATCACCAACTTTTATAGGAATTTCCCTCCACCCTCTCTGAATTCTTTTTCCTAGAGTTCCTTCTACTTGGAATCCTACAAAAATCAAAGTATTCTTTTGATCTTCTGCTAGTTGTTTCAGATGCTCTATAGCAGGCCCACCTAACAGCATTCCGCTCGTTGAAATTATTACAGATGGTTTCTCTGACCACGCTTTTTCTCTCTCTGCTTGCGATGAAATTCTTTTGAAAATTTCATTCTTGAATGGATCTTGATTGTTGAAAATTAGTTTTTGAGTTTGTCTTGAGAGATATTCTGGATATGCTGTGAAGATTCCATTTGCATCCCATATCATTCCATCAAGGAAAACTGGTTTGCTGAATCCATGCTCAACTAAAATTGCCATTACTTCTTGAGATCTTTCAACTGCGAAAGACGGAATCAAAACTTGCCCTCCTCTGTCCATGGTCGTATTTATTACGTTCATTAATTGTTCTTCAGTCTCTTGTCTTTGTGGCATTATGTCTCCTGCAGCTCCGTATGTAGATTCCATAATAAGTGTTTCACATCTCTGAAAATCTGTGAAAGCAGGTTCCATTAAATTTGTGCGAGAATATTTTTGATCTAATGCGTAAACGATGTTATGCAAACCTTCTCCAATATGCAAATGAACTAGAGCAGAACCAAGAATGTGGCCAGCATTTTGAAAAGTAAGGCGAATATCTGGAGCAACATCAGAAACTTCACCATATTCCAAAGTAATACTATGCCTTACAGCTTCTTTCACACCTTTTGCTGTGTAAAGTGGTGTGCCAGCATTCTTTTGTATTATGTCAATTGTATCCAAAGTCAAAAGCGCAAATAAATCTAATGTCGGAGTAGTGCAATAAAGCGGGCCTTCGAAACCATATTCATAAAGATACGGAATCATACCGCAATGGTCTAAATGCGCATGAGATAAAATTATTGCATCCAATTCTGCAGGATCAAATTCTTTTGTTACTAAATAAGGCCAGCCATTTCCTGAAGCAATTCCGCCAGGAGAAATTCCACAATCAATTAAAACTTTTGATTTTGGTGTTTCAAGAAGTATGCAGCTGCGTCCAACTTCTCTAAACCCTCCGAGAGGAATTATTCTTATCCAATCTCTGTTTGTTTTTCTCTCACTGAAAATCTTTTCCCCAATTTTGTTTAAAAATTGTTTTCTGAATTTTACTTCGTCATGAATGACTTTTCTTATTCCATTGATGACATCAGATTTAATTGGAGGAATTCTTTCAATTCTTGGAACCCAAAACGTTTCTGATCTTATTGCACGAAAAGTGTCGCCACCCCTTCCAATAACAAGTCCCGGTTTTTCAGCAGCAATTATTACAAGGCTTCTCTCTTCCTCAAAATAAATGTCTTTTATATTTGCGTCAGCAGGAACCATTTCCATAATTTTTTTCTTAGTTGCTTCTTGATCCAAACAAATAGCCGCTTCTGGTCTTACTTCAATTCTTTTTTTAATTTGTCCTACTACTTCACGAACTGCTGTCTCATGCTTAACAAAAAAATCTCTATCCTTTGTATAGGCAATTATTTCTGATCCTTCTAGTTCAACCCTGCTTATTGCTTCTGCTGGCAGTAAACTTCTAACTCTTTCAATAATTTCCAAAGTCATTTTAGATCACAGAAAATTATCAATTACTTTATACTTCTTGCAGTGAATTCGTGAGTTGTGATTTTCATACCAGATTTTGTAATAATTGCAATGTCTATTCCTTTTCCGCCAGAGCCAATGTCTCTTTCAATTGCAGCCGTAATTGCTCGCAAAGCAATCTTCGCACCTTCTTCGACAGATAAACCTTCTTTGTAACCATCTTCCAAAACTCCTAAAGCCATTGGAGAACCTGAACCTGTTGAAAAGAATCTTTTCTCCTCTTCTATTGAACCCAAAGCATCTAATGAAAAGATTGCAGGTCTTTCATCAAAACCTCCGAGTATTAATTGAACCATGTAAGGAAGATAACTCCATCTTCCTCCTTGTAAAATATTTGCAAGAAGCGTTGCAGCTCCTTTTACAGTTATTTTTCTTCCATTTTGAATTGAGAAGAGCTTTAGTTCAGCTCGCAAATATCTTGCTAAAGCTTGTGCATCTCCAGAATAACCAGCAATAGTTAGAGCTAAATGATCTTCAACAGGAAGAATTTTTTCAGAGTCTTTGCTTGCCACTAAATATCCTAAAGTAGATTTCTTTTCAGCAGCAAGAACAGCTCCATCTCTACAAATAATTCCAACTGTTGTTGTTCCAGTTTTTCTTATTTCTGGTTTTTCGTCAGTAAATTTTTCCAAAATCATTCACCAAGAATTTGATAAATAAAATTACGCAAGTGAATTTAAATAACTTATGGTTTATAGAATTAATATGGAAATCGGAGATCAATACGTAGTACCTATTAAAAGTTGCAGTGATACTATAAAACAATTTTATGGTCGGCACCAAAGAGCGATAGATATAGCATTAATAACAGGTGGACTTGCTTTGATGGGTGCTACAGGTTATGTTCCAATAATAGGGCCATAGTCATATTTCAATAAGACTTTGCAAAGTAAGCAGTGAATTTTGCATCCTTTCCGCAGTAAATACATTTTCCACTAGGTTTTTGTTTTTCCAAAGGAATCAGTCTTATTGTTGCACTAGTTTCAATTTTTATTTGTTCCTCGCAATGATCTTCGCCACACCAACCAGTTTTTATGAATCCACCTTTTCTTTCCAAAACTTTTATGAATTCTTTGTAATCTTTCACTGTGGAAATGTTTTCATCTAGAAACTTCTTTGCTTTCTTCCAAAGATTTTTTTGAATATCTTCAAGTTCTGCTTCAATTTTTTTAACTAAAGTTTTTTCAGAAACTGCAGTTTTTTTGAAATTATCTCTTCTAACTAAAATAACTTGTTTCTTTTGCAAATCCTTTGGACCGATTTCAATTCTTAATGCTACCCCTTTCATCTCCCACTCATTATATTTGTAGCCAGGAGTGTAGCTTTCTCTATAGTCAGCCACAGCAGAAATATTTTCTTGTGCTAATTCTTCAAGAATTTCTTTAACTTTCTGTAAAACCTTCTTCTTCTCTTCCGGTTTATAATAAATTGGAATAATTACAACTTTGTAAGGAGCAATGTTCGGAGGAATAATTAATCCTTTGTCATCACCATGAGTCATTGTCATAGCTCCAATATCTCGCGTTGCAGTTCCCCAAGAAGTTGTCCAAACATATTGCTCTTTTTCATTTTTGTCTAGGAATTTTATTTCAAATGGTTTGGAAAAATTCTGTCCTAAATTGTGTGAAGTTGCTAGTTGTAGAGCTTTTCCGTCAGGCATCATTGCTTCTAGCGTTACTGTATACAACGCTCCAGCAAATTTTTCTCTTTCAGATTTTTTTCCTAGCAGAACCGGAACAGCTAGATAATCTTCCATCAATTGTTTGTAAAAGAAAGCAATTTGCATAACTTCTTCATCAGCTTCTTCTTTTGTTGCATGAGCTGTATGACCTTCTTGCCACAAGAATTCTGAACTTCGAATAAAGGGTTTCGTTGATTTTATTTCAGCTCTTAAAATATTGCACCACTGGTTCAAAAGAACTGGTAAGTCTCTCCAACTTCTTATCCATTTTGAATATGAGTTATAAATTATTGTTTCCGAAGTTGGTCTCACTGCAAGTTTTTCTCCTAATTTATTATCCCCAGCATGCGTTACCCAGAAGACTTCTGGAATGAATCCTTGAAAATGTTCAGCTTCTTTTTTCAGGAAGCTTTCTGGAATAAGCAAAGGAAAATATGCATTCATATGTCCTGTTTTTTTAATCATTTTGTTGAAAATTTCTTGGATTTTTTCCCAAATCGAATAAGCATACGGCTTGATAATCATTGTTCCTTGGACTGAACCATAGTCAAACAAATCTCCTTTTGTAACAACTTCACTGTACCATTCAGAAAAGTCCTCCGATTTCTTGTGTTTAATTCCTTCTTCTTCAGCCATTAAATCTCCTTTTTAAAAATTTGATAATTAATAAGATAAAGAATGTCCTTCAAATTCTTATCTTTTTGGGGCGATTAGATTATTGATTGAGCATGAAGATTGCTGTCCTATCTGATTTCCATTTTGGCTATGCTTACAGCTCAGAACTGGAAAACGATCCATTTAATGCAGTAGAAGAAGCATTGGATAGAATTGATGCTGATTTGATTTTAATTTTAGGAGACATCTTCGATTCTCGTTTGCCAAAAACTGCAACTTGGGCGCATGCATTAAGAGTTCTTGCAAAACCGCTTTTAAAAGAAAGTTCTAATGTGAAAATAGTCGAGACAAATAAGGACCTGAAAAAAATTTCCAACAGAACCTTGCATCATGTTCCAGTGATAGCTATTCATGGAAACCATGAAAGAAGAGGAAGAGGTGAACTAAATACAATTCAGGCTATGGAAAACGCTGGACTTTTAATTTATTTGCATGCTCAAAATATTGTTGTTGAAAAAGACGGAAGGAAAGTCGCTATTCATGGAATGGGTTCTGTTCCTGAAAGATTTGCAAAAGATGTTTTAAACGAATGGAATCCGCAGCCTATAGTAGGTTGCTACAACATCTTAGTTCTTCACCAGAATATTGATCCTTATGTTTATTCCCCACTTGAGCCACCTTCACTTAATCTTTCAAATCTTCCTAAAGGTTTTGATTTGATTCTAGATGGTCATGTCCATGGCAGAAATGAACAGAATGTTGGAGAAAGCAGACTGATAACTGTCGGTAGTACTATAGTTACTCAATTTGAAAAAAAAGAGGCTGAAAATGATAAAGGATTTTATTTAATTGATACGAATGAAAATAAAATTAATTTCTTTGCATTCCAGAACAATAGAAAATTTTTCTACAAGGAAATTGATTTGAAAGAGAATTATCTAAAAAATGAAATTGAGTTTGTAATTGACGAAATACTTGCAGAAAACCCTGGAAAAAAACCAATAATTAAAATAAAAATTCGTGCTAATGATTCTGATTTTATTAGTACCGATTTGCGAAATATTGAAGCAAAATATTCTGACAGAGCAATTATAATATTTGCAAAGGAATTGGAATCTCCTGAAATTTTAGGCAAAATCGAATTTTTAAGAAATATAAGAGAACAAAAGCTTTCTGCAGAAGAAATTGGACTAAAAGTTTTAAGAAATAATTTAGATACTTTTCAGTTTGAGGATATTTTTGATTCCGAGCAAGTTTTTTACCTGCTTAATGAAAATGAAATCGATAAAGTTTTCAACATTTTAATTGGGGAGCAAAAGACGTTGGTGTAAATGATAACAGGAATGAAACTAAAGAATTGGCGATCACACTTAGATTCGAGTTTCAATTTTGAATCTGGTACGAATGCACTAATTGGAATTATGGGAAGTGGAAAAAGTAGTGTGATGGATGGAATTTGCCTAGGTTTGTTCGGCACTTCTCCTATTTTGCAGACGAAAAAAGTGAAACTAGACGATATGATAATGAAGAAACCTATTGAGAAGAGTTCTGCTGAAGTTGAAATTTTCCTTAAAATTGATGGAAACGACTATTCTGTGAAAAGAGTTATAGAAAAAGGAAGAGGTACAACTTATTCTGAGATTAGGGAGAACGGAAAATTGCTTGAAGCTCCAAGTACTTCTAGAGTCACAGAAATTATTGAAAACATTCTCAAAATAAACTTCGAACTCTTTAGCAAGGCTATATATTCAGAGCAGGATTCGCTTGATTACTTTTTGACTATTCCACGTGGGCAGAGAATGAGAAGAATCGACGAACTGCTTATGATTGATAAATTTGAGCGAGCAAGATCCTCCGCAGTAAGTTTGGTAAATAGATTTGAGGAAAGAAGGCTTGCAAGACAAAGTGTTGTGGAAAATGCTGATATAGAAACCATAAGGAAAAATATTTCCGGTATTAATGAATCATTGCATCTGCTTGAATTAGAAATTGAAAGCCTGAAAAAAGATTTTGACCAAACAAAATCGCAGAAAGAATCTATAGAAACAGTTTACAATCAAATTATAAAACTAACGAGAAGTTCAGAGGAATTGAAACTGTCGATTGAAAAAAATCTCAGCACGTTGAAGGAAATCGAACATTCCATTTCGGATATGAAAGCTGATATTAGAAATAATGACAGAGTTGGAGTAGAAAAAGAAAATGAATATTTATCAGATAAAATCGGACATAATAAAGAAGAGCTGCAAAGATTAAAAAACAAATTCGATAGTTCTTCAAATGAAATCTCTGAATTAAAATCAAAAAGTTCTTATCTAAAGAAGGAAATCGAAATTCTTGAAAAAGAATTCTATGAAATTTCTGAGGTAAAAAAAGATTTCGAGCATTTGCGTGATTCTATTGGAGAAAATATTGATGAACAATTGGTTGTAGCAAAAAACAGCCTGCAGAAAATTACTGAATTAGCAGCGAGAATTCTCGGAAAAATCTCTGACAACGAACAATTTATTGCGCATTTATCTACATCTGAAAACAAATGTCCAATTTGCGATTCTACTTTAACAAGTGAACGAAAAAAACTTTTGATACTTCAAAAAGAGCGAGACATAAAACAGCTACGAGAGGAGTTTGCTGTCGCCGAAGAAAATAAACGACAAACAGAAGAAAAAATCAGAATGCTCGAAGATGCAAAAGAAAGAACATCTCTAATGAAAGAAAAAATTCTGAATCTAGAAAATATTAAATTGGATTTTGAAAAAGCAAAACGTTCATTTGTTGAAGAAAGTAGCAAGGTTGTGTATGCTGAAAATTCTCTTACAGATTTGCGAAGAGAAATTGAAAAAACTCAAGATGAAATTGATAATGACAAACTAAAACAGCAACGACTGCAAATCTTACTTGAGAAAATAGTAGATTTAGAGAAAAAAACTGAAAGAAAATTGAATCTTGAAAATGAAATTTCTGTCTTGCAAAAACAATTTTCTGAGGTAGTTGGACAACTCAAAGGAAAAAACATCGAGGAAATTGAGATTGAGCTACGAAACTTGATTTCAAAAGAAAAGGAAATTGAGACCAAAAATCTTGGAGTTGAGAGAGTTGCCAAGGAAAAACAATTACGATTAGACGAGTATGAAAGTAAGCTTGAAGATATGAGAAAATATCAAGCTGAAATTGGTAAATTGCAGAAAATAATCAAAAATATGAAAATTTTTGAAAAATCATTGGAACAAACTCAAGTTGAGCTGAGAAAAGAGTTTGTCGAAGCAGTCAATTATACTATGACTAACTTATGGCAAACACTTTATCCATATCAGGATTTTGTCGGAATTCGATTGAATGTCGAGGAAGGAGATTATGTCTTACAGCTTCTGGAAAGAACTGGAAAGTGGGTTAATGTTGAAGGAATTGTTTCTGGAGGAGAAAGAAGCATTGCAGCTTTGGCTTTGCGTATAGCTTTTTCATTGGTTTTAGCCCCTCAACTGAGATGGCTAATTTTAGATGAGCCGACCCACAATTTAGATCAAAATGCTGTAGAAGATCTTGCAGAGACTCTGAGAGAAAGGATTGGAGAATTTGTTGATCAAGTCTTTTTGATAACTCATGATGAAAAGCTTGAGAACGCTGTTACAGGTAGCTTGTACAGGCTTGAAAGGGAAAAAGAAAAAGATGGTGTGACTAAGGTAATCATGATCTCTTGATTTTAATAAAGATCTGCAAGATATTGTCTTACTTGTTCAGGTGTACCGCTTACACCCATTGAACATGAACATGATGGACGAGGACTAGGAGGACTATTTGTCATAATTGCTCTGTAAGCCTCTTCTTCTTGAAATGGCATTCCAGGAGCTTCGTAAAGTATCGTTCCTTCTTTTCCTACTGAAAGAGAACCACGAGCACCAAGGATTTTTAATGGTTTAAGAACTTCGATTTTTTTCTCATTCGTCATGTTATCACTATTTGATAGTGATAGTTTTACTAGTATATAAATATTACTATTCTGTAGTAGTTAAATTCCCTTTAGAGAGAAGACCTACAGAAATGCCCTTACATCATCTTTTCTGTTCTTAATTTGAGCGGAGAATTCTTGCAATTCATCTTCCAGTTTCTTTCCTTTTTCGCTTTTCTTGCTTTTCCTATTTCTTATTTTCAAAAGAATTGGATAATTAACAGCTTCACCAACAACATAAGCCTCACCAACTTTCAGGCCAGGAATTGTGTTTATAACATCAGAAGTCAAACCTTCACTGCTTTTTTGAATGTGATCTAAATCATAGGGGTTTGTTACTCGTAAAATTATGTGCGTATTACATTGACTAAGAGCAGTTGTTGACAAATTGATTGGACGTTGGCTTATCAAAACTAAACATGAGTTGAATTTTCTTCCTTCTCTTGCAATTTGCTCTATTATACTTCGAGAAATTGATAGAGATCTTTCCACATCTTGCGGACAGAATTGGTGAGCTTCTTCAACAAACAGAATAAATGGCGGAATTTTCTTTTCCCTTCTTGCATTGAAAAGTTTTCGAGCAAAAGCTGTGAGAATGATTTGCCTATCTCGGAGGGAAATGAAATCTGACAAATCAAAAATACTCATTTGACCAGCTCGAGCAAGTTCTTCTACTGACGGCGAGTCAACTGCAGAAAAAAGTCCGCTTAAGGAAATATCGGAAAGCCATGACAAAAGAGTTTCCTGCGTTTTTGGGTTCATCTCACTTTCTTCAATATATTTCATAAGATCTTCAAAATTAAATCCAGGATTTTTTTCTTTCAATTCCCTCAATAGATTATTTAATTCTCTTCTTTGAACAGGAGAAAGTTCTGTAATTAATTCTGACAGCATTGAAGCAGTTAGTTTGTTCGCCGATATGGAAACATTTTTTTTCTCGAAAACCTTAACCCTTCCAACGAATTTTTCGTCATTTGCAAAACCGGAATACTCCCCATGAGGATCAAAAACTATTATTGCTGGAGGTTGGGAATTTTCCAAAAGCTCTTCAATAAGAACAGCAGAAAGATAACTTTTCCCAGCTCCGCTGATTGCTAGAATGGCTGCGTGTTTTTGAAAAAGCTTTGTTATGTTTAGTTTCACATCAACATTATGAAATGCTAGCTTGCCAATTTCAATACCATTTTTATCAAATCCAAGAAAGTCGGAAAGAATGTTTTCATCTGCTGAAAAAACTTTTTGTCCTGGAGAAGGAGGAAAACTTATTCTTTGTTGCAATCCTTCTAAAAAAATTCCAAGAGGAATTGTATTAGCAACTAAATATTCCCAATTTTCAGCAGGAAAAATATCATTCATCTTCCTCCCATCTTTTTCATATTCTTTTACAGTTTCAGCTTGCGAATAATACTTGTTTGACTTGAAAATTTCAGCAACTCTTGCAATTAGAATTCCTTCATTAGTTTCAATTTGAATATATTGCCCTTTTCTTACTGGCTCTTTTGTGTTCAGAACAAATGAAAAATTGCTGCTGCTAGGACCTTCAGGAGTTGAAATAACTGTTCCTATTTCTGGCATGGTTATCTATTAGTTGCAAATGGATAAGAATTTGCTGATTTAATTTTCTATAGTAATTATGGCAATAAAATTTCTAACAGATTATCCAGCAGCATTCATTTCTGACGAAAAAATTCTGGTTATTGCCGAGTTGCATTTAGGACTTGAATATGAAATTTATAAAAGTGGAATTTCTATTCCACCACAGAGAGAAAAATTTCTTGAAACTTTGGAAAAACTCCTTGAGATAACTAAAGCTAAAAAACTTGTAATTGTTGGTGACATCAAACATAAAGTTCCTGGAAGCACAATCAGAGAAGACAAAGAAATCCCTAGATTTTTAGAACAAATCAGTAGCAAAGTCAAAACAATTATTATCAAAGGTAATCATGATGATAGAATTGAAGAAATTCTCCCAAAAAATATCAAAATTTATTCTTCTCGTGGTTTCAGAATAAAAAAATATGGATTTTTTCATGGACATGCTTGGCCTTCCAAAAATTTAATGAAATGTGATTTTCTTTTTATGGGCCACATACATCCAGCAGTAGAATTTCGAGATGGGTTTGGACACAGAAATTCAGAAAAGGTTTGGTTAAAGAGCAGAATGGATACAGAGAAAATGAAGAAAAAATTTAAACTAACACAAACTGGAAAATTAAATATCATTGTCATTCCCACATTTAACAACATTCTTGGCGGAACTGCTGTTAATCGAGTTGCAAAAAATGAGCAATTCAGTCCATTGTTAGCAAATGAAGTTATTGATTTGAATTCTGCAAAAATCTATCTTCTTGACGGAACTTATCTCGGCATTTTAGAAAATATCAAAAAAGTGAAAAGCAGATTTTAAGAAATCATTTCTATTTCATCAGGACTCAAGTATGCTATCAATTCTTTCAAAATTTTCATACCTTCTTCTGGGATTACTGCAGTAAGAGTATCTCCTTCTTGCACCTGCCTTCCAACAGTTGGTTCTTCCATGCTAACTGCGACTTTTTCCCCTACCTTTACTAGGTCAATATTTTTTCCATCTTTTTGAATTTCCTTTATTTTTCCAATAATTTTTCCATCCTGATTTCTCACGAGAACTCCAGCTTTTAGAATTCCTTTTTTAACTTCAACTCCAAAAATAGCTGGATTACTTACTCTGAAAACAAATCCTTTCAAAAACTTTAACTCAAACGGATGCACAACAGAAGCAAGTTTTTCCTCTATTTGTTGTTTCTTTTTCTTTTCTGTCCATTCTTTGTATTCATCAATAATTCTGTAAACAACATTATTTTGAAAAATCATTATTCCCCAATCTTTCGCTAGGTTTTCTGCATCCTCCAAAATTTTCACATTGAATGCAAGAACTGCTTTTCTTAAATCATCGCCAATATTTTGTAGAACTATCAAATCCTGTTTTGATACATTTCCAACTTCCGTCTTTTTAATTGGGATATTTGCCTCTTGCAAAAGTTTTATCATTGCTTCCAGGCTTCCTAAAGTATCTGCTTTAACAACAACACCATCGATATCTTTTTCGAATTGAACTTGAGCTATTTCTTTTCTTACTTCTTCCTTCATTTCCTCGATTTCACTTTCATCTTTAACAACAATCACAGGAGAACCAGCGATAATATTTTCTAAATTCGGAGCAGCAACTTTAACTCCATAAGCAGCATTTACTTCATCTACGGTTTGAAACTGTTTTTCCAATCTCATTTCTTGCAAAGGCCTTGGCTCAAGCAAAGCTTTAACTTTGGTTGCAAATGGTTCTTGAATTCCACCAACAACTATTATGTCGCCTCTTTTTAGAGATCCATCATACAAAATAACATCAGCAGTTATTCCAAATCCTTTCGTTTCTTTTACTTCCAGAACAGTTCCTCTTCCTTTTTCAGACAATGCAAGCTGGTCTTTCAAAAATTGTTGGGCCAAACCAGAAATCACTGCAAGCAAATCAGGAATTCCTTCGCCTGTTATTGAAGAGACAGGAACAATTGCAATAGTTTTTTTGAAATCATCAATTCTGTCATATCTTTCCGAGTTAAATCCTCTTTCAGCAAGCTGTGCAACCAAATTGTAGATTTTATTATCAACCTCTTCTCTAATTCCCTCTCTTTGATTTTTGAATGAATCTAAAAACGAAACATTTTTCTGAGGATTCCATCCTGGAATTCTGTCTATTTTTGTTGCCGCTACTACAAAAGGAGTTTTGAATTCTTTCAGTACATTCAAGCTTTCATCCGTTTGCTCTTGAAATCCTTCTGTGATGTCAATGACTAAAATTGCCAAATCAGAAACAGCTCCGCCCCTTCTTCTTAAAGTAATGAAAGCAGCATGACCTGGCGTATCCAACATAAGTAGCCCAGGAATAGTGATTTCAATCTTGAATTTCTTCAAAAGTTCACCAGAAATTTTCTTAATAGTTTCGATAGGAATGTAACTAGCTCCAATATGTTGTGAAAGGCTACCAGGCTCCATTTTAGTTATAGTAGTTCCTCTGATTTTATCGAGTAAAGTTGTTTTTCCATGATCAATATGGCCTACTGTTACAATAATCGGACTTCTTATTTTTTCCATTTTCAACACCTTCAATCTGTTTAGATATTTAAAATTAATAAAGTAAATACAATTTATGACATTGACTCTTCATGATATTACGCCTGTTGGATTATGTATTGCAACTCAAGAGCTGTTTGATGCAAGAAGATTCCAGCAGAACTTTTGTGACTATCTTCTTCTAAGAGCAAAAGATACTGAACTTGGTCCTTCAGTTTCTGATCTAAAAAGAGAACTAAATTCCCAAAATCAAAAGAAATTTTTGGAAGGACATAAAACAGCAATAATTAGCAATATTGACAAGATTATGAGTTTGGTAACTGCAAGATATCATTCTATGGATATGCGAGTTTCTGATAATGTAATACAAAATTCTAAGGATTTGATTTTAAGAGTTATGTATGCAACTACTTTTGATGATATTGCTAGGCTAGAGTCGATGTTCAAAAGTGGAGTAACATTACCTGTCTATGAATTATTTATGAGTTCAATGAAGCGATCAAAGTTGATTTGAATGGATGGAGATATTGATCACGAAATTGAGAGATTGAAACAGGTAAAAACTGAAATTGCAACAAAAATTTCTTTGACAAACGATTTTAATGCAAAGGAAGAACTGGAGCAACAACTTTCAATTATTTCCTCTCAAATAAAAACTCTGGAGATTTTCAAGAAGAAATTATGATTTCGAATATTGTGGAAGATTTGTAATAAAATCTCTTGCAAGTTTGTTGAAATAATTTCGCAAATTGTCATTTGCAAGAAAGCCTAAGATAAATCCCAATCCACCAGACGCTAAAAGTTGTAAATAATCATTTCCTTCTTTTAAACTCAGTGCAAATTTGTTTCCATAAATCTTTTGCAAAATTCTTGATTTTGATTCGTAATTTAATCCAGAATTTTCAACATCAATGCGCATTTTTTCAATTGTTTGCAACTTTTCCTCTCGCAACTTTGAATCTCGTAAAATATATGGCATTTCTTCAAATGTCAATAGAGAATTAACTCTTTCATTAAATTCTATTTCTTCAAGTAGCGGATGGATTTTTGCCACCTTCTTTCAGAATAGCATCAACATCACCAACAGCTTTTTGAATTACTTCCTGCACCGTTTTTTCACCACCATATTTTTTTAAAATATTAGCTGCACAGTCAACTGTTGCTTGCCATGGAGAATTTTCAAGAATCAAGGAATAAATTGATGGCATTGATTTTTTGAAATTGTATTTCATCGCTCCGGCGATGAGCGCTTTTGCTCCATTCCAAACCAACTTATCTCTTTCATCGCTGTTCATTTTTTCATATTCTTTTACAGTCCTTTCAATAATTTCCACAAACTTTGGAATTTCGTACAATACAGTTGTCAATTCTTTTTCTATGATGTTCCCACCTTCTTTTTCATCTCAGTAATTTCGTAAGTAAGCGAATCGATTTTTTTGTAAAGTTCTTCTCTTTCTGCTTTTCGTTGCGTATATGCCTCTGTAACAGCAGAACTAATTGCAGCTTTCATATTATTTGAGACATATTCTTGGACTCTTTTTATTACAAATCTATCAACAAGAACTCCTGCACCAAAATCAAAAGCATCTCTCCAATTTGGTTTCAATTGGTTCAGTTCTACCATTTTTTTCACCTCCTCTCCTTTGAGCGAAAAACGTTTGAAATTTTCTTTGCAAGCAGCAAACTTCCGGCAGAATAAACAGCACTAGCTTCAGCTCCATCATAGATAGCACGATAAAGCGATCCTTCTATTGCATTTGAAAGATGAGAAACAATTTGACTGGGATCTATTTGCAAACTGTAAGGAAAATTTTTTGCTGCATTTAATGCATTTTGATAAAGAAAACCCGCCAAATCAACTGTAATTCTTCCAGTAGAGCCAACAGCAAAACCAATTGCACCGCCAACAAGAGCAGTAGTAAGAGGAAAGAATCCAATATTTTTTTGCAAAAAGTAAATAGGACTTTTCATAATTTTGATTTGCGACAAATAAATCTCATATCAATTTACAACTTTTGTGCTACGCAATAGAAAATGTTAATACCACTTCTGGTAGTAAGAATTTATTTCTATTACTTTTAATTAGAATTGAGACTATGCCAACAAAATATTATGTTCATCCCTCCGGACATTTTCCAAGACGCTATGCAGAATTATCAAAACAGCATGGAGTTCTAATGGAAACAAGTTCGACTAGCTTATCTTTATCTCAATTAAGAAAATACGATGGCCTGCTTTATGTTAATCCTTTGCGACCTTTAACACTTGATGAAAAAATTGTTGCTTTTGAATTTTCAGCTGAAGGAGGAGGCCTTGTGGCTAGTCTTGCCGCTAATGGAATTGCCGATTTTGAAAAAAGATTAATGAATCCTTTTTGGCAAGCATTGTCCGGTTCAAAAATTGCTCATGTTAATTTTGATCCATACCATTATGATTTAACTGAAAATGATGAACCTTTGGAAGTTGAAGGTTATTTTCTTAATGAAGTAAAATCTTTCCTTCGTACTAAATACATTCGTTCTAGGCAACAAACATTCCATATATCCGAATTAAAAGTAAAGAAAGATGATATTGAAATCAGAAATGCATGGGTTTCAGATGTTCCGTTCGATTTTCCAGAAAGTCAGAAAGTTGACATTGGTGATCAACATAGAGCAGAAGGTGAACTATTGGTTTTACATTCGGACAATGTAAAACCTGTTCTAACAAGAGAAATTCATCCTGCAGATCACATGATTACGAGTCCACACTATGTTGAAGTACTTCTTCGAGAAATTTTACATGGGCAATATATCTCGGATGAATCGTTTGATAAAATTACTACTGCGTTTTACTCTGAGAGAAATCACAGACATGTTGTTGGTGTCTTGAATGAGAGAATTGATGCTGCTTATGCTTCTTCTTTTGGCAAAGAAATAACTCCAATTGGACCAGCTGTTGTTTTAGTTGGTTTACCTTTTGATAATAGATATGCAGATAAAAATGTTTATCCTATTTCAAAAATTCTCAAACATATAGCTAGTTTGCGAAAAGATTTAATTAGAGAAACTCCTGAAGAAGAAGCACAAATTAAACTTCAAGAACAGAGCGAAACTTCTCCTCCGCAAACAAGAAAGCGTGTCGTTCCTTTTACTGGTTTGTATAAACACTCTGAGCCGCAAAATTAAAAAGTTATAAGTTCCTAAATTCAGTAGAATTAATTAGCACTTCAGTCAGCGGGGTGGAGCAAAGTCTTTCGGGGTAACTCCCAAGGCTCTCAAAGCCTGGAGTGCTCGTCGAGAGTGATTTAGAAAAATTGCTCATGAAAGGCTCATAACCCGAAGATCTGGTTGGCTAATACCAGCTAGACGGGAAGTCCTCGGTTCAAATCCGAGCCCCGCTACAACGACTTCTTCGATTTTGTCTAATTGATTTGGATTTTTTGTGCCAATTTCTTCTAGCCATTTAAAGAGTTGTGAATAACCATTCATTTGTATTCTTACAACACCATTGCCAATTTGGTATACACCAAATCTGAATCCTCTTCGTTTTAGAATTTCAATCAATTGCTCCCTCATAGGTGAGGGACATGCCTTAATCTCAAGGCGAACATATAAAGTATTATTATTGTCAGTAACAGTAAAACATCCATCTGTGTCAAATAGTCCTCTCAGAAAATAATTTTCCAAACGCGTTCCAATTATAAACTTTGGTATTTTTGCCCTATTTTTCTTAGGTGCTGCAATAAGACCTACTTTTTCAATAAAAAAATTGATAATAATTTTTTTATGTATGAAAATATCAAGAGTATTTTCTTTTTTTCTAAAGTGAATTTTTCCTTTTATTCCAAACAGATCAAAAATTAAATTATTAATATAATGCGCATATCTTATTTCATTTTTGTTTAAGGTAATCTCAATTTTGTTTTGATATGTATTTGTTATCATTCCATCGCCAAGTATTATTCCGACTAATTCCGCCAATCTTTTATCATGAATTGATGGAAAGCTTTTCATGATTAATTATTATTTCCTAAATTCAATCCTTTTTCGGGACGTCTGTGCCGGTGAATTATTTGCTACATTTGACTGGGCAAAATCCGGGTAATTTGAGGGCATACCCTGTCGTTACCCACATTTCACCTGGTTCATTCAAAGAACAAGATATTCAATATTATTTTTTGATTGCTTCATTCCATTTCTTTTTCTTTCCACATTTCAAACAATAAGCTTCAAAATCTTTCACATTTGAGCCATAAAGGTAAACCATTTTTGGTCTGCTCCATTTGTGCATTCCAAATTTACACAAAACATTCATTTTCTCACCACAGCTTTAACCAAATCAGAACTTGAAATTCCATAACAGCCTAATCTTACTTCATACATCTCTTTTTTCATTCTCAGAGCTCCCAAATAAATTACCAAAGATTTGAAATCAATTTCATTTGGCTTCAAGCTTTTCAAAATTTTTTTTGTAAATTTTTTCGGAGTAAGATAAATATACAGATGTTTGATTTTCGGTTTTGCATCAAAAACTAAATCAAAATCTTTTCCAATAATAAATGGTTTTTTTGATAAAGCAACTTTTTCAATTTTTGTCTGGTTTAACTTCAGCTCTGCAAGCGCAGGATTAATTCCTTTTGAGCTTTTATTTATTACTTTTGCAAATGTTTCTTCAATCATGTGGGTCCACGGAGAATTGAACTCCGCTCTCGACCTTGTAAGGGTTTGACGTCTTTTCAGATCGCGTCCTAGCCGATAGACTATGAACCCGTTTTATTAAATATATTCTCTTGATACTTTTTTAAAGAGTTTATTTCTTTGACCAAAGAATTAGCGCAGCAAGAACAATTATTTGAATTATTCCAAATATTGTGAAGTCAGGAAGGCTTGCAAGGCCTGCACTCAATTTAATAGTAATTGTTTGGCAGATTGAAGGTTTGATAGTTGAACAAACATTGACGTCTATTCTCGTTTGTGCTCCAATTGATGCTAATGCTGTCACATCGCTTACACTATAGCCATATTCATAAGTTGGGCTTCCCTGCAAAAATCCAGTTGATGTGAGTTGATGAGAAATGGAAATATATGAAGAAGGGCTTGTCATGTTGACAGTATAATTGTCTGTTATCAAACCAGTATTTTGGACATTTACTCTGAGTGGAATAGGCCTTCCAACTGTAAGAGAGCCTAGACCTGCAGAGACATTAAAAGCTAGAGGATAGAATGAAATATTGTAAGTTGCATTCATTGAAGGATCTGGAGTATAGTATACAAAGCAGCTTACATTGTTCAATTTTGTGTAAGCATAGAGAGGATTTTGCACAGTACAGCTTCCGGCACCTGGGCCTTGAATAAAAGGTTTTGGAAGACAGTCTGTTGGGGTTAATGTGCCATTGTAATATGTGCAGCTCACTCCTACAGTAGGTGATACTCCTCCTGGTTGCTGGACATCCCAGAATGCGCTAAAAGAAGTTTGTGTGCCAGTCAATTTTGTGAAAGTAAAAGAAAAAGGAAAAATGTTAAAACCAATTGTCGCTGGGTTTAATACAATTCCAGAAGCTAAAGTAGTTGTTGTGGTAGTTGAAGATGTTGTGATTGTAGTGGTAGTTGTACTAACAAATTCTTCTGTTCCTACTGAAATTATTGGTTCTGGAGAAGAGTATTTGCGAACTATGACATTATCCCAATAACCGCCATGATACCAATTTGCATAGGTGTCACTCTGCAGTCCTTGCACACGCAATGATACTTGGCCTGTGGTAGGAAGTGTTCCTGTTGCTTCGTAGGTAGAGAAGCTTGTTGTTGCAGGGTAGACGTCTTGATTCCATACTTTTGTTGTGCCAAACCATACAGAGTTTTCAGCCCATCCGCTAGTTGTGTATGTTGTACTCCTTCTTAGGCTGAACTTTATCCTCGCATTTACATTACCTTCTGCTGCATTTTTCTTGATTTGGGCATAGTTTGTTCCCACAGCAACAGTAGCACCATCCGTTCTCAGCCTATAGCTTTTTGTGGGTGAGACATAGGTTGAACTATCCAAAGCACCTTCAAAATTTACATGCGTTTCCTCATACGTCCATGTAAACGTCCCTTCAAAATCATCAAAAATTAAAAATGTATTTACACCATTGCTCTCTGAAGAAGCAGAAGGATTTCCATAATACATGTAAATTGTTTTTGTTCCAGAAGGAACAGAAGGAACTTTGACCCATATTGATGTAGAGCCAGAATTACAACCAGATTCTATCCAATAACTTAAATCAGTAGTTTCATCCGAATCTCTAAACCTTATATCACCACAATCAGAACGCATCTTGCCAGCGGAAATCAAAGAAGCAGTATCAATCATAACCAAAACTTGGTAATCACTTAAAGTGGAGCCGGAATTAGAGATTGTTATTGGTTTTCTATAATTATATTCATCCGCAGAAACTAGGATACAAAATAAAAGGAGTGATAAAATTGTGAAAAATAAAGAAAATTGTTTGTGTATCATAAAAACAATTAGTCAAGCCTAAGAATAAATCTATTATTTTATAAGAGATTTTAATTCTTCTTTTTCTAAACCAAGGCTCGATTATTTTTTTCTTGAATTTTGGATTTGAAATCATAATTTTGAAAAATGACAAGAACTCTTCTCGAGTTTTTCTTATTGACCAGTGAAGCTGCTGTCCCATTTTGTTCAAAACTTCTTTTGCAATACCTCTGTCTTCTTTTGTTCTAACTAAAGTCATTATGTTTGATGGATATTGGTAACGTGTAAATTTTCGATAAATATCCTTCTTTGAAGTTGCAACCCCAGCCGTCATAAGATCAATCATGTAAGCTTTCAACGACAAGTTCTGATTTGAAGAAATTCTTCTTTTGAAAATGTCTGCTCTACTTAAAGCATCAAAAGCTCTTGCAATTTCTTCAGGATCTTCAAATTCATTAGCAACATTATTTTTAATCCACCAGAAAATTTCATCAGGATCCCTGTCAGAATTATTTATTGCAAGTTTCGCAGCGAGAGCGTTATTTGTTTCGAAAATATTTTCTTCTCTTTCTCTAAAGATAATATTCTATTTGATACCTAAAAATGATTTTATTGCATTGATAAATGAGGTTATGTAAGAACTGAAATCTGGTTGGTTGTCAGCAACAGTGAATTGGACTTGTACAGCGCGCAAACTAATAGGCGCTGAATAAATAGTTGGTGTTACTAGCAAAGTGTGAGATCCTGAACTTAATCCTGGAGGAACTTTGCAAGTAAAGGTAATTGTGAAATTATAATCATTTGAAACAGTTGATACAGGCCATTTTGTCGTTCCCGAGCTGCCATCCTTGCTTAGAATAGCACCTCCATATTGGCAATTATTATTCAAATCCCAGACAATTCCTTCTGGGTTTATAACTAAAGTGAATTTTACATTATGATTAGCAAGATATCTTCCATCAGAGAAAAATATAGTTACTTGCGCAGGCTGGCCAACAATTAAATTTGCATTTGGAGTCATACTAACAGTTGTCTTGCAATCACTGCATGCAGTTTGGTTTTCAGTTCCACTACAATAATTATCAAGAGCATGGTTGTCACAATTCAAATTTTTATTTACAACATATGTCGCAGAGCCAGTACCAGATTCACTATAAGTCTGATTTGTTGCAGTTACGCTAAATGAATTGCTTCCATCTTGTGCAGAAGTTGCTGAAATAACAGTGATTGATGATGAAGCATCGCTTGCCTGAGCAGCAATTGTAACAGAATTTTTACTTAATGCACAGGTCCACCCACTTGGACAAGTGTTTGCAAGACTGAATAATGTAGAACTGCACACAGAATTATCGTTATTTGTTACATTAATAGTATAAATTAAACTTTGACCTGGAATTCCACTTTGGCTTGAAGGAGTAATACTGACAGTTGGGTTGCTTATACAAGAGATACATGTTCCACTGCTACATGCATATCCTGAGGCGCATGTTCCGCAGCTACCACCACATCCATCAGGTCCGCAATTTTTACCAGCACAATTTGGTGTGCAAGTTAGAACACATGAATAACCATTGCATGTATATCCTGAACTGCAAGTGCCACAAGATGTTCCGCAGCATGGTTCAGTTCCGCAATTTTGACCGCTGCCACAGCATGGTGTACATCCTCCTTCACCTTCACTTCTAAAAATAAGCAGATTAGATTCAATAGATGCATCTTCAATTCCTGGATTTTGAGTAATCTTTTGAATTAAGGAAATATTCTGAAAAGTTCTAATTCCTACTACTAGAAGAAAAACTGCTAGAAGAGCTATGTAAACAGCATTCTTCATTTTCTTATGTTTCTTCATCAGGCTCTATTTATTATTTGCAGGGCAGAGTATAATAAACTTTTCTTTAAAGGCGTTATTCAAAATACCAATTATTATGTTTTAAATAGTAATAATTTTCTAGGAATAATTTTTATGTTAATTCCAATTGTATAGTTCCAAATTAAAACAATTATCAGCCAAACTATTGAAAATGCAATTACTCTTTTTCCTGATTCTATATATTTTTTTGTTTTATCAATCATTATTTATATACAAGTTCTGTGCTACCATTTACGAAAAGCAACATGAATCCATATTCGTTATATATTTTTTTTCCATATGCTGTCCACTTAGGATAAAACGATTCTTTCACCAAAATCCATGCTGGTTTATTTGTTTCTATTAAAATTTTCTCTGGATTTAGTCTATTGCATGTAACTACAGTATCTTGGCTATAGTTTAAATCAGAAATTTTCTCAGAAACTGGTATTTGAGGGAACAGCTGTTGGGTAGAAAAAATATTTGATATATCTAAATTTGATGAGATAGAAAATGGTTTTACAACTTCGCAGAAACTTATATTTTTTTTAAAAGTGAAAATATCTGTTGCATTTGAGCTGTAAATTTTTTTAAAATCTGAATCATTTTCTATCCTTTTTTCAAATTCTAAATTTAAAAAATTATTTGTGTTGTATGTTCCAATCGTGCGATCTTTGTCTTTTAATTCAACCCAATTTTTAGCAAAAATAATATATTTAGTGTTTGATAGTTGAAGTAAATTTTTTAATAATAAATTGTTATTGTTAAGTGGAAAATTGCTATTGTGAAAATACCAAAAACCACCAGATGACTGTAGTGTTTGAGTAAAATTGTAATGAGGATCAGTTTGCTGGAACCATCCAATAATATTTTCCATTTTTAGACTAACGGGTATAAAGTAGCTGTCCCAATGCCTAAATCCGATACCTAATGCTCTATAGTTACTATCTAATTGAATTTTTGAAAAATCTGCAGAAGGTTGCCAATTTTGCGCTTCATACGTCATCGGATAAATATCGATTAAAACTATTGAAAGCAAGAATAATATGGCAATATTCGAAAATCTTCTGCGAAGATTTGTAGATATAAAAATTATACCAAACCCCCCAATTAACGATGAAAATAATGCGAAAAGAAGTTGAAATCTGTTAATATCGAATTGCTGATAAAATGGTATATAATCATAAAAAGGTAAATTCCCACCCAAGGTTAAAATGAAAAATAAAATGGCTTGTGTGATAAAGAATATTCCTAATTTTGATTTCGTTTTTATAACATAATACGCTCCTAAAATGAAAAAGACAAAATGAAAGATTCCTAAGTAGACTAAATATTGATCTCCAACATTTCCAAAAATCATTTTTATTAAATCATTAATACTTGGTTTTTGTACAAACCATTTCGGTTGTAACAAAATATATGTCTCAATAAAATTGTAAAAATAAGGTAGAGATATTATAAACGCTATTGTAAAAACTGTTAATATTTTTTTTAGATATAATTTTTTATAATAACTTTTTTGGTATGAAATAACCGCAAATGATGGTAAAAAAGCTAAGGCTAAAAATGGGTGCGCCCAGAAAGTCAATCCAATGAATAATGCTAATAGTAATTTTTTCTTTGAATTTTCGAAAATATTTTTATCTAAAAAAAGTATTATTGAAGAAAAATAAAAAATTAGTCCAATACTTGTTGCTATCCTTCCAACACCATATATGTTGTGAAATATCGGATAAGATGTCAAAACTAAGAAAGCTGAAATGAGAGCTAGCTTTTGATTTTTTGTCTGCCTTTTTATAAAAAAATACGACAATAGTGTTAAAATCAAATATGAAGAAAATCTAAGAATATTGTAAGAAACAGTTATATTTTTAAATAGAGAATTAAAACCTAATAAAAGAAAATCCGCAAATGGTGGATATAGTGATAAGAACGGTGAACCTGCATACCAATACGAATTCCACTTTAATGTTATGTTTTTGAATATTGCTTGTTCCATAAAATATTCTCTAAATAAATTAGCCGGAGTGTCAATTCCAGATGGGAGATAATTCAAATTTATAAACGAAGGAAAAGCAAAGGCTAAAGTAATAAAAACCAATAGAACTAGAAAAATGAAATCTTTTGAATTCTTCATATATATTATTTAAAAGTAGTTTATTTACTTCCTATCAATTTCTCATAGATTTTTTCATGAAACATCCAAAAATCTTCTAAATTATTCTTTTTGCTATACATTTCCATTAGTTTCATATTTTGCTTTCTAAGCTGGGAAGATTTTCCTATTTTTTCAATATCTTTAATTTTATCAATGAAATCATTAGCGTTTATTTTACTTTTGAAAATAAAATTCAGATTTCTAAAAATACCAACATCGCTGGCTAGAATTGTTTTCCTATGCGATATTGCTTTTGATAGAGCATTGCTAAAACCTAGTGCATTTAAAAATGGAAATATAACTAAATCCGTTTTCTGCAGCAACTTTTGAAGATTATTTTTGGAAATATTTTTTTTGATTTTAAAATTATTTAGTTTCTTAGCTTCATTTAAGGCTATTCTATCTTTATTGGAATTATTATCAATGTATGAAAAAATTACAATAAATTTTTTGTCTGGCATTCTTTTTGCAATATTAACGAAAATATCAAATCCTTTATGACGAAAAATTTGACCCAAAAATAAAATATTTTCTATTTTACTATTTTTCTTAGTGAATTTTTTGCTAGAATGAATAGGGTGATGTATTATTTTTATTTTTTCTTTTATGTTATGTAGTTTTGAAATGCATTGTGAATGGAAAATTATTTCATCAGGAAATTCATACAGCAATTTATTAAATATATAAAGACTAGGTTTAATTAGTCCCAAAATTCTAAGGATGTTGTAAGGAAATTCTTTACCAAAGTATGTTTCAAAAGATTCATTTGCTAATGTATAAGGAACATAACTATGCATAGTTATAACAATTTTTCGTCTGTAAAGCTTCAATAAAAATAATAATGAAAAGAAATACGGTATCAAGAAAATTTTGTAATCAAAGTGTATATGTATTATTTTATTTTTTTGTTTTAAAATTTCAAAGAAGTTTTCAACCAAGTACAATCTTTTTCCTCTGAATTTTTTCAGTAGAAATTCATCAATATAATCATTGATTCCAGAAGCTTCTTTTGAATATGTTACATAAACTATTTCCATAACTAGTGTTTCTTCATAGAATTATATATCATTGAAATCAAAAAAATGAAAAGAGTTGCTAATGGCACAATCCCCCATAAATAATTAGCAATTGTTATTTTTTCTTCTACTTGCGAAATAGGTTCAATTTCATTGGAATTTTCCCAAATTGTTACTGGAATGTTACCAAAAGTGTTGTTTGCGATAATATTCCAATTATATTTTTTAATAGTCGATTGCGATTCTTGATTGAAAGTAATGATATATTTAATAGAATATTTTGATGTATTATTCATAAATAATTCCAAAAAATTGAAATTTTTGTAATTGCGATCTATTTCATTAAGGCCAGAATTTTTTTGCCAGTCAATTGTTCTACCGCCAAAGTAGTCAGTATCTAAAGTTGGAATTTTCGTATGCAAATAGATTTCTCCAATAGGAACTGAAAAAGGTGGTGTTGAAAGACCAAAAGTCTGATATCTATACTTTTCTGAGACGTTTTTATTAAGAAAATCTAGAGAATAATTGATTGCTTTTTCTACATTAGAGTTTTTGAAATTAGCGAGTACTCTAAAGAACATCTCATGCATTGCTAACAAAATGCTTAAATTAAAAATAATATACAGAATGATAATAAATGCCATTAGAACAGTTTTATGTTTAAGCTTATGAAAAACAGAAAAGAAATAATAAAGAAATAAAGCTAAAAGAAACGAAAATGCAATACTAGCGAACAGTAAAAATCTTTCATATGTCAGCCAGTGTTCATATTCAAGGAATAAAATTTTTGTTAGAGGAGTAGTTCTTCCCAGGCCGATGAGATAAAAGACTAAAGCAAAGAAATATATGTGATATACCCTCTTGTTTTTGATATGAGCGAAGTATAAAAAAATCGGAAATAATAACATTGCTTCTACAATACCTAGATAACCAAAATACCATACATAAAAATTATTTTTTTCTAAAGGATAGCGCGTTGGTGAATATATTTCATTTTCTGGAATCAAAGAATGTGAAATAACTTTTGAATAAAATGGAAACAAACCTAGTAGAATAACTAAAGAAAATATAAGCAAAGTTAGGAAGTAATAATTTATATTTTTAATAAATTTTCTAAAGTTTAATAAAATAGTCATAACGATTGCTATAAAAATCAATATAAAACTTAAATGATGTGAAAGTAGAACCAAGGCAAGTGACAATCCAAACAAAATAAAATTATTCAAATTTTTTGATTCAAATGTGTCAAGCAAGTATGATAGCGAAATAAATCCAAATGCCAATCCAACTAATGTAGTTATTTGACCATTAAGGAATATTGTTCTAATAATTCCGATTGAAAAAAATACAAAACAAAAACATATGTTAAAAAAATTATGATCTAGCTCCAGATATTTAACGAAAAATTTTGTTGAAAAATAAGATAGTAAAAACCAAAAAATAATCAAGATTAAATAATAACTAGTTGTAAGATTCAAAAAAAAAGAAAATATTGCCATCAACTGAAAGACAAGTGGTGGATATGTGCTTAAATCAAGACCACCAGCGAGTTGATAGTCAATCAAAGAAAACCAATCGTTTTTATAATGCTTTGCAAAAAAAATATGATTCGAAGCATCGAATGTTACAAAGTCTAATGAAACTAAAAGAAAAGCAAAGAAAATAACTGGAATCAGAAATAGAAATCCTTTTATTTTGTACAATTTTTTGCTAATTAAATTTTTTGATAATACAATTAATTTCATTATTTAAATTAAGTCAATTATCAACTTATTAAACGTTTTCTAATCATTTGTTTTCAAAAACGATTATTAAAATAGAACTTTTTAATTTGTTAAAGTATTTTTTTGTGCAACAACGTAAATTGACCCCTCTTCGTTTGTGGGTTCAAATTCAATATGTTCGTAGAATTCGTTAAAACCATCTATTCGTACAGATTTAAGTTGTGGATGCTGAAACTTTAATAGAATCTCCAATCTTTTAACAAATAATTCTTGTGAACGTTGAAGTGTGACACGCCCACCCCAAGGAACTAATCTACTGTCTTCACCAGGTTTCATAGAAGGAATCATGCCTTTATCATTTCTTAAAGCCCATTTTAGCCAAGGATCATACATCAATTCGAGTTGTTGTTCATAACTTGTACCTAAGTATATACCATCACCATAGAACGATCCTCCCCAAGCAGTTATACAATCAAATGGTTCTATTTTTTTAGTATAAGAGGGTTGGTTTGGATTTCCTAAACGAGGTTGAATATGATCTGAAACCAAATAAAGTTCAATACCATGATTATCTTGTATAAACTTACGAAGAGTTTTTATTACACTGTTTACATCACCTAAATAATTATTCGAATCAAACATATACACTACAGGTCTCCCATCAACTTCTGAAAATTCACTTCTAGAGAAAAAGTTCTTGGCTAACCAATCAAAATCATCTTTAACAATTTGCAAATTGTGGTCGTAATATGTTTGGAAGTCAACTCGATTGCCAGTTCTAATGAGGGTTTTTCTATCATATAGAACTGCAAATCTCATTTCTTTAGATAAAGTGTTATCGAATAAAGTAAAAAACCTTTGATCATACTGTTCATGATCAAGAGAAACAAAGAATGTATCTGTTCCATATCCTTTTGCAATATCTATATGTCCTGAAATTACATCTGGGTCGTCAGATCGATATTTTCCGAATTTTGGGGTTGTCCATGTTTTCCATTGCCATGGATCTCCATTGTAAAACAAATAATAAGCTGCAGCAACACTATTACATTTCTTATTAGTAATATTTTCAAATTTTCTAATATAAGGATTATCAACACTACTTTTAGCTTCATTTCCAGTTTTATCTTTTATTTTAATTGTTGCTCTATATCGAGTTCCTCCTTTAAAACCACTAATAGCTTGAGAAAAACTTGCACTTCTTCCATCAGAACTAACTGCAATAGGTTTTAGAGAATAACTTGTTTGAAATGAAGGATCTTCTGGAGTAAATGCTTCTTTTGGAATTTCTGGTGGATAAATTGGTTCAAATGCTAAACTTGCTGCAGATAAATCAAGAGTGGATGCTAAATCTTCTGCAGTAAAACTAATATCCAATTCATATGGTTTACCGTTTTTAACTTTATCTGGATTTGGAATTAATTTATAGTCTTTTATTTCAGGTGGTGTAGTATCTAAAAGCGTTGAAGTGGTCGTAGTTGTTGTTTGATTGCCTAAATGAGATTTAACATAACAAGCAGCTAAACCTACAGCAGTTACAACTCCAAGAGCACCTGCAAGATAAAGAAAAGTTCTTCTTGACGTGCGGCTTTTTTGAGCATTTGTAAGATTGTTATATGCTGTTTCTGCTTTTATTCTATCTTCTAAAGAAACATAAGGAGTGCCTATAGGTTTTTGTAATTCAGTAAGAACTCTTTGTCCTTGACCATAAAGTCTACCTATGAGTCTACCAATATTTGCTGCATTACCACTATTTCGAGCATTATACTGTACCATATATTCACTACTTTATAGTGATATTACACCCTATATAAAGATTTCTAAATTGGAAAACTATTTCCTTTTGGATAATTAATTAATCGTAAAATTACTTAGAGCAAAACTCAAACATCTTATATCATTTGAATTTTCTATTGATTTTGGAAGGGTACATCCTTCTTTTGATTTAAAGAATATTTCATTTATTCCTTGATTGAGATTAAGTTTCAAATTAACTTCAGTAGCATTTTCTCCAATATTCAATTCTTTAGAACTATTTCCAAAGCTGACAATTAAGGTTCTTGGCTTGTAATAGCTCCATGCAAGAAGCTTCAAATTAGTTTTTTGTTCATTAGGGCTAGTAATAAATAACGTAGCATTACTTGGCATCCATCTAAATTTAATTCCAGAAATATTCTCTTCATTAAACCAATTTCTTCCAAAAATAATTTCTTTATCTTTTATTTCTGTTCCTTTCAAAACTGTAAAATTGCTTATTCCAATACTCAGACATCTTGTGTCATTCCATTCACTTGGTGCACGGCAACCTTCATGCGAATGTAATATTAAAACATTTTCACCTTTGTTTAATTTCACTAATTCCGGATATATTTTATCAGTCAGATTAGTCGAATAAAAGGAAATTGTTCTGTTGTTTAACACTATATCAAAAGTTTGATTTCTATATCCAACAAATGAGAAATTAAGAAGCGCGTCTGTTTTTTCAGAGGTAAATATGTATATTGTTCCATTTTGGCTCATCCATCTATACGGGTCAGTATATGTCTCATTTTTATAAATTGGATACCAGTTATTGGCATAATGTATTGTTTCTAAATTAAAAGCTAGAAAGACAATTAAAAGAGGAATCAAATAGAGTAATAAGCAGTATCTTTTTGGAATCGATCGAACAATTTCTTTTCTCCAAATTAGGAATATTACTAAAATTATTATTGCAATTGGTAGAGTTTCTATTCTAAATGTTAAAAATCCTAAAGGAGTTGTTATAAATTTAATTCCACTTGTTGGTTGAAGGTTAAAATCTCTGATATCAGTTTTTGTCCAGTCAGTAATTAATCCTTCTATTATTTTACTTCTGCTGCCTTCTTTAAGGAAGAAAGGAAAATAATAATCGTAAATACTATTTTGAATGACTTTGAAGGAATTAAGTTGATCAAAATTTAGCGATTCTCCTTTTTTTTCTAAATTAACGCTTGTTGAATCTTGCAACAAAAGAAAATTGACAAAGATAGAATAGAATAACAAAGAAAATAAAGCGATTTTTAAAAAGATTTTTTTATCAAATCTAGTAAGGAGTTCTATCAGAGGTAAAATGATAAATGGTATCGACATAGTGAGATGTCTCGGTCCTAACGCAGTACCTCCCCACCAACCAAAGAACGAAGAAATAACGATCACATTTGCAATGAAAATTACGAAAATCAATAAAGACTCTAGTTTGAATTTTTTATAAAGATAAAATAATCCAACAAATGAAAATAATAATACTGGATAGTAAACAAATAGTCCTATTTCAGGGTAAAATAATAATTTCAGTATTGCATAAGGATTTGGAAGGTTTAAACCTTCAATCCCAAGATTTCCCCATATGCTTTGATCTAAATACCATCTGGTCAAAAGAAATGGTGAATGAAATA
>Ga0315279_10000732_pt1 | contig 60747 bp, 68 predicted proteins | sample YL17G06_20_MG_FD_203694 | JGI IMG/M metagenome (GOLD analysis project Ga0315279, IMG submission 203694) | Sediment microbial communities from Yellowstone Lake, YNP, Wyoming, USA - YL17G06_20 | ecosystem: Environmental > Aquatic > Freshwater > Lake > Sediment | place: USA: Wyoming | collected...
TTAATAGTCTAATTGCAACTTTCATGTTAATAGTCTAATTGCAACTTTCATGTTAATAGTCTAATTGCAACTTTCATGTTAATAGTCTAATTGCAACTTTCATGTTAATAGTCTAATTGCAACTTTCTTCCGCTCATATTAGTTTGCCACATCTGAGTGAATGACTGCTCCAAAATTCCTAATGGACTGATGCGTGGAGAATATATTTAGGGTTCTCCTGAAACATCAGCTTTGATATTGACGAGAAAGCGCGCATGCGTGTTCCTAAAATGGTCAAAAATGGTTTTAATTCGGTTTTGCCCGTTTGTCCTGTGTTCGAGGAAGACAAAATACCCCGAGAAATCAAGAACAGATATGAAGCCCAAAGCCCTCCCTGGATCATGAAGGGCGAATAAAAACCATTTTAGGCCAATTTCGGAACAAGCATGCGCGCTACCATATGCTGAATCTGGATTTATGTGTCTGTTGTACATTAGCTGAAATGTCTTCATCAGTCGGCTCTGGATAATGCTGCAACGTTCTATTTCCGCTACCTAAATAGAATTACACCGGTATGACCGTCAATCTTCAATGAACCCGATACTGTGCTACCATCAAATGTTGTATAGCTTCCATCCAATGGTACTGTGTAGGATGCGCCTGTGGGGTTAACCAGTACCTTACCTCGTTCGAAGTCTCTAGCATAAATCGATGTAGAAGATACTTTGTAATAGTTGCCTAACGGTTCCACCAAATCTACATTCTGTAGTTTACGTAACAACATCAGGAGAGAGGCATCTCCCTCGATTTCTTCCCCAAACGCGATCGTGTTCTGAGCCAATATGCTACTATCAGAACACTTGACTCCAAGCAACATGGAGCAGAAACCCCACATCATCAATTGTTCCTTGGTTGTGCCTGGAGGCAAGCTACTATCAACAGGGACCCAAGCATTAAAGGTTCTCTGTGCATGTCCTTTTAGAAAATTATCTTGCATCCAAACAATCATGTCAACTGACTTTAGCCATTTTGCTTCGTCATACCACCGTCCCATATAAGACTGGAAGAATATACCTTCGCTACCCAAGCCACTCAATGATGGCACCTTAGATATTGCTGTTCTGTAACCATTGCTGCCAAAAAACGCTTCGCCGTTCCATACTCCGTTTGCTAGGACCAGTTTTGATGGACCGATCGCGTCTAATATTGCATTAAGCACTCCGGCACAACCGTCAGAAATTTCTAGGTCTGTGAAATATGTGCCTGTCCGTGGGTTGATGGGTCTGGCGTTACCGCACGCATCGAACTCTTGCGCACTGTATTTCAGGCTGTTATCAGCCATAACACCATCGAAGAACGGATATTGTTCAAGCCACGACTTTATTGTAGCCGCTACCCACTGTTGGTACTCAGGGTTTGTTATGTCGACCATGTAGTTTTCAGGCCACTGTGGCTCGCGTACATAGCTACCGTCAGCACCTTTAAGCAACCAACCTTTACTGTAAGCCATGTTCCACTCGTCTGTCCAATAATCATAAATGCTCATCACATTCCGATACACCAGAGCTTTATAGTTTGGATTCAGGGCATGGACCTGGTTCATCTTCTGTGAATAATCATTCTCTGGAGGAACCCACCACGATGTACTCGCTCCGAACGTTTCTGCAATTGTTACGGCACTGCATGCTCCGAAGTTCCAGCTTTCCGCGTAGCCTTTTACTCGCAATGATAGTTCTGGCATTTCTACATAGTCAGAAACAGCTACATAGTCAGAAACAGCTACATAGTCAGAAACAGCTACATAGTCAGAAACAGCCATATAGTCAATCGCCACATGTGAATTCCAAGTTCTTATTCCTATCATGCCTCCGGCAAGAGCCGAATCGTTCACCGTTAGTTCCAAAGCGTCATCTACAAACAACATTATTGTGCCATCAGATACCCTCACAGAGATCTTGTACCAAACCTCCCTGTCAACATCTGTGCTGCTACCATCAAAGGCTAGCTCCTCAAAAACAGAGCCTAGCGTCCTTGAAATTGAAACTCTGTGACCCCAACAGCCAAGCCCTGCCCAGTAAGAACTGCCCGAGTTTACGAAACGAATGCAAAATGCCATTTCCGCTGTTGGACTGTCGGCCAGAATCTTCCCTCTTGCAGTCAAAGTGCAGTCTTTCAGTGTCATGTCCGTAGTGTAAATGAGACCTTCAGTGGTGCTAACCCCTTCAAGACAACCTTCCAGTATCTTCCAGGTTCCTTCTAGAGCTTCCCAAGAGTTCATATCCTCCGCTTCGTCAAAGTAATAGTATTGCCATTTCATCCGAAAATCCTTCATGACTTTCACCATATCAATGATGTTTACGACACCGTCATAGTTCAAATCGTATGCTGCATCCCACTCTGGATCCCCAGGACGGCAGTTCCAAGCCTTAGCCAAGATGAAAATATCCGAAATGTTGACGACGCCGTCACGGTTGACGTCTGAGCATTTCGGATACGAGTCTGCGCCCACACCAGAAGCTATGGAATCTGCAAAGCCTATCTCAAGTGTTGAGGAGAGTAAGATGAGTAGCAAAATGCACAAGGACGCTATCTTGTTTGACATGCCGATTTGTTCAACACGCGTACAGAATTTAGCCTTTCGAAACTTTTCTTTGCAGTAAAGTAATTACCAATCTAGGCATGGTACGCCAGAGCGTACGCGCTCATGTTAAAATACGAGCAGAAAACTTTTTTCAGGCGCGCGGGCTTGATTGTCAGATGCCACAAGTGTGATTTCTTTAGGCTCTAGGAGGCTGTCGTAATGTGCGCGTTTGTAAAGCGTGTGGAATAGAACGTGGATTGCCAGGGGATTTGGTTAAGATAGCCGAGGATTCGGCAATGGATAGATCGATCTCCGCAGCCGCCGTGCGTCTATAACTTGGAGTAGCTTCAAGGCGTGAATAGTCATAGCCACATTAAAACACCGTGTTTATATGTAGCGGCTTCCATACTGCAACTGTATCTGGAAAGTGTTGGAACACGAAAAAAACAAGGATTCTTCCGTTATGCATCCTGCTTGTATTTCTTCTCCTGTTTTTGACATTAAGCAATCAAGGCTTCACCGTAAAGATCAAGGGACATGATTCTCAAATCGTTTCAGATCATAATGCGAGTGAAAACAGCTTCACTCAGTTTGAAGCAGGCACTAGTGATAAGAATGTGTACAAAGATAGTCCGAAGGATATGCCCGTTGAAACGGTGATTAGCCGCAGAATGTCGCTTCGCCAGTATGACCTCAATGTTGCCGTTCCTTGGGAATCAGTTTCAAAGGTTCTTTGGGCAGCCTACGGGTATTCTTGGTCTGGTAGAACCGTTCCAAGCTTGTCTGCTTATCCTGTAATAATCTATGTCTGCAACGAGACGGCCGCTTATAAGTTTGTCCCGAAAAACAAAAGCCTCACTCTTTTTAAGGCGGGAGACTACAGAGGGCTTGGCCTAGACGGAGGTTGGAGCTACGATGCTCCAACACAACTGTACATAGTACTTGACATGAATACTTCTCCAGATATACTCTGGGGAAACGCTGAATCGGGATGTGCAATTCAGAACATTTACTTGATGGCGAACGCCCTAGATCTTGGAACAGTTTGTACGTATCCAAACCGAACCGATATTCATCAAGGGTTAGGCTTGCCCCTGAACGAGAATGTTCTATATAAGATGCCGCTGGGATATCCTCTGCCCCCATACGCCAGTTACGAAAATCTCGTGCCAACGTTTCGTCCGTCCTCGTTAGAACTTCCTGAAATCCAAGACAGCAACGTATCACTCGAAGAAGCTTTGGACTCAGTTTTTTCTTCTGACGATTGGAGCAATGATCCCGTAACTTTTCAAGAACTCTCGCAAATATTGTGGGCAAGCTACGGATACTCCTACAATGAAGACACCGCTGCAATTCCTCCGACAAGGCACAGAACCGTTCCTTCGGCTCACGGATACTATCCTATGAAGGTTTACGCAGCCGACTCCTCTGGAGTATACGAATATCTACCTGAGCAACACACCCTAACCGCCATCGTGAATGAAGATAGGCGGCTGAGCATCGCACAGGCCAGCGGAAATGCTTGGGCGTCTTCAGCTCCGCTCATAATTGCAGTGGCGTATGTCGAGGACTCGAGGCCCTGGATTGGAGGCGAAGAAACGTATGTCGAAGCTGGATTGATAGCTCAGAACGTTTACTTGGAAAGTGCGGGTTGGGGTTTAATAGCTGATTGGAGCAAGGCAAACACTAACGAAGAAGCCGTGAAAGAAGCTTTAGGACTGACTGGACAGACACAATTGCACCCAGTCTCTATCATAACAGTCGGACATCCACTGTTACCAGCAGACCTGAACAGAGACGGAGTGGTCAATATTTTGGACATGTTCCGGATTGCGTTGGCTTTCGGCTCTCGCCCATGGGAGCCCAGATGGAACGGGATGGCTGATATGAACAGAGACGGGGTCATAAACATTATCGACATTTACCTTGCAGCGAAGGACTTTGGATTGCGCGCGCCAGCAACTACTTAAGAACACTTGTGACTGGAGGAGCTGGCTTCATCGGTAGCCACCTTGTAGACCGACTTCTCGAGGAACGCCTTAGCGTTACGGTCAATGACAACCTAGACGCGCGCAAAAGAGCAAAAGAAGCATCCGCGGACTCAGTTGTCAGATGCCACTAGCGTGATTTCTCCAGGCTGTGGGAGGCCGTCGTAAGGCTGCCCGTTTGTCCCATCGTTCCATCCGAATATGTACCAAGTTCCAAGGAAATTCTCTATTTCGGGCAGCATTGTTTCATGAAAGTAGCTGCCTGCGGCCAATGTCCCCCACTGAGTTATTCCGTACATGACCACGACAAAGTTGCCCTCGCTGTCGATGAACGTTTCAACGATGAAAAGGTCTGCATGGCCCTGATAACGCTCGAAGTCTCCCATGTCAAGATAAGCGTCTGGTATGCTTGACCCATCCTTCCTGACAAATCCCCACAATCCTGATCCGTAGGCGGTCATAGTGAAAAGTAATGGAGCCTGTGCATTCCTTTCATAGTACGATGTATAGCCATTGGCCAATGTGCCTCCGAAAAGCACAATTGCCATATTGCTGGCCACAGGTTTGCCAGAATCTGGGGATTCTTGTTCAAGCTCGCGCGTGCTTCGTAGATATTGGGGGTTGGTGCACGTTCCATATACATAACCGATCCCTTGAACGTCGTACGAGTTTGCAGTCTGGATGAAATACACTGTGTAGGCAGTTGCGTCAACGACTCGACTCTTCACACGCGTTACCTACGCATTGACAAGCGTGCGTGCCAATTTGTAGTAGCCATCTTCCGCCGTAAGCGGGATTGATTTGACGTCCTGGTCCACAATTATTGTTAAAGCGAGACCAAGACTGCAAGACAAATACTCTTCTGCCCCTGTTGGAACCCTCAGGATCTCGAATTCTAGCACTGCCGCGGTTACCTTTCCTTCCACATACGTTGTAGCGGTTATGTTGACCGGAGCGTACCCTCCGGTTTCTGCTCTGGGATAATCTATCCAGAGGCACCCGTAAAACGCGTATCCATCCGTATTGTCGATGAGCATCCATTCAAATATGTTGTCCCATTCACTTTGAGGAGTCACAGCGTGAAACAAGCTTTCCGTCAAGCTTGTGCAATTCAAAAGACCAGGATCCCAATGAAGCTCAAACTGCATGCCTACCATCCCCGTAGCATTGGCAACTGTGACATTCACTCGAAACGTATCACCTGTCGATTTTTCACCGGAGTAATAGATGCTGTTCCTCGGTTCCACGAAAACCTTGGTCTCCTGCGCAAACCCTGAGACATGCGACGTCGGTGCTAACACATTAATGGAGAGAATCGCAAAAATCAGGATAGAAATCAGACTCTTGCCAACTACTACGGCTTCCCTTCCCATCTCGATCGATCTAGTATTATAGAGGGAACTTCTAAATGTTTCTTATGAAGGAAGATTCTAGAGGAAACCTCTATCCGTTCCACGTGATTGAGTACGCTATTCTCGCGCGCGCTTCTGATGGCAACAAGCTGTCGGCAAAGATTTTTCTTCACGAGCCGATTTTGTAACCCACTGGGCTATTGAGTCTTTGAAGGATGTTGAAAGATCATTAGAGGTTGCAAACGTATTAGCGCACGCTTTGAGCAAAGCTTTGACGGATGTGAGATAAATGTGTGGCATAGTTGCTTGTTTTGGGAACTTGGACATTGGTTTGCTTGGGGAAATGTTGAAGTCTATCAGACATCGTGGCCCTGATGATGAAGGAATATTCTTTGAAGATAATGTTGCGTTGGGTGTTAGAAGACTGGCGATCGTGGATATGGAGCACGGCAGACAGCCTATGCACAATGAGGAAAAGACTGTTTGGATAGTCTTCAATGGTGAAATCTACAATTTTCCTGAGATTAGAGAGGAGCTAACAAAGCTTGGCCACGTTTTCTGTACGGAGACTGATACAGAAACCGTGGTGCATGCGTATGAAGAATGGAGCGTTGACTGTCTTCAAAGATTCAATGGTATGTTTGCCTTCGCAATATGGGACAAAAACAAAAACAGACTCTTTGTGGCAAGAGACAGGTTAGGGGTTAAGCCTCTATACTATTGCAGCACTTCTGATAGGCTTGTTCTTGCTTCGGAAATCAAGGCGCTGCTGGTGGATTCAACAGTTCCTAGATTACCCAATGAATCCGTCATCTATGATTTTCTCATAACTGGCTTTCAAAGACGGATTGGAGAGACCTTCTTCAGCACCATCAAAGAATTGCCTCCGGCGCATTATATGCTCCTCGATAGAGACAATACGATTCTCAGGAAATATTGGGATCTGCCTGCCTTTGAGCTCAAGCAAAGGAAGAATGACAAATACTATGCTTCCAAATTTCGAGAGTTGCTGATTGACGCTGTAAGAGTCAGATTGCCCTCTCACTTAAGAATCGGATCTTACCTCAGCGGCGGACTGGACTCAACACTTGTCGTTTGCTTAGCAAATGAAATACTCAATTCCAATTTGCCATCTGAGAAAAGAGATCGCAATCCCCAACAGCTGTTCTGCGCTTTCTACAGCGATGCAGTGGCCGACGAGCGTCCGTTCATGAAAGAAGTCAGCAGTTTCATCAAGACGAAGATCGACTACGTCTTTCCTTCTAATGTGCTTGGATGGGAAGACATCAAAGACTTTGTCTATTACATGGATGAGCCCGTATCTGTCCTAAACTATTATGCATATTGGTGCTTGGCCAGGATAACAAGTGGACGTGTAAGAGTGACATTCAGCGGGCAAGGTCCAGACGAGTTCCTTGCTGGTCACCCAGATCATTTTTGGGTATACCTGAAAGAACTTTGGAAGTCTAGAAGGATTTCCAGACTGATGAAAGAGTCAATTGCGGGGTTAGGTCGATACGGACTACTCCCTGTTCTGAGACGGTCAATCATGCAGTTCGCGTCAAGAACCATGCATGTTGGAAAATTACTGGACCCTTCGTTCGTTAGCTGCAACAATACGCGGAAAATATCCAGAAGAGACGATTCGTTGCATGCCGCCCTCTTGCTTGATACCACCGAAAATAGACTGCCCATGCACCTCCGTGTCGGTGACAGAGTCTCCTCTGCCTTCTCAATAGAGTCCAGATACCCTTACCTTGATCATAAAGTAGTAGAGTCTAGTTTCTGTCTACCATCAAATCAGAAAATCAGGAACGCATGGAGCAAATATGTACTCAGAAATGCTGCCAAAGGGCTCATTCCGGAATCAGTAAGGAAGAGAAAAAAGCTGGGCACCCCCGTTCCGATCGAAAGTTGGATGAAAAGCTTGCATACAGAGATCAGCAGTGTTTTTGGCTCATCAAAGTTTCAGCAGCGGAGATATTTCAACCAAAAAGCGATTCTGGATATCTACGAGCGTTATTGTGAAGGGAAACTAAGCCGACTGGAGAAACATTGCTACGTTGAGGTTCTTTGGAGGATCCTTAACGTGGAACTTTGGCTTGAGGCCTTTTTTGATAGTCTTCCATCTGCCTCTAGTGTTTTGACAAATCAAGACCCAAAGAAATAAATCTGGACCCTTTCGTCTGCTAATCATCAATTCGAACCATTTAATGTGTGGCGCTTAAATGACCAAGAACTATTCAAGAATACTTGTCACTGGAGGAGCTGGCTTCATTGGCAGCCACCTCGTAGACCGACTTCTGAAGGAACGCCTCAGCGTTACGGTCATCGACAACCTAGACACCGGAAGCCTCGAAAAAATCGCTCGCCACCAAGGCAATGAACATTTTAGCTTCGTAAAAGGAGACATCCGAGACTACAATCTTGTCAGGCAGACAGTCAAGGATGCAGATGTTGTTTTCCACGAAGCTGCACTGGCAAGTGTGACACTTTCTGTAAAAGATCCTATTCTTACAAATGAAATAAACGTTACAGGAACTTTGAATCTGCTAAAAGCTTCAATAGACCTTGGTGTAAAACGGTTCATATATGCATCTTCAGCCGCAGTCTACGGGGATACGCCTTCTCCAAGAAAAACTGAGGACATGACTCCTAGCCCAAAATCGCCCTATGGCATCTCTAAGCTCGCCGCGGAAAATTATGTCAGAATTTTCTATAAACTCTACGGTCTGGAAACCGTCTCATTACGCTACTTCAACGTTTATGGTCCAAGACAGCGCTTCGATCTTCAATGCGCCTATGGAGGCGTCATAACAATCTTCACAAACAGACTACTGAGAAACATGCCGCCAATAATATTCGGAGACGGGGAACAAACCAGAGATTTCATTTATGTGGATGATGTAGTCCAAGCTAACATGCTTGCCATGCACAGCAAAAACGCAGTAGGAGAAGCCTTCAACATAGGCACTGGTCTGAGTATCAGCGTGAATCAGATCGCCGAGGCACTCAAAGAGATAATGAACAAAAGGGATTTAAAAAATGTACACGCAGACCCAAGGCCAGCTGAAGGTCGTCACGGCTATGCTGACATAAGCAAGGCAGAAAAGATTCTTGGGCTTCACCCAAGCGTCGGAATCAATGAGGGTCTCGCACAGCTAGTTGACTGGTACAAAAAGTCCATAAATTCCTAGACTTTAATGGGCACACGAGTGTGTCAACGCAAGCTTTTAACCATCGAACGCGCTTGAACACTGCTGGATGTATCAGAGGATATGTAGTATGATTTCAGTAAACGTAAAGCTCGCAACAAAAGATGACTTGAGATCTCTCGCCGAGATGCCTCCATATTCCGAAGCTAGCATCGACTTTCCTTCTAAAGAAGACATTTTGATCGCTGAAGGAGACGGAAAAGTTCTGGGCGCGGTCAGCATCGGTCGCAAAGACATCTCTTTTTCATCGAACAAGCCCATAGACAGTTGCAAACTCTTTGACAATAATGAGTTGCACAAAGTCTCCGGTCCATGGATCTCAAAACTATTTGTCTTTCCAGCCTACCGTTATCAAGGGATAGGGACGAAGCTCGTGGAAGAAGCCATAGAATATCTCAAGGAGAAAGGATTTGCTGAAGTCTATGCAGCAATCTACATCAAAAATCCATTTCGCGTAGTTTCCCGCGAAATATTCGAGATAAAAGGCTTCACCAAAATAGGCTCGTGTGTCTGCAAGTTATCGGAAGGATACTGCCAAGGAACACTGCTTAAGAAAGTAATCACGTCCTCTGAAGTAGTAGACCTGGGCGTAAGAACAAAGCTAGACCATAAAAGCGAGGACTTGGCGGATGAGATCAAATCCTCAGCCTTGCTCATGGGGGCAGAACTCGTCGGTTTTACGTCTGCTGAGAGACTAGAGGCAGGTGCACCAGAAGGACACAAGCCTTCCGACTTGATGCCGAATGCGAAGAGTGCTATAATATTAGCTTGCGGTAGAAAACTGAACGAGGACAGAGACTATTTTTACAAGTGGGGTCCCAACTTCAGTTTGACTTATATCAAGTTGAAAGACGAGGTCAAGCAACGTCGGGCCGAAGCTAGACGATGCATCGAGGTTGTAAAGAATCTTCTAGTAGAAAGAGGGTTTAACGTTGTCACTGAACCTCATGGCTGGTCGGGCATATTATCATTCAAAATGGCTGCTTACTCAGCAGGAATGGGCGTCTTTGGAAGAGGAAGCTTCCTTGTCCATCCACAGCTTGGTCCTCTTAACGTACTGGCTTGTATGCTGACCGATGCACCTCTAGGATATGGCTCTCCGTTGAAAGTAGACATATGCAAGGACTGCATGGAGTGCATAAAGGCATGCAAGTATGGAGCCTACAAACAAACGGACGAAAGCTTCAAGTGGCTTCCCGAGAAATGCCGGAGCTATGATTTAATCATGAATCCGGTGACTCTTAAGTGGACTTATGGTCCGTGCAACTCAAAATGCGTAATGGCTTGTCCCATCGGAAAAACGTTCTAACACCTGCCTTCGGATCACTGTAGCTCACCAGCATAACTCAGTTCCGTCTGTCCACTAAACATGTTCATCATCATCACAGCAAGGAGAAGACGGTAGCAGTTCTTGACGTCCTCCTCATCGCTGATCAAAGCAACATCCTCACCTACAGCTTCGAAAGAAACGCGCTTCATCCACTCTTCAGCTTCCGGCTTCATAAGCTTGGCCAGATAGCTGACCTTTAAGCCTTCCCATGACATTGCTTCGTTACTGTATTGATTGAGATCCGACTTGTCAGGCACTACTGCATCATTTCCGAGATCTGGCATGATGTAGTAAGATTTCATTTTTCGTTCGGCCTTCTCGTACACTGAGAGAGCAGCAGTGTATAGCATCTTTTTCCCTCCGATGCGGCAATCTAGTATGCTATTGCCATTTGAACCTAAATAACTTCTGGCATACAACTAACAATAAATCTCAGAAACCGATAATGATTCTTAACACCGGGGTTAAACAGCTTGCTTCGCTTCCATTTTGCTTCGACCGTAATATTACGTTTATGATAATAAGGTTGAATAGTGACAATTAGACAAAGTGCAATAGAGAGGGAGAGAACACGATCTGCAAGAGAGTCTTCGTCGTATGTATGCTACTTCTATTAACATTAGCATGGATAGGACTCATCGTGAAGGCAGCACCAGTGACAATAAACGTTCCCCAAGATTATCCAACAGTGCAAGACGCCATAAGCCATGCAAGTCCAGGAGATACCATACACGTTTCCTCTGGAACATACAACGAGACACTGTTCATAGACAAAGCCCTAACGCTAGTCGGAGAAGACAAAGAGAGCACTTTTCTGGTGAATAATGGAACGACGGTCGTCCAAGTGAACTTAACCTCGATAATCATCAGCGGTTTTACAATAATGGGTAATGGCAATGGTATAGTACTTGAACACTGCAATGGCAGCACTATCAGAGGAAACCACATAATATGTTCTAAAATGGGAGTATGGTTACATTATTCTGACCACAACGTGGTCTATGACAACTTTGTGTCAGACAGTGTTTCGTCGTGCGCAATCGTTCTGTGCGGAGGTTCCAGCGATAACAACATAACCTGCAATACGCTTAAAAACAGTGCCCATGGTATCGAATTGACTGGCACAAATAACCGCATATATCATAACAACTTCATAAACAACCAAAACCAAACCGTGATGATCAATTCATTCAAGAATGCTTGGAACAACAGTTGTGAGGGCAACTACTGGAGTGACTACTTTGGAACTGGCTTCAACGAGTACGGCATCGGCAACACTCCGTACGTCATTGACACAAACAATACAGACAACCACCCGCTAAGGAGCCCTTACATGGTGGGTGACGTCAACCATGATGCCAAAGTCAACATCATAGACATATACATCATAGCCAGAGCCTTCGGAACCCAGCCGGGCAATTCCAAGTGGAATCCCTATGCCGACATAGATGAGAACAACGTGATAAACATAGTCGATATCTTTGGAGCAGCAAAGAATTTCAGAATGGAATGGCACTAGCCATGCCCAGCCATTTTCCAAGAGGTTTCCAGTTTTGAAAGCCATCAAAGCAATTCCTAGTTTTCGCTTGCCCAATGCAAGCAATCTAACCGTTGGCGTGAAAGTCACAGTAATCATAGCATCAGTTCTTGCCCTTTTTCACCAAGACTTAATAATACTGGCTAATGACGCTCTGCAAAGCGAGCTCACCAGTTACATACTTGCAATTCCCTTTCTCTTCACTTATCTGATCTACCGCAAAAGAAAAATGTCAAGCACCGCGATTGCGCTTGAACCTCATGATCAGCCAAAATCAACAAAGCACTTGCCAACAGCTGGCGGAATCCTGCTTACACTGGCCGCAATAATGCTTTACTGGCACAGCTCATACACATTCACTCCACTCGAATATCACATGCTGACCCTGCCAATTCTCGTGACTGGCCTAACCCTGATTCTGTTCAACCCCCAAACACTAAGGCAGCTGGTCTTTCCATTCGCCTTCCTTGTGCTTTTGGCTCCTCCACCATCAGAAATACTGCGTGTCTTCGGCGCCACATTGTCCGTGATAAGCTCAGAAGCCTCCAACGCTCTCGTGAGCCTGCTAGGCATCCCATCAACCCTGACAACCGAATACGGCAACCCAGTAATCAAGATCACCGCGCCAAACGGTTCACCAATGTCCTTCACCGTGGGCATAGCCTGCTCAGGCATCTACAGCCTCCTGGGCTTTCTAGTCTTCGCCTTTTTCATCACCTACATAATCCGGGACAAACCATGGAAAAAACTAGCCATGTTCGTCACAGGACTCGGCCTAATCTACGCATTAAACATAACAAGAATAACAACAATCCTGCTGATAGGCTACAACTACGGCGAAGAAACAGCGCTACAGCTCTTCCATCTTCTCGGCGGATGGATACTAATATTCATAGGAACACTCTTGCTGCTCACCTTCTCAGAAAAAGTGTTCCGTGCCCGAATATTCACCAAGCCGATAAAGCAATGCTCATCGCGCGAACCGAAGCATTACGGAGACCGAAGCTTCTGCGCAACATGCGGCAGGATTGTGAAACATGCCCCCGCCAAATTCCACAAAACAGACGTAGTCAAAATAGCCGCGATCCTCGGTACCGCAATCTTGCTCGTTTCCGTCCAAGCGCCCGTGTTCGCTTTGACCCAAGGGCCAGCGATAATCCTGATCGACACACCATGGGGCCAACAAGTTTCAACGGAGATTCTGCCAGAAATTTCAGGATACGAACTGAAGTTTGCCTCTCGCGAACGAGAATTCGAAACTGTCGCCAAACAGGACATGAGTCTCATCTACTACTATTCACCCTCGGACACAACGCAAAAAACGGTGTACGCAACAATCGAAATAGCCTCTTCACGCGACTATCTTTACAGTTGGGAACTCTGCTTGAAAACCGGGCAGGCATACCCGTTTGGTCATCAAGACGTAGAACAGATTAACCTAAAAGACATCCAGCTTATCCAAGACCCCCCAGTCATCGGCCGCTTCTTCGTCTTCAAATACACGTCAACGAACACAACACAAGCAGTGCTTTACTGGTTTGAATCGGCAGCGTTTGAAGTGAACTCGACATCCGGACAGAAGTACATGAAGATAAGCCTCATAACATACCCAGAAAGCCCCGCAGAACTGCCCTTGATAGAAAATCAAACCGTAAGCCTCGCAACCGCAATAACCTCATACTGGCAACCGATCAAAACGTGGTCACAAATAGCCCTGCTTCTCTCCCGAAACGGCGGACTTCTCAGCCTGGTGGCGAGCTCTTTACTCCTAATCATCACAATCTTGTACCTCCTTGAAAACAAGAAACAGAGAAACGGAAACGTTCAGGCTTATAGAAAACTTTCAACAGCAAGCAAGGAACTCATCGACACCATCGTACAAACAGAAAAAACCACAAAACCCACCTTGCACGCCATTGCCTCAACATTCAAGGATCGAACCGGCAAACCCATTGAAGACGAAGAACTGCTTCAAAGACTCTCAGAAGCAGAAGAAATTGGCATAATAAAAAGTCAGATAGCAAGCGTTCACGACGTGCCAACACAAATATGGAAAAGTCAAATGAAACTCTTTTAAGAGAACGACACGCCAAGAAACAATCAAAAAATCAGGAAAGACAACCCGCATGAAGAAATCAAAAAGAACTCGCTCGGCAAAAGCTGCAGGCTGGGCGATGCTCGGCTTCGGGGCAGCTGCCCTAGCACTTTCGATTCTCTATACTCACATGTTGCTTGCCTTCATAGGCTTAGGCCTGGCCTTTTGGGGAGCCATCCTCCTCTACATACAACCTGAAGATTACACAAGAAAAGCCGTCATGGACGCTTCATTGTTGCCTCCGCTTGCAACGCTCAACCAAACGTTGCAAGAGCTTGACTACAGGGGCGACGCCGCATATCTTCCGCCAAAATACTTCGCAAACCCAGAAAACACAAGAGTCTACGTGGCAAAACAGAAAGACCTTCCCCTGCCATCACCGGAACAGATTCAGAAAAACGAGAGTCAGCTCTTCCTCAGAGACCCTCAAGGCGTATTGCTAACGCCGCCGGGCGCTGAACTACTGAAGCTTTTCGAAAGAACGCTGGAAACAAACTTCACCAAGGTGGACCTCGAATACCTCCAGCAGAACATGCCCAGACTCTTCATTGAAAACTTGGAGATCGCAGAAAACTTGGAGATCGAAACAGCCAACAGCACCGCAACCACCAAAGCAGCCGATTCAGTCTCAGTATTGCAGGCCAAAAACGATACGATCCACGTGAGAATCACCAGTTCAATCTTCAACCAGATCTGCAGAGAAACAGCGAACCTCCCATACACATCCGAAAAAATCGGCTGCCCACTCTGCAGCGCCATCGCCTGCGCACTGACAAAGGCCACAGGAGAACCAATAATAATCGAAAACACTCAGCAATCCGTAGACGGCAAAACCACCGAGGTCACTTACCGCATCGTCACAGCTAAACCTCAAGAACAAGCTGAACAAGTCTCGGCGAAACCACTCGAAAAGATAGAATCTCGTCACAACCGCTTCATAAATCTGGCCAATGCACTCTTAATTCTTTCAGGATCAACAATTCTAGCTTGGATCAGCTGGCTAACATGGTACGACATGACTGCTCTTGGAAAGAGCATCGCACTCATATTCTTCGGCTCAAGAGCAGGTGAAATCATAAGTCTAGGAATAGACATGAGAATAATCTACTATTTCCTGATAGGCCTTGCACTCCTTCTCTCGGGTCTAATCGTGCTTGCCAGGAAAAGAAAACATGAAAAGAAGCGCCCATGCACTATGGAGCAGGCTCAAGCCGCGTATCAATGAGGAATAAAGCAATGAATTTTCCCTTGACCTTCTGGGACGTCAGCCTCTGGCTCGCCGTAACAGCAATAATCCTCCTCATAACCTCAGAACTCCTCTCACCCTACTACGGAAAAACCCGCCTCCTCATCAACCACAAAAGACTGCGAAACACCGCACTCGTAACAAGCACACTATTCCTCATAACCGTAGCAATCCGCGTCTACACGATAATAACCACGACATAACCCACGCCAACACCGTCACCAAACAGCATTACCAAACAACATCACCAAAAACCAAGCCCTACCAGCCGTTAGACGCCCCATTAATGAAAGGTCCGCACAAGGGACCGCACTTTCAGCTCATTTCAACTTCCAGTACAACGACCCTCAACATACCGGTAACATCTCGAGCTAAAAAAATACGGGGGGGCTAGGACTGATAAAGCCTACCCTACCCTTTATCAGTAACATACAGCACGGGCCCGCACCACACCACACCCTGCATCCCATCAACGAAACACATTAATCCCCACCGGCCAAACTAACTACAAACACCCCCCCAAACGAGGCAAACAACCCCATGACAGAACAAACACCAGACAACGAACTCGACCAAACCATAATCCAAATCACCCAACAACAAAAACCAGAAACCCTCAACCAACTCATCACCCTGACAAAACAAAAAACCGGACAACCCGAACAACAAATACTCAAACACATAACACAACTCCAACAAAAACAAAAACTCCACCTCAAACCCCCACAACCCCAAACACCACAAACACTCACAGCCTACCTCCGCACCGGCAAAGCAAGCTGGTACTGGACCACACTAGCACTAACAGCCGCAACCATACTCACAGTCTACACCATACCCGACACAACAACAAACCCACTAATCTACACAAGATACATCCTCGGCGCACTCTTCATCCTCTGGCTCCCAGGCTACACCCTCACCAAAGCCCTCTTCCCCACCCACCCCCAAAACAAAACCGGCAAACAAGACCCCGACAACATCGAACGCATCGCCCTAAGCCTCGGCCTCAGCATAGCCCTCGCACCCATGACAGGCCTACTCCTCAACTACACCCCATGGGGCATAAGACTCACCCCGATCACCCTCAGCCTCACAGCACTAACACTCACCCTCGCAACCGCAGCAATCATACGCGAACACCAAACAGCCAACCCCACAGCACCGCCAACCTGAAACACTAACCCCAAATACATATTCAAACTTCACAAACACTATAACCAATCCACGCCCCTTCACCGCTCAGGAACGAACGCAAACCCGAAAGGAGAAGAAAAACATGCGCAAACGCGTCTTCATCATAATGCTCCTCCCACTCATCATCCTACTCTGGGTCATCGGATGGAGCCTCTTCTGGACAGGATCCCAAAACAACCCAAAAACAACCCGCACAACCGCCAAAAACGACGGAATAGAGATAACAGTCGGCCCACTCGAAGAACACCCAGAACAGACACACCCCTAAAAAAACCCAAACCATCCCGACACAACCCCAGAAAAGCCAGTCGACAGTTTTTCGCAGTCGAGCCAGAGCTCCACAACTCGTCGATTCCCAAACACCTCCATGCACAAAACCATCGTCATGACAAACGCCGCACAGACCGTCATGACCATACCACAGACCAGCCACTGCCAATCTTATAGAACAAGCCTCTATACACTTCCTACTTACCTCTTTATAAAATTCCCCACGAAAGCAAACTGTGGAAAGGAGAAGACATGAACAAGAAAATACTAATCACCCTGATCGCACTGACAACGTTCGCAGCACTCACAGCCACCGTAAACGCACAGATCGCAGTCTCAATACAAGTGAAAGACATCCACGGTAACAGCATAAGCGGCGGAACCGTACCCATCAACACCGTCGCCTACCTCTACGGCCACTACGAAGACCTAGCCGGAAACTCACCCGCAACCGCAACCATGGAAGTGTACTACAACGACGGCTCAGGCCTAAAATACGAAGCTACACTGTTCTCAGGAACCGTCAACGACGGAGCCACGATAACACAGACATACACGATGTCCAAACTCGGCCAATACGAGTTCAGATGGAACTGCCAACTCGGAACCACATTCAGCTGCCTCGAAAGAGCACAAGCACGCACAACCATACAACTGGTCGTACCAGAACCCGCAACGATAGTAGGATTGTTAATGGCGCTGTCAGCGTTCGGCTTCCTCGCCTTCAGAAAAACGCGCACAAGAATAACCCATTAGCACAACAATCTTGGACGCGAAAAGCTTCAGAAGAGAGCCGCCGCTAAAGATTCAACCCTTGACACTTTTCTCTTTCTCAACAGTCGCTCAGCGCCAGCCCTTCACAACGCCAGCCTTGTCAGCCCCTAGTCTTTCTGCGATAATGAACCGTGACTGAAACGATGACAGCACACGCAAGAACCAAAGCTCCGAAGCCAACGTACGCAGCCGCATCCCCCAGGTCTGGATCTGCGATCCGCCCGCCGACCGTGACCTCCTTGAATATCCGCAAGTGAATGTGGCACACGTTATTATCGTAGTTCCCGTCCATCCAATCAACGATCCTGAAAGTGATCGCCGACCCGTTCCCAGCGTAGTAGGTCGTGTAGGTGTGACCCCTGTCGCCATTACTGAACTCTCCCCAACTGACGTTCTGACGGTTGATCTGCAGAAACGAGCCGCCGCCCAGCGGCAGAAAATGGTCTCCCCAAAACACCGAGTTCACAAAGTCAGTCGTGTAATACTGAGCGTCAGCGGCCAGATTACCCGGCCAATCGTACCACCACGTGCCATTCGCCACAATCCGATACTGCTTTCCACTGAGCAACGCGACGGAAGTGGTTACTTCCACCCCTGAGGAGAACACGTCACCCTCCCACACCGGACTCGGTTCCTCGATCGTCAACGCCGTAACCGTCAACGTGCCTGCAATGAACAACACAAACGCAGACAACAGAAACACATTTCTGAGATTGACTTTCAACATTTTTTACCTGCCTTGGGACTAGAGTTTCGTCTGTCTTTGTATATAGAATTTTGCTAAGACCGAGAGGCTGAAAGCCCCGTGTCTAGCACTCAGACCTGACAGAATCATGGGCATACGCCAATTCTACAAGTGTAGCCTGTTAGAATCGGTGGGGCTTCTGTGTCTCGTTGAGATTGTCATTCTTGTTAGGGGTCCTCCCCCCTTTTTTGGTGTTGTTTTTGGTGATGTTGTTTGATAACAGTGTTGGCATGTGTTGGGAGTCTTTCAGATTGACAGCCCCTCTTCCTCTTTTCTGTCGTTTCTTTATGCTCTGGTGACTATGATGCCTGAGACATGGTTGAACAGTCCCTGTTTTCTTGAGAGGTGGAATAGCCACTCCGTTATGAGATTTATCGGGAGCAGAAGATGAGTCAGCAGAAAGACAAGCGGTTGACGTCAAGCATGAATCAGGCTGTGCAGTCTGTTGCCCAGATTTTGCATTTTGACTCAGATACAATGGTAGAGGCCATGGTGAACCTTTAAAGCCTAACGCATCCGATAGAGTCAGACAATTCTGCAGATCTTCAAAGTGAACATCGCAGCGCGCGCCATTTCGCAAGAGACCTAAACCATTTTCCCGTAGTCTCTTGCCACTGCAAATACGTCCAAGATGTTTACGGCATCGTTGTTGTCTAAGTCGGCTAAACCGTTCCATCCAGAATCTGTTGGCTTGGTGCCATAGGCCAATGCTACCAGAGTCATGTCGAGAATGTCAACGGTTCCATCCATGTTCAGGTCCGTCATTCTGATTGCAACCACAATCCCATCAACTGTGACCTCAATGACCGGCTTGAGATTTCCTCCAAACACGCCGTTGCCATCGGAATCTGTCTTGACGGTGACGCCTTGTTTAGCCTGAGATAGGGCAACCCAGTCAATTGCATATCGATGCACTTCACCGGGTAGTATCGGGAAGTCTTTGACGGTCACTTTGATGTCTCCTTGCTTTGTCACTGCGGTCACTGTCAAGCCGTACAACCCTTCTGTCACGCCGACCACATCATACAGATAGGAATCTCTTGGAAAGGACAATGTGACAGTGCCATCAGAATAAGCTGACACTGGAATCTCGTTCACCACCTTCCCGTCAACTAAACCGGTGACTCGTCCTAATGGATCAGAAACTCTGAGCTCCCCAGGGCTATGTAATGTTGTTTCAATCTCCGTTACGAAAGGACAATAAAACGCATCTGCTTGTAGAGCCAATCCCGACATCACACTTGACAGCAGCATCAACAGAATTCCGTAAGCGAGTCTTTTCAAAGTTCTCCTCTCTCCAAAATAAACTACTCAAATCGAACCAATAACGCTTTCGGAGCACGTGTTTCGTCAGCCTCTAATCTACCTTTCATTGAGAGCCAGACAAAATTGAACTCAACGAGTTTGAAAGTAGAAATCTTTTATTCTTGGTCAGAGTATAAGCGTCTTTTTGGACGGAGATTTCGATGAGTGAGACGGAGCTGCGTGTTACTAAGATCAAGGATGGCACGGTTATTGATCACATTACAGGCGGTCACGCGTTGGACGTTGTGAAGATTTTGGGGATTAGTGGGCGAGATAGAGGGCCTATAACGATTGCGATCAACGTGCCGAGCAAGCGTTTGAAGACCAAGGACATTATAAAGATCGAGGGCAGGGAGCTGAATCCCCAGGAAGTGCACAAAATCGCCTTGCTGGCTCCGCATGCAACGATCAACATCATTCGCAATTATAAGGTCGTGAAAAAGCAGGAGGTCAAGCTGCCCAAGGCTATTGAAAACATCATCAAGTGCGCCAATCCGGCCTGTATAAGCAACAGCAACGAGCCGGTTAAGGCTAGGTTTTATGTTGACTGTGAGGAGCCGTTGTTGTTGAAGTGCCACTATTGTGGTTACATCATTGAGAAAAAGGATGTGCTCCAACAGTTTTAGCTTGAGAATTGCTCGTTGTACGTTGGAAAACGGCGGAAGGTTTATATCGTAAGATAGCATATACTATATCAAGATATGTCTGAAAACAGACATATTGTATCCACGCACAACAAAAATACAGATAGGTGAAGAATATGATGGAGATATTCACGTCCAATCTGTACATAATCATGCCCGCTCTGTGGGGGTCTTTTACGACATACATAGTGTGGTACGTCACAAGAGCGAAGCACTATTCGCCGATCACTCCGACCGAAGCAAGACAACTATGGGTGATACACAGGCAGACCTTCAACTGCAACGGCAAGAGATGGCGACAGATAAGACGCGGAGGCGCAACGATAGGCTTCCAGTGTGAATGCGGACACAGACACATACAAAAAAGGCCGATCGTCGGAAGCATGCCAATCGCCTCAATCGACACGGAAGTTTCGGCGTTCGACAGACTGCACACCACACACAAGTCAACCTAGCGTGTCCTTCCAGTTTCCGCTGGTCCTGAGCACAACGAAGTACTGGAGATTCGCTACACCAGAGAACACGAAGACAGAGCTGAACAGTTAATCATGCTTGGCATCTTTCCGCTGTCAGCCGATCATATGCTTCTTCAAACAGGACTTCGAAATAGCTTCTTCTCAACTGTACGCCTTTTCCAACGCCTGGACATTCTTTAGTGTTGGCGAATGTGCCTTGTCCGGTTCTTGCTGTCTTAAGCTGGAAAGGATAGAACCTGCAAATCAGTGGCCTTGAACGGTAGATGATGCAGGTCTTGTCTTTGAGAAATTGACACTTTCCTTTGCTAGCGGTTTTTTTCATTTCATAGGCGTATGGCCTGCGCCCTGTGGTTTTTCTGGCGAACTCTTCTATAGGTTTGGAAGTGATTCTGGAAATCGTCTCAGCCTCGTGTTGTAACAGCAAAATGTGTCTGACTCTTGTATCTGTGTCGCCGCAGCAAAGGGCACACCTTGTACATTCAAAGCGCACATCTTTGGGATAGTTAAAGCTCAAGTTGTCTCCCAACATCACGCATTATGGACGGCATCGGAGGTAAAAACTGTTCTATCTTAACGCGTGACGAGACATGTCGGTTTCGGCAGGTAGCTGAGCCTCTAAGAATGACAGGGCTCCTCATTTTCTCAACGTATTTCCGAGAAGATAGCGTGCGCGGTTTACATATCTGACCTTGTCCATTTGCCCGCAGACAGATAAAGAGGAAATGAGAGACGATCCGCTCCCAATTCGCAAGGAGCGTGAACTACCAATTGGCGTGAGCTTTTCTATAAGGCCCTCTAGTTCTTCGTCTTGCTTTCTTTCTCTTTTCTCCTGCTTTCAAGGCTTTGTCTTCTGCTTGTTCCTCCGTGTTCGTTTCTGTCCGTTCGTCGAGATCGGAGATCAACATTACGCCTCCTCACTCTGCATCATCGCGTATCATCTTCCTGATTTCTTTCTTGTCTCCTAGGAATCTTTCGTATTCGCCGTAGTTCCTGAATGCGCGCATAAAGATAATCCTCATTTTCTTGTCAACACAATAGACAAAGTGAACCCCTTCTTTTTTCGCTCTGAAGATCAGAGCTCCATCAACGTTTTCTTCAAATTTGTGCAGCTCTGTGAAATCAACATTGGAGCAATCAAGTATGTCCTTAACTATCGATCTGGCCTCGTCCTCACTTCTCAAGTCTTTTAGAAGATGCTTGGAAATGACAACAGTCTTTATTAGAGGTCTTATCGCCACGAAATGACTGTGACAATTAACACAGAAGTCCTTTGTCGCAGCGCATGGGTTTTCCAGTTTTACACCGAGATCCGTATCCACCGTTTTTTCCTCAGCTTATGCGATTGATCGATTTCCCTTGACAGCTTCTGTACGGTCTATAACAGTCTTAACCTAGTATGAAGGCCAATATTTCCCTTTTTTCTTTCAGGGAGTTCACTATCAAGTCTGGTTTTAGTTCCCTCAGTTCTTCTTTGGAATAGGTGCCACTTGGGATGGCAATACACTTCATCCTTGCAGCCTTGGCCGACTTCACACCAAATATAGAGTCTTCCATTGCCACACATTTTTCTGGAGGGCAGCCGAGCCCCAGCGCCGTTTTAAGGAAGATTTCAGGATCAGGTTTGGCTTTCACCACATCTTCTGCCGCCAGAACAATATCAAAATACCCTCTGACTCCTTTCTCGTCCAACAGTCTGTCGATTACTGCCCTGTTGTTCATCGACGCCAGCGCTGTCTTCATCTTGTCGCGCACAGAATTCAGAAGCTCGATGGCTCCGTCAAAAAGGTTCACCATTGACGTGAGTTCGATTTCCGCCTCAATTTTCCCGTTCAAAAGCGTGTTCAACAACTTATCATCGAAAGGCACGTTTGACGCTTTCAAGGCGTCTATGATTAGGTTTCTTGAGCCGATCCCGATGCGTTTTTCTATGAATTCGTTGCTTACGACAATATTAGATTCTTGGAAGACTTTCTGAAACGACGCAACAACCGCGTTTTTCGAATCAGCTAGTGTTCCGTCCCAATCGAAGATGACCGCGCAGAACATTCGAGCGATTCACCACCGCAACAGGAAGACAGAGGGCTTCGACTATTTCTAGATTTCAGAGCACATGAAAGAAGGGCTCGTAAAGATGCGAAGCTTGTCGATCAGCCTGAAAAGAGCCATCAGTCCGTGCGAATGGCTATTGCTTACAGGTGTGTAGTACCGCATTTGGAATCGAAATCCGTGATATATTTTACAGGTCGAAATATCCTACTTATACCGAATCCTGCTTAGATTGTCCTGAAGAAAAACCAAAATGTTAAGATCGTATGACCATGAAAAGAGAAATGGTTAGGCCGCTGAGATTTGTCTTCGAGTTTCCCCCTATTCACGGGGCTTTCGACGCAGGCTACGGAATTGTCTATATTTTTGGTGGGCTTCACGAGGGCGAGATTGAAGATATCATAGTGCACGAGACTCTGCATTACGTTTTGCTAAGAGTGGCAGGGAAAAGAGCAAGCCTGAAGTTGGATAATATCTACACACAAGTAGACAATGAAGCATAAAGAGTTGCACGTGCTGGTAGAAAGCGCTAACGCCAGTGAGTGCCCCAGTTATCGTTGATGGTTACGAACGCTGATTTGGTTGAGGACATCCATCATATCAAACTCGACCCATTCTTCGATCATCTTTCCAGCTCTGATGAGGGCGATATCTATGAAGGTTATGGCAATTCGCTTTCCAGTTGGAGGAATGCACTGATACTCTCCTGTGTTACTGCAACGCATCATTACGCGACTTGCGACCTCGTCGCCTTCGGCAATCTGGTCTTCCACAACGGCTTGGAATGATACTCGTACGAATTAAGCCTACGCTGGCGGTTATCGGAGCGAGCTCAAACGGCGACTCATACTTAGGCTGCCTAGACCTGACAAATCAAAAAGCTTATTCCGAAAGATGGGCCTGCTATTAGCATGCGGGCGTACAAGGAAAAATAGTGCAAAAAGAGGAGGCAATAATGGGAGTTTTCAATTCTTATGAGGACGTTAGGCGTGCAGAAGCCTACGCCAAACTGGAGTTTCCAGGCACGTATTATCTAGCATATAGGGATTTGCCCGAAATCATCTCTGAACATGTCAAAGGAACAAAAGCTATAGATTTTGGGTGTGGCACGGGACGTTCCACAAGATTCCTGCAGAGACTTGGATTCAATACTGTCGGAGTGGACATAGCGGAGGATATGCTAAAGAAAGCAAGAGAACTAGACCCAAAAGGAGACTATCGTCTTATCGAAGATGGCGACCTCACCCAGTTTGAAGATAATACCTACGATCTTGTACTGTCGGCGTTCACTTTTGATAATATGCCGACGATGGAAAAGAAGGTCAAGAATTTTACAGGACTTGGTCGCCTACTGAAAAGTGAAGGAAGGATAGTTAACCTAGTCTCGTCACCTGAAATATACACACACGAATGGGCATCATTTTCAACCAAGGACTTTCCCGAGAGTGGACATGCAAAAAGCGGAGACAAAGTGAGAATAATTCAAACAGACTTAGAGGACAAACGGCCAGTAGAGGATGTTGTTTGGACGGATGAGTATTATCAAGAGACTTTTAAGAGGGCTGGATTGGAACTAGTCAGAACCTACAAGCCATTAGCAAAAGAGAATGAGCCGCATAAATGGGTCAATGAAACAAAGATTGCACCATGGGTCATTTATGTACTGAAAAGAGGAAGAAAAGGGACTCTTGCAGATTCAGAAGTAGAGCTTGATTTCAAGAGTCGAGTCTTCTTTGGCTTTCTCTTTGTCGACAATAACTTCTTTGCGTCATCAGCATCTTATGTCGTATGGCGCCGCCGATAGGACTTGAACCTATGACCGACTGGTTAACAGCCAGCCGCTCTACCTAGCTGAGCTACGGCGGCTCATTCTTGGGGCTTCACACGTTTTGAGTTTTCTGGTGCTATTTAAGTTTAGTCATTTACCTTTGATGTTGATTCCGGCTTGTCTTGCCTTGTACTTGGCTATGACTGTGAACATCTTGTAGAAAGGTCTTATGAGGTATCCCCGTAAGCTTCCTGAAAAAGAGAGGCGTATCAGGTCGTCTACCCAGTAGAAATCGTGTTGTACACATTTTGTCAGAAGCTCTTCATGCAGCTTGGTCATCTGAGTTTCCTTGAACCAGTCCTCATCCTTCAGTCGGCCCATCGGGACGAAGAAGAGCGGCACTATCAGGCTTCTGCAGTGTTTGATGTCGTCCATCATCTCTATCGTCTTGACGAGATCATCTTCGGTCTCTTCCGGAACGCCCACGATCAACGTGCATGCCGGAACCAGCATGTTGTCGTGCATCAGCCCCATTCCGGTGCGCACAACTTCTGGCCATTGCTCGGGCCTGAAAGGATGAGCCTTTGCGGGCATGATCTTGGCTGCCAGTTCTGCCGAACCCGTTTCCAAACCAATCTCGACGCCCCACCACGGCTGTTTTTGGCGTATCATTTCACCGACTTGCGCAAGGAGTTTAGGTTTTGCGGCAACGGCTGCGAGTGAGCAATGGCTCCATGCTATGCCGTCAGCTTTCTTCGTGACGGTTTCGATCAATTCGATTAGTTTCTCATCGTTTGGCAGAGTGTTTTTCGAACCGTAAAGCATGACATCGTCCTCGTGCAGTATTGCCCCTTTCATTCCAGCCTTCAGGTTCACTTCCACTTCCCCAAGTATCTTCTCGATCGGAAACCACCGCAACGGCCTCAAGGTTACGCTGCAAAACTTGCAACCTCGACAACAGCCGCGACCGATCTCCACCAAACCATTGATTGACCCGCCGACAATGTCCGGTATATCATCCAGGCCAGGCGACTCTTCGACACTGGCTTCATAATGTTCAGGCAGGGTCTCGCCGTTGATTGCTGCCCTGAAGATCTTTCCAACGACCTTCTCCGCTTCTCCTTCAAGTATGCAGTCTATTCCGTATTTTTCAACAAAGTTTGGTCTGTAGCGGAGCTGCCAAACGCCCGGACCGCCAACTATTATTTTCAAACCATGCTGTTTAGCTTTTCTCACGTCCGGCTGCTCAAACAGTCTGCGAAAGTGTTGCGCCAGGAAAGGCTCCTTCTTGAGAATGGCTGCCAAGGTGCTTGAAGCCGGACCCAAGCCGAACGGGTCCATAACATGTACTCCGAGTACCTTTGCCTGAGCGACATAGGATTTGAGGTGGTTCGGTGCAACGGTCAGAACGTCGAAGCCTTCCTTCAGCAGCTGCGCCTCAATCTTTCTCAACCCATAAGGTGCCGCCGCCGGCTTCCCGCCCTCGGTCTTGATTGGAGGAAAGAAAAGCCGAGCATAAAGAAAGTCTGGGACAAAGTTGGGCGGGGCGCACGTTCCAAAACCTAGAAACTCGTTCTTATGGTAATCACTCATCAACGTGCTGTCGGCAGTCAGGATCACTTTGCCATCCAAAACACGGTCACCGGCATAAATATTCAAGCGTTTTCGATTAAAAGTGTTTGCTTTCGTCTTGAGTTTCTCCGTCTCAGCCTAGAAAAGTGTATATCTATGGTGCCGCAATTATGGTGAAAGATCATTGGAGAGAAACATGTTGAAAAAAATCCTGGAGGTCAGATGGCATGGAAGAGGCGGTCAAGGAGCATGGACCGCAAGCGAACTCTTGGGACGAGCAGCCATCGCCGAGGGAAAGCACATTCAATCCTTTCCGGAGTTCGGCCCGGAAAGAATGGGCGCGCCGGTGACTGCTTTTACGAGAATAAGCACTGAACCGATCCAGATTCACTGCGCAGTCTACAATCCGGACATAGTTGCCGTTCTTGATCCAACGCTAATTAAGACGGTCAGAGTTGCTGAAGGCTTGAGCGAAGAGGGCGGGAACATCATTGTCAACTCCAAGGAAGAGCCCGCGGAAATGAGGAAAATGCTCAACACAGACAAGGGTAAGGTGTGGACGGTTCCGGCATCTGACATTTCAATGAGAATTCTTGGAATGTCAATAACGAACACGGCAATGTTGGGAGCTCTGGCACGTGTGAGTGGAATAGTAAGTTTGGAGACGATTGAGAAGATGATTAATGCACGTTTCAGACCGGATGTAGCCGCCAAGAACTTTGCGGTTGTAAAGGAAGCCTATGAGGAGGTAAAGAACGAATGACATCCAAAGAAAAAAGCTGGAAGGAAGCCTCTCAGGCGGGCGTGTGCTGGAGAGCAAGCACAACATATTTGACAGGTGACTGGAAAACGTACACACCGGTGAGAGACACCACCAAGTGCACAAAATGTCTAGTCTGTACCCTTTTCTGCCCAGACTCGGCGATACGTTGGAATCCTGAAAAAGGCGACATAGAATTTGACCTCAACTTCTGCAAGGGCTGTGGAATCTGCGCAAACGAATGCCCGACAAAGGCGATCGTGATGAAAATCGAGTAGGAGATGAGTGAAATGAAAAGTGTTGTTAAACAGGAAATTCACGGTCTGAACGGAGACGAAGCCGTTGCCTTGGCTGCCAAACAATCTGACGTCGATGTCGTCGCGGCTTATCCGATTACTCCTCAGACCATAATCGTTGAGAAATTCAGTGAGTACGTCGCTAACGGCCAGGTTGAAACAGCATATATATGCACTGAGTCCGAACACAGCGCCATGGCCGCGTGCCTCGCAGCGTCAGCCACCGGTGCACGAGTCTTCACGGCCACTGCGTCAGCCGGTCTGGCGTTGATGCATGAGATGCTCTTCGTGACTTCAGGGTGTCGAGCGCCCGTTGTGATGGCAGTTGCAAACCGAGCATTGTCGGCTCCCCTCAACATTCACGGGGATCATTCTGACGCTATGGCCGAGCGCGACAGCGGCTGGATACAGATCTACGCTGAAAACGCGCAGGAAGTTTACGATTCAATGCTGCAAGCGTTCAGGATCGCTGAACACTTGGACGTTCAATTGCCGGTAATGGTCGGCTTGGACGGCTTTACCTTGAGCCATACGCTTGAGAACGTGCGAATCCTTTCGGACGATGTTGTCAAAAAGTTCGTTGGAACTAGGGAGTTTCCGGTTGTTTTGACGCATGAAGGAAAGTCGGTTCCGTACAAGCTTGACCCAGAAAACCCCATGACAATGGGACCAATAGCGTTGCCAAACTATTATTTTGAGTTTAAACGGCAACAGGAAGAAGCCATGAAAAACGCCGTGAGAGTGATACAGGAAATGCACGAAGAATACTCGCAGATAACGGGCAGAGGCTACGGAGACGGACTTCTTGAACCGTACAAGCTGGATGGCGCTGAAGCCGTTGTCGTGTGCTTGGGCTCGACCGCCGGAACAGTGAAAACCGTTGTGGACGAGTTGAGAACAGAGGGCGCCAAGGTTGGGTTGCTCAGGATTCGAACTTACAGACCGTTTCCGGCGGGAAGAATCGCCAAAGCACTTGGGAAAGTGAAAGCTGTGGCTGTAATGGACAAAAGCATGAGTTTCGGAGGAAACGGCGGAGCAGTCTTCCACGAAGTCCGTCATGCACTCTATGACGAGCCGACACATCCGTTCGTGGTGAACTACATTTACGGGTTGGGCGGAAGAGACACTAGCCCGAACCAGATACGCAAGATATTCCAAGACTTACAGAAAATACTTCAAACCAAACGCGTTGACGACATAGTGCGCTATGTTGGGTTGAGGGAGTAAGAAGGAGGAGAGATGAATGGCAATTTCTGAAGGAAAATTCACGGCAAAAGACATCGCGGAGAAACCAGAGTTGTTCCTGTCAGGACACAGAGCATGCGCCGGCTGTGCACCCGCAACCGTGTTGAGACTGATAATGAAAGCCACTAGAGGCCCGACGATAGTGACGGAAGCGACGGGCTGCATGGAAGTGGCATCAACGATATATCCCTACACGTCTTGGGTTGTACCATGGCTTCACACCGCATTTGAGACCGCAGGCGCGAACGCTTCGGGAATCGAAGCAGCACTGAAGATCCTGAAGAAGAAAGGAAAGATCAAGAACGAACAGGTTGACGTCGTGGCTTTCGCCGGAGACGGCGGAACCTATGATATAGGCATACAGGCACTCTCCGGAGCGGTTGAAAGAGGACATGACTTTCTCTTCGTACTTTACGATAATGAGGCTTACATGAACACGGGTATCCAAAGAAGCGGAGGCACGCCCTTCGGAGCTTCTACAACCACTTCGCAGGCTGGCACTGCCGTGCCTGGAAAGATGGAGCAGAAGAAGCCGATAGCAGACATCATGGTGGCTCACGACATGCCTTACGTAGCGACAGCCGCGCCATACTACTGGAAAGACCTGATCATGAAATCGAGAAAGGGCATTGAAGTGAACGGACCCGCGTTTCTACACGTGTTCGCCCCTTGCCCAAGGGGATGGCGAAGCGAACCGAGCAAGTCAATAGAGCTTTCACGGTTGGCAGTCGAAACGTGCATTTTCCCTCTATGGGAAGCCGTCAACGGCGAATATCAACTCTCAACGCCGAGCAAAGTCATAGCCCTAGCTCCGCAGAAAAAGAAGCCCGTTAGAGAATACTTACAGGTTCAAGGACGCTTCAGACACCTCTTCACTCCGAAAAACGAGAGGCTTATCGACGAAATCCAGCGCATAACAGACGAGAAATGGAACAAACTGCTCAAGAAATGCGGAATGGCATAACTCCAAAACTCTTTTCTGTCTTTTAACCAGTATTGGCCTTGTGAAAAACATGAAAGTTGTTTCTATCGATGAAGGCTTAGAGCAGACTTTCTGGAATTACGTTAACCACGATCCGTTGGACTACTACTTCTTCATTCTTGACCTCAGACAGCGCCGGGAAAAGACCAAGATTCTGTTGGCAACCGAAAAAGAGAGAGTTGAGGGGTTAATGCTCGTTTATGCCGACTACATCGTCCAGCTGAGGGGAAGCAGGAAAGCCGTGGAAAAACTTCTTGATTGTCTTGATTTAGAACAGGTCGAGTTGCAGGCCCCTCTCGGCTGTGAAGACATTGTGTATAGAGAGTATCGGCCGCTGATCAGGTATGAGTTGGTTTTGATGCGTCTAAGGAAAGGCGAGGAAAACATCCAAGTCGGGCACCAGCCCGTTAGGCTTGGTGTCGAAGACGCTGAACAGGTTGCTGAGCTGATGAGAAAGGCTGATCCCGAATGGTGGGGCGACGTGACCGCTGAGCAACAGAAAGAATCATTGGAAAAAGCTTTTTGGCTTGGAACAAAACGTGACAACAAAATAGCTTCTTTAGGCAGCACGCGCTTTGTGGATTTCGGCAGCAACATAGGAGTGATAGCCACAGACGAACGTTACCGAAGACAGGGTCATGCGACATCCATAGTTTCCGCATTGGTCGAGGAGATTTTGAAACGGTCCTCGACCGCATTGATACATGTAGTGAACAGCAATGAACCTGCCAAGCACGTGTACTCAAAGGTCGGTTTCAAGCCTTTCAAGCATTATCTGCTAGTTAGAGCCGAGAAAAAAGAGTAAGACATGCCATGCGAAAAATGATTTAGGTCAAAGAGGTAACAGCTTCAGTTGATCCCCCTCCGCTCAGGTCTAGGGAAATCGCAAGGGCTTTGAAGAATCCCTCTCATGTGAAACTTTAATTCCTCGACTTATCTCACCTAGTTTTAGACAGGCTGGGACGATGACTAGTAGCAGAAGTCGAAGAGGCCAAGCCATTATACTCATCTTGATCTTGGTGCTCGCAGTTGTTGTAGTCTTTGCACTGCTGTCTATGCGTTCTGTTCGAATCAGGTCTTCTCCCTCGGTACAAGAGGTGTTCTGGCAGGTCGGTGGTGCAAACGTCACAGAGGCAAGCCTCGGCGACGACGTCGAGGCACACGCGGTTATCAAAGTCAACAAGGAATATGTGGGTTCAATAGTCGTGAAAATAAGAAAAGACGTTGCTTTCTGGCCTGACACTGACTACAGCACAAAAACCGTGCCAGTTGATCTCAGAGGTGATCAAGTGACTGAACTAGAATTGGCGTTTGTTGCCGATCAAGTCAGCGGAGGACGTTTGCGCGGCTACTTCGTGGAGATTGACTTTCAGGCTTTGCACACGAATTGGGTGATGGAGAACTCTTACCCTCCGAGACTGACGGTAAACGTGTCCACTTCCTCTTCAAAGTTTTGATTGCTGAAAAGACCTTGATTTGCCAATTGTCATCGCCGAGCCTACTACGGGGAAAAGGACGCTGAGAGGCTGTAGTCTCGGTGACAAACATTCGAATGAGAGCTGGATTTCTGAGACGAGGCTTCTATGGATAGGTGTGGGCATCCACATCTATAGGTTCTGCAAGTTTCCTTATTTTTATCTCAATGTTTCGAGGATTCTCGGTCGATTCTTTGAGAGTCTTCATGAAACCTATCATCATGTTTGCTAGGGTCTCTTGAACGAAGTGGTTTAATGGCAGTTTCAGACCGTTGGCTCGGAACTCGGTTTCAAAATTCTTCTTGAAGGATTTGTGTTTTGAACTCAAAATCGTCACGAACGAAAATTATGCGCGTTGAGTTGATAACGATTTTGGTCATTCAATATCGGCTGTTCAATCATTGCTTTCTTTCGATCAGCTCTATCAGCGTGCCATCCGGGTCTTCGATGAAGGCTATCAAAGGTCCCTTGGGACCGAGCTTGAAGGGTTCGTCGGTGATCGTGACTTTCTCCTTTCGCATAGTGGAAATGGTCTGTTCCATGTTCTTAATGTCGAACGCGATGTGATCGAATACGCGGTTCTCGTACTCGGCCTGAATGAATTTCTTCTGTTTTCGGTAGAAAGTCAACTCAAGCCTTGCTCCTTTTCCTTCTGGATCTTGGAGGAACGCGATTTCAGCGTTGTTCTGAGGTATTTCCGTTCTGCTCAGAAGCTTGAGCCCCATCAATCTGGTGTAGAAGTCTATTGACCGATCCATGTTGCTCGTTCTGATGCTCGTGTGACTGAACAACACATTTCACCTACACTCTTGTTTACAGTTTTCAGCTTGCCAGATATTTTTCTATCTCTTTTTCAGCGTTGTCGGCTTTTATGAATATCGGCACGTTCTCCATGCCGGTGGCTATGTAGCTTGACAGTAACCATTCGCCCGGAGCAAACTCTAGGGTTTTTTCGAGTATGCCTTTGTCGATCATGAACGTTTCGCTGACCAACTGGCGGTCGTAGGGACGCGGCAGGGTTCCCACGAAGTACGTGTGAACCTGCTGTAGCGCATTGGTGTTCAAGTATGCGATGCGCTGTGTGGCTATGCACACGCCCAAGCCGTATTTTCTTCCTTGCCTGAGCAGCGTTTCGATGTGAACAGAGCACTTGGCTTCGATGCCGACTCCGCCACTTGGAATGAACTCTTGTGCTTCATCGAAAACTAGCAGGATGTAGGGTTTTACCGTGAATCGGCGTTTTCTGCGAACCAGCAGCTCCTGTGTGAGGTTTATCGCGAGATCCTTCATTGTGTAAGGGTCGGATATCGAGATGCACACCAGATTTGTCGTTTCATCTTCTAACAGTTCGCGGATTTTTTCAACAGTCAATCCGCCTGTGTCCGTTTCTTCCTTCTTGTTCCCTTTCTTTATCCGGTCCAGTAGCGTGCTTCGCGTTGTTGCCCAAGCGAACAGTCCACTTTTCTCGTGGATCTTGAACTCTTCCATCGCGCCCAGCGCTACTGAGTCAATGTAGGTTACGAACTCTTCGTCTACTTCCTCGTTTTCGCTCAGGCCGTGCTCCTCTACATATTCCAGAACAGCGTCGTGAATCTTGTCGATGGCGTCGATGTAGTGCGGCTTTTCCACGTTGTCTTTTCTCTGAGCGGCTAGATCGTCCATGAATTGTGTGTATGTTGGTATCTTCTGTTTTGGTTTTGTGTAATAGGCAAGCTTGCCCTGGGTCATTATGCTTCTTAGTCCTGTCTTGGTACGTTCGTCGGTTTCGTATTCTCTGGGCTTGACGACTGAGTCGAAGAACTGTTGCAGTGAGTCTATTTTGTGTTCGAGAATGACTTTTGCTCGAATATTAGGGTCTGCAAGCAGGTCTAGCAGAAGGAACACATATTCGCAACTTATGTCGAATACTATGACCTTTGTGTTTTCTGTGTGGAGGAGAAGCCGTCGCAGGACGTTTGACATCAGATTGCTCTTTCCTCCGCCGGTGAAAGCGAATACTCCGAAGTGGTAGCGCACCAGTTTTTCAAAGTCAATGTATATTGGAACGGCAGCTTTGCTGGCTTCAAACATTTTTATTAAACCAAGCCTAGGATCTTCCCTAGCATCTTCAACCGTTCTAGCCGTGTCCACTCTCAGTTTTTCAGCGATCTTCTGGTTGTACATGCGATTAATCATTTCACTGTTCAAAACATAGCAAGCACTGCCCACAACCGGGTAGGAGAAGCCCTTTTCAAACTTGAAATCACACTTCCCGTTCAGAATCAGGTCATAATTGATCGGAATGGCGTCGATCTGAATCATCATCGTCGACTTGTCGTTCGTCTGCCAATCATCCTCGGACTGTTCGATGATTTCAAACTGCATCGGATAATAGCCGTGATCTGAGAGGCCGCGAAGACCGAAATGCTCTGGCCAGACTCGGCTGACTTCCATGAGCGTATATCTTTCCGAGCTGGGCTCTGTTTGTTTGAAGTTTTTAACAGCTAGAAGCATGCCTTCCTCCAAAAGCCCCATCAGGTTCTTCTGATATTCCACCTTTACGCGGCACTGGTAACGGGCGCTGGTTCCTGCAACCTTGGTTTCTTCGCCGCCAACGAAAAATCTGGGGATAACAGCGGCTAGTCTCGCGTTGAACCTGTCATCAAAGTTCGTGAAACATGAAATGTTAAATGCTTTCTCTTCTTGCGGCTTCAATTGAAGCCCTCCTTTCCCTAAACGTGCTCATATAGAATATGAACCTTCTCAATTTATGGTTATTTAGTATCCAGCCCGCCGTCGTGTCCACTATGCACTTGAACTGGCCGTAGTTCCACTTAGCAATCTTGTCTGCGATGAACAGGGGCTTGTTGTGTCCGAATGCTTCGGGAATGCTGGACGGAGCCATGGCCACGAGCAGGTTCATGGCAAGGTTTTGAAGCTTGTTCGGGACTGTTCTGTCTTTGAACAAGATGATCTCAACTGGTTCGACCGCCCCGCCAAACTCGTGTGAGAATCTTGCAACGTCCTCAGCTTTATAGTCGTATTCAGGATATACCAGTCTGTCGATGAGAAGGACGTTGCTTCGAAGCATGGGATCCGTCTTTGCTTGGGTGAGCTGCACGTATGTCTTGAGGAAAGTCCGTTCCAGGGCTATCCTGTTTTTTATTGCCCCTGAAACGTAGCCTTCCCGCTTTTGTCTGTCCGGAATCATCGCTCTGACGGCAGAATCGTACTCGATCAGACTCCACGGGGGTTTGATTTTTTCCGGATTGAATATGCTTGCTGACTGCAGTATCATGCGGTCGGTGTTTGGCAGTTTCGAAAACGTCTCTTGCGAAAGCGTGGCTTTCAACAAGCCTTCCTTGAGCATTATTGGAATCAGTTGTCTCTTGAAGTCTCTTGCAGCCGTGTCCTTCGTTATGCCAATGAGCAAGATGTGATTCTTCCAGCATTCCTCCATCAACATGTGCAAGGTGAAAAGAGTGATAAAAGCTATGTCAAGCGTGGTCAGCCAGTGTTCCTTGCCGTCTTTCAGGATTTTCATCGCGTTGTCAGCCTTTCCGAAGAAGAAGCGGTCGCCCAGAGTGACCACGAGTTTACTGATGCGCTCTCGCGTTGTCTGGTACTTTTGGTTCAGAGTGTAAGTTTCGTTTTGATCTTCGCTCAGAATGCCTCTCTTAACCAGAGTGTTGAGGCTTCTTTTCACTCGCTTTATTCTCTTCTCATCCGCTATTCCCAGCTCCGTCAGAACCTGTTTCTCAGTCAAGACTCGCTTCTGTTCGGCCAGATGGGTTATTGCATGGATTAGGTAGTCTGCTCTTGGCGGTGGCAGCCCCAAGGCTTGATTGCACACGCATTGTCTCGCAATGGTCAGGTCATTGTCATCAAAGGATATTCCGTCGATCTCATAGCCTCTGATGTTGCTTTTTGCTTCCCAGAACTGATGTTTTGATGTGTCGTACAGCAGACTAGCCCGTTCGATTGACAGGCTCCTGTCGAGAAGAAGTATGCGTATGTTCTGTGTTTGGTCAGTGGCGAGTTTATAGGCGAGGTAGTACTCGGCGAAAGTCATTATCCAATTGGCAATCGTGGAGTTGTCGATTATGGACTCGTCTGTCAGAAGCTTGCTCGGGTTGATCTCCTCTGACGGCTCGTCTCCATAGAAAGCCTGATCTACATCCACAATCTCGTTGACGTAGATGGGCACAACGCTCGATATGCCCGCCCTCTGCTGCATCGTCCTCTCGTCATACTCGACGAGAGGCTTATCTTCTTCTCTGAAGGTAACAGTGCCCGTCGAAGTATATGCCCCTCCGAAGAAAATCATCATGTCAAATAGCGGTCTCGAGTACATCGTGCCGTCTATGCCTGCGAAGCGGACCGTGGAAGCGTTGAAGAACTCTCTTGCAGTCTCACATGCCTCTTTTATGTCAAAGTTCATTCTTATGAGGCCTGAAAGTAAGTCTTCGTAGATGTTTTTCAGGGATGAAAAGCGTTGCTCGTAATCTGAAACCTGCGTCGAAGCTCCAAGCCTCAGAGCATCGCTGGTTCTTTTTATTGCTCCGCTCAACGACGACAGACTCAATAGTTCTCACCGCTTTCATGTATAGGTTTTTGACAGTAATAAGATTCGGTATCGCGTTGGACATTCATGTTTGTTCCTTTCGTCTAGAACTTTCTTCTATAACTTTTTTCCAGAGCATTTAAGTTTGCGCACTGACTGTAGAATTTTAGGTGAATTCATGAAAATCAAGCGATTGTTCGCAGTAGTATTGGCGTCATGTTTGCTAGCGATGCCTGGAATCATCCCAGCCGTGGCCCATGGTCCGACTCTGCAACCCGTTAGTGTGGCTTTTCAATTGACTTCTGACCCGCACTATGACAGGAACCCCACTTTGTTCCAAGCAAGGGACGGGACTTGGTGGCTGTTCTTCACACGCGGCCTCGATTCCATCGGAGTTCGAGGCCTGTATGGCTATGATCCGGACCAAGACAGATACGACATCTACTACAAGACGGTCGGTTGGCAAGACGGAAGCTTTCTAGGCCTGCCAAAAGCAACGGAAAAACTGCTGCCAGGTTCAGATGCGAGTCACGGACAGAGAGACGTGACCGCACTTCAGGCAAGTGATGGAAAAATCTGGGTCTTCTCGTCAACCGGATTTGGGCCGGGCGAAAACCACATCTATTATTTCACATACGGTGGCGTTTGGCAAGGACCCACGCCAATTCCCATTGAAGAACCCAACTGGATAGGCCACATCAACGCCCTCAGTTACGAAGGCAAAATCTGGGTGTTCTACGACGCTGAATACTCACTCAAATCCATATACTATGACGGAACATGGCATGGACCGTTTGACATTGCAGCTGACGCAACGCTGGGCAAGGCAATCGTTGATCGAGGAAAGTTCTACATAGTCTGGGCTCACTTGGTAGCGCCTGACATTTGGGGGGACTACATCGGCCTTTCAACCTCCAGCGACGGCATGGCCTGGACAAACCATGGAAAAATCATGTCTTGGCCCGGTGCCACCAACTGGGATCCTGTTTTCATCAAAGATTCAGACTCGTTCAGGCTTTTGTGGGCGCCAGACGCTGGAAATGAGGGCCAGTTCATCGCAACTTCAGACTCGCATAAACCAACCGATCCAACGTCATGGTCGACCCCTGTCCAAGTAACAACCGCAAGCTACGGCAACGAGAACTGGTGGGATTTCTGGCCACAGCCCTGCAAGATTTGGAGAGGAATCTCTCGTCCCCTCATGTTGGTCTACACTTCGGAAGGAAGCAGTGACGGAACCAAAAGAATTGACGGCAACATTTGGCTAAGGCTTATGTTCGCTTTTCAATGGTCACGCTAGGAGCAGTACTGACACCGGCAATTCAGAAACGTCTCCCAGCTTCCGATTTTTCTGTCCTTAAAAATAAAGTAAAACTCAAATGGGTGGAGCTTGCAGAGCGATTGCAAGGGAACAAGTTTTGGTAGAAACTGTGGTAGGAACTACTGCATTTTGAAAGATTGCATAAAAGACAAAAATAGCTCTTGTCACAATTTTATTAGGTACTCTCAACAAATCGAAACAAAGCGACATGACAGGTGCGGGGTTGCCCTAGCCTGGTAGGGGGCAGGCCTGCTAAGTCTGTGGTCAGAAATGGCCGCGTGGGTTCAAATCCCACACCCCGCGCCAACAAACCACGAGACAAAGCTTTGTTTCAATGAGATTTCTTGAAAAGCTCGATGATTTGCTAAGATTTCAGATTTTAACTCAATCTGAGAGTTCATTCATTCTCATCCTCGGTCGAAACCAGTCCATCAGCGCGCGCTATCAAAACCAGCGATAACGGAGAGACTGCAGAGAAAAGGTTGCAAAGAGGCTGACTATCGTGCGCTCGAAGAGCGCTGGCTCAGCATTGCTATTCGCTCAGATTCCAATGAGGAACAAGGTAAGCAGACATCTGACTTCAGACTCTCTATTTTTCCCAAAACATTCGCACTTTTTACTACATGTACCTTTATAAGGCATGCTGAGAATGCTGAGTGCAGAAAAAGTGTGCCGTTAGTCTATCGCAATTGTTGTTTGTAATGGAAATGGCTTGCTTTTTTCTGAGAGGAAAATAGGGAAAAATGAGAATGAGTGGTTTCTTTTGGAAAACACAGCGCACACTCTGATCCAGCTGCAGCCAAGGAATTATTCAAAGAGAGGTGATATTTTTGCTGAGCATGAAGGATGTTAGGAAATGCAAAAACTCGTTGGAGCTAAACGACTTCATAGAGAAGTACGTTGCAGAGAGGAACTCACCGGACGACAGTTTCGACACCATATACTGGAATCTGTTCCAGGAATGGAAAAAAACCCTAAAGAGGAAACCTGCGTAAGCATTCAAGTTTCTATGATGCATACACGCGAATTGGAAGCCCGTACGAACAAGCCGGAAGGCCGTCCCATCTCAGCCTGCCAGTTTTTGCATGGACTGACCCGCCCAGTTTCGGTGGTCGTGCTTAAGGTGGTGGCGGGACACCTAGAACTCTTTTCAGAAGGTCGTCTCTTCGCAGCAGTAGTTTCTCGAACTGATCGTCCGTGATCTTGTCTTCTATTAGCAGTTTGAAAACTGAGGTCGACACATTCGCCATCTCTTGATGAAACTTTGTCACATCCTTAGAATAGAGGTCGTAGATGGTAACCATGCTGTTGTAGAGGTGATGGTACAATCTGCTTCGACGCCATATCCTCCTCCCACGTAAGGCTGTGAAGCTGAGCACCAACAATGAGGCAATCGCCGCCCAACCACCTGGTGTGATGATCCACACACTAGCATTCTCCCAAACAACCTGACCGAAGGATTTCGCCGGAGGTCCGCTCACAACCATGAATGATGATGGATACCGATCATCCTGAGCTAAGACAAAAGTGGCGGTATTGCTCTTTGATGCAACGGACATGTTGAGCGGTGAGATCTGCTTCACTTCGGTGTTCGGAGGCATGTTTATGTTGATGACTTGTTGCATATTGACGGATTGTCCGCGGGAAGAAGGAGTAACGTCGAGGCTGAACGTGAAATTGTCGCCGTGCTGAGCAAGAATGTTGGCTGGCGCTTCGAAGTAGAGATTGTAGTAGCTCCCGTTCATCCCAGAGTCTTGGCGAAATTCGTAAAGTCTGAGGTTGCCTGTTGAAATTGGTGTCAGGTCAAAACCGACGAGCCAAGTTTCCAGTCTCTCGCTCCCTATGAAATACTCGGGTATGCGGGTGACGTGGAACGAGGTCCACAGTTCTGCTTCGGAGTCGACTTCGTTGAAAGAGTAGTCGATTTCAGTAGTGTTAGACAATATTCCATACCGGACAGGATTCATATCCCAAGTGACGTTAAGCCACCAGAGTCGGTTAGCGAGCAAATATTGGACAAACTCATTGAAGTCAGCGAATTGCAGGTCATACACATAGTCCAATGCACCAGCCAGGCGTGACCAGTTCAAGCGCTCATACGTCGAGACAAAAATATCACCTGCACTGACTAAGCTCTCACGCTTGGACATCCCAAACCATAGACCCGCCGCTATCGAAGGCCTTGCCTCCTCTGTTCCTCCTTGCTCCCTCCATCTCACCTCATCCAATGATGGTTCTATAGCGTCATACACGTACCAAATCTTCTCATCCGCGGCTCGGCAGATCGACGAAGTGAGTGTGGAAAAAAGTGATACAAGAATAGTGACCAGAATACCGATGAAGAGAATCACTTTACTGTTTCTCAATCTCTCCACCAACATGGTTGTCAATTGAATACCGAAATTAAGAATTCATTCCTATATATCAATTACCCATGACATGCCCAAAAGATACTCAACATGGCGTGGGTGCTTCTTTCTAACTGTCTCGGTCTCTTCATTCAGGTTCTTAGCTGAAAGAGCTTCGAGCTCTTTGCGTGTTAAGTAGACCGTCATTAGGGCTCGTGCGCTCGGTGAGTTCTTTGCATCATTCGCCCTTTTCAAACAGCCGGTAATGGTTGACGGCTGTCGGACCGTCTGTAGCCTGATAGTGTGAAGGCGCCAACCTTTCCTCTGCCACTCCTCAATTGTGTTGTCGACATCCTCGTGGTGAGTGACTCGCACGCATTCCCATTCTTTCAAAATGGATCACATGCTTCGGAATTTGAAAATTCGCGTACTTGAGCTTGCCAGCACAGAATCGTTCATTTCTTTTTCCTCAGAGAAAGATAGAACACATACTCGCGTGGTCCTTTTAGATATCCTCCTTCTCTGTACCCGCGTTTGCGGAATATGGCCAGTGCAGTGGGATGATCAGCATAGAACACAACGTCACAGTAGCCTCTGTTCTTCATGAGACCCTCAAAAAAGGCAAAGAAAACTTTTCCGTAGCCTCTTCTTCTATACTCTTCAATCAACCAGATTTCATGAAGCTCAACGAAGTCTTTCTTCTCGCCCAGAAGCTTCTCCAATGCTTCTCTGTCTTCTTTCTCTCTTGGCTCACCCTTCCTATGCTCTTGAGTGTTGGTTTCATGCCAAATCGCGTGACCTATGATTTCATTATTCTCTCTGAACACGATGAGGTTGAGGTGCTTGCTGTCTATGAGACCTTTTAACCACTCAAGCGCTCCCTTCGCTGTGTATTGTCCAATCTTTGTCAAGTGTCTGCTGAACTCTTCAAAGTCGCAGCCCTCAACAAACCTCAAGGCATTCCTCCCTTTCGATGCAACGCTATCACCAAACGTTCTGAATATATTATGATATCACTAATATTATCACAAGTTTCGTGTCAGAGTGATGCATCTGAAAGCAGAGAGAGACTGGAGAGAAACAAGAGCTGTAGAGACGTTAACTATACATAGACCACGTCAAGCTTTTATGCAGTTTCAGACGTTGAGGATACGTAGTGAAGAACAGTGGATCACACGATCGTGCATTTCGAGATCCCTGCGGATGATGTTCAGAGACTGAGAAAGTTCTACAGCAGCCTCTTCGGATGGAAGATCGAAAAGATGTCAGGACCGATGGAATATTGGAGCATCGAGACAGTACCTGTTGACGCGAAAAACAGGCCCGCAAGACAAGGCGTTAATGGAGGAATGATGAAAAGGCAAAACCCCGAGCATAAACCTGTCAACTACATCTTGGTTGAGTCTGTTGACGAGTACACGAAGAGAATTGCGGATTTAGGCGGCAGAATAGTTGCTCCGAAGATGGAGGTTCCTGGAATAGGCTGGTGGGCTCTTGCTCTGGATCCGGAAGGCAACCAATTCGCCATTTTACAGCCAATGCAGCCTTAGACATGCGAACCGATTCTCCTTTTTCTATAAATACGCTGGCACAATGTTAGTGTCTGGTCAAAACGGTTGAAGCAGAAGGAACATCATTTCAGTCTTTTCCCCAGACTCACTACCTCATCCTCTCTGAATCCAAGATGTTTGTAAAACTCGATTACGGAAACATTGCTCCTGCGAACCTGCAGATTGACTTTCAAACAGCCCAGTTTCCTCAATTCGCCAACAGCCTTCTCAACCAGTTTCCCGCCATACCCGCGTTTTTGATATTCGGGCAGAACGGCCAAGTAGTTTAGCCAGCCTCTGTGGCCTTCATAACCAGCCATAATGGAACCGACTAGCTTACCGCGCAGCAAAGCGACGAAAAACAGCTCGGGTTGAAAGTCAAGTTTCCTCCGAATGTCTTCAACAGGGTCGTTCTGAGGCACTACCAAATTGCACTTCTTCCACAGATCAACCAATGCGTCTTGGTGTTTCGATCGGTACTTGACTATTTCGAGACTCATCCCGGTCAAATCCGAGTGCTTTGTAATCTGACCTTTGAACTATAAGGCTTGCCAAACAGAGGACTTGCGCCGAACACTGAAGTTCCAGTGCCTCATGATTTGCTGAGTTGTGGTTTTTATCGCAAACCATAAAAACCGAGAAAGAAGCCGTGTTGAATGATATGAACAGAGTTGTCTTTGCTGTTGCGATTCTTGCGTTTGGTCTGGCTGCGACCTTGGTCTCTGGGTTCTATAGGCGCGACCTGAGCATTCCGGGAAGAACCGATATTGGTTATGGTCTGCCTCTGACTTGGCATGGAGAATCCGGTCCAGTGATCTTTCCAGAAGTGTCTGCAGTTGGTTGGTTGTCTTGGGAATATTTTGCATTGGACACTGCATTTTGGTCCTTGGCAATCACCATCGCAATTATAGTTCTGTCTCGACTGTTCAAAACTAGAAAATCAAAAGGTCTGCGCCATGTTTGAGGGCAGGTGAATTGCGATCCTGCAAACATCGTCTCCTTCAAGCACAGTTGCTAACACTTCCACTTCAACCGGCTGTTGGAGGATTTTCTCCCAGATGTCTTTGTAAAAACCAGCTCCGCAATAGCAGTAGGTCTTCGAAATTCTCGGTTCAGGAGATTTCATGACTTCGCGGATTCTTGGGCAGTGACAATAATGATACCTTTTCTCCCGGGGGTCTGTCGCTTTCAAGCATTCCTTGAATTCAAAAGGCAATTTTGTGGCAACAATTGTGTCCCCTTCTCTTACGCCTGCCACGCCCCAGCCCCAGCCTAATATTCTTTCAATAAGCTCGTCATCCAGTTTCAACCCATTCTTCAAGTCAGACCTGAACATTTCTCGCAGCATTCTCAGTACTGTGTCCACGTCTTTTGTCTCTTCATACTTTGCCCTGAGCGCCAGCAGACGTTGTTCTGGAAAGTGGCAAGCACAACCAGTCATTATTTTCCGCCGATTTTCCTCATCAACCAGGGCATCCAGCCGATTCATTGCTTTCCGAGTCCACTCGATCATTTCCGTTCGATCTACAGATGCCAAGAGTTCTTCACTGCCCTCCAACACCTTATTCCGTATTTTCTCACCGACTGTTTCAGCCAGACCCTTGGAGAATTTGGCTAACCATTGGTCTTCAAAACTCCTGTTTGGCTTTTTGACGCCTCTCATGAATCTTGAAACGTCCTCCTCAGTCATACTCCTGACTCCCAGATGGTCAACGATTTTCAACAGTCCATGCACAATGTACATGACAACATAGAATCAGACCTTCTTTCAAGCTTGTCGGTGAACAGAGAATAAACAAGAACTTAGGAGAGGCATTGAAGAGAACGAGGCTGCAAAAGGCAGACTTGAAAAACTGTCGAATACAAAAGCTCTCAGGCCCCGTAAACGTCGCGTGTTTGTCTAGGCGCGTCATTGTGAACTATATCAGAGCCTAACAGATCGACCTTTTCGTTCTTTCTCTCTGCACTGGTCAAGCACATCTACTGCGCGGCGTATGTGCGGGATCGTTATCGAACCGCCCACCACCAGAGCAACGTTCAAGGCCTCGAGAAATTCCCTGTCGGAGATGCCTTCCTGAACACAACGGATGATGTGATAGGTTATGCAATCGTTGCAGCGTAGCACTGTGGAAGCGACCAGGCCGAGCAGCTCCTTCGTCTTAACGTCTAAAGCGCCCTTGTCGTAGGCGCGGCTGTCCAACGCGAAGAACCGTTTGATGCCAAGATTGCCCGCGGAGAGTATGCGAGCGTTCATCCGTTCACGATAACGCCTAAACTCGTCAAGCTCATCCAAAACTATTCCTCAGCCTGCTTGACTGTCAGAACCGCATAAAATATTTTGCGCATGCACGCGATTCATCAACAGTTCTTTCTATTCTGACGCGCCCGTGTCCCTGGCACAATCATTGGCACGCTCTTCGTGTAATCCTCATATTCCTTTCCAAATTCTCTGATCAGCTCTTCCTCTTCTTTTCTTGACATGAGAAAGATCAGTGCAATCATCAAGGGTGTGGAGAGCAAGGAATACCACGCAGACAGAAGGAAAGTGGTTCCCATGTGTGCCAAGAGTCCGCCAAAATATTGTGGATGCCTAACGATGGAATAGACTCCGGTTGTAATGATTCTCTCTGTCTTATGCGTTTCTGCCACCTTCAGAGTTGTTTCACTTACACCCTTCACTCCAAGCCACGCTCCAACCGCAAAAAGAGGCACAAAAACGACCAGATGGAGCATGGGAACCGCGAGATCTGTGAATGGAATCGAGAATAACTGGTTCTGGAAAGCCGGGATAGAGAATCTGGGTTGAGGTGAGACCCAAGTTCCGATCCAGAAGAGGAAGAACCCCCATCCTGAAATGTAGCTGCAGATTTCGCCAATCTTTGCTCCCTTCTCTTTCCCGTATTTTGCTTCAAGCTTCAGGTGTTCAACCGACAAAAAGTGAAGAGGTGTTACGGCAACTAGGCCTAGTGCACAAATGAAAAACAGAGGACACATTCAACATCATTCGGAATCTTAAAGATTCAACAATTAAAAAAGTTGCTATATCACGGGGAAAAGGACAAAGGGCGCATACTATCACCGCCAGAGGGGCGCGAGCGCTAAATTCGGTTAACTAGAGCTTGCTTCAGTTCGGAAACGAAACCTTCCTCGTCATCTGCCAGTCTCTTCTTGACTTCTGTCCAAGTGTCCGGACAATTCTTGTACTCTACGCCAACGATACCATGGATGACTCTGTCTATCTCCCTCTTGTTCTCATTCGTGACCACAATTCCAGCTTTCTTGAAAACATCCTTAAGATGCCTAAAATAGCAAGTCACACCAGTTGCCTCCAACAATAAATGGATTTTCCAGTCTTATAACTTTCCAGAGAAAGGAGACTGCCCCGGAGAAACAGAAGCAAATCAAAACCAAGAACCAGATATTACTTGGTCTCCACTAATGAAAAGTAAACTCGAATCCAACATGCGCTTGTGCTTTTGTCACGCGTTCTCAGTTAAGAACAAGAGTGTTCTTCGGGCAGAGTTATGAGCGACGTGCCCGATAGACTTGCTCGGTGAAGAAACATGGATTTTCGTTTGAAGCTGATATTGGGCGGCGTTCTGGCGCTGCTGCTCGGTTTAGCCGTCTCCAGTCCAATTTTGTTCTCAAACCTGACCCCGACAGCAAGAATACAACTGGACATAGACGTTCAGTACGCCTACTTCGGCATTCAGGACTTCACTCAGAACGTGACAGGTTTGTGGAGAAACGCCAGCGACCCGCAGGAGCACTATATCCATCCAGTCTCGTACCTGATCATACTCAACGTCACAAACCACTCTGGCAAACTGGTCTACGTAGAGGAGTTTGAGGCTGCTGCAGCTCCAAGAATCGTCGTTAACAATGGTACTGAGATAGACAACAAGGTTGTATACGATGTGCGAACGATAGAGTGGTACCCGGGTTGGGATCAATACTGGAGTCCGAACCAGTCCAAACTAATCGGGCTGACGGGAATGACAGAGACCCAAGAACCCTCGTATTTGGCCTTGTTGAGTGGAACGTTGTATCTGTACGGACACGTTGAAGGCATAGGACTAGGAGAGAGATTAGTGGTTGAGGGCTCCACCGTCAAGCAGGTACAGCTGCAGGCCTACGGAAGAGAATTCCTGTACAACACTTTGCTCTCCGAAAACCAGATGTTGCGGTTCGACAATGGATTTGATGTGTCGGTTCAGCCGAGGCGTTGACGGTGAACGCTGGCGAAGAGCTTGAAGGCACTACGCTCAAAGTGTATGTCTATCTGGTTGGAGAGGGCAAACCCTTAGGCCCGCGAGACGTGATGAGAGACCTAAACCTGAGCAGCCCCAGCATGGCTTATAGGCATCTTCAAAAACTTGAGAACTTCGGCTTGGTACAAAAGAACAATTATGGGCAGTACACTGTCAAGGAAAAAGTCAACATTAAAGGCCACCTCTGGGTCGGAAGAAACCTCGTTCCCCGACTCATATTCTATTCTTTCTTCTTCATGGGCATTCTAACCGCAGAAATCGTCATCATAACGGTGCGTCTTCTGAACGGTGAAATGCCCCAGTTGGACTTCTTGTTTCTCACTTTCACAACCACGATAGCGACGCTGGTGTTTCTCCTCGAAGGAACGAGGCTACTTCTGAAAGTGAAAGGGGAATAAACCACCACCGAAACGTTGAAACAACTGCTTCGTTGTTCTAGAACTGGAAACTAGAAGAAATTTCTAGAACATATAGAAAAATGCATGAGATAATGTCAAAATCGCAGGTCTCTGCCGGAGCTAGTCGTTGAACAACGTTACTTGCTTTGACGATAATTCTTTCCTTTGTATTCCCTGGCTATGATCATGGTAGACGTCAGCATCACGCTTGGCACGCTCCTCATCTTTCTGAAAGAAACCGTTCCAGAGCCTCCAAGTCTTCCACGCAGATCTTTGCGACCACATCGTACTCGCCGTAGACTATGCCAGCCGTCATTACCTCTTCAAAGTTGGTGATTTTTTCGCAGACTTCCCTCTCAGTGCCAGTGCTCACCTTGAAAAGGACATGCGCGTGAACAGCCAACCGAACCACCTCAACAAACGACTCTGATTCATATTTAACTCGACTATTTATCGATTCTTGGAAAAGAGCAAACCGAGAAGAAAAAGCACTGCTCTGCTCATATCTCCTGCATCCTTCTTTTTCTGGCCTCGAAGGTGCAGGCCTGTTTGAAACCCAACTCCTTCACGAGCTTGATTGCCTCGTCAAAACGTCTTCCCACGTCGTTCGGCCTGTGGGCGTCGGAGCCAAAAGTCACAGGAACCCTACTCTTCCTCAACAATGCCAAGAACTGTTCGCTCGGGTACATTTCCTTGCATGGCCTCATGAGCCCGCTCGTGTTGACCTCGACGCACATGTCGCTTGCTGCTAACGCTCTTGCAGTCTCTTCCAGGATGCCGTCGAAGTTGCAGTTAGGCTTGAACCCGAATATCTTTATCAAGTCCGCGTGTCCAAGCACGTCGAACAGTTTAGATCGGCACAGCTTTCTGACGGTCGCAAAATACTCTTCGTAGACTTGCAGGATGTCTCTCTTGGAGTACTCTTGCGCTTGTTTAGATGCGTCGACGTTCCAGTTGCCGAGATAATGAACCGAGCCTATAACATAATCAAAGGGGTACTCTTCAAGAAAGTCTCTGATCTCTTCCACGTCTGCGGGAAAGAAATCCACCTCGGCACCCAGTCTGACTGGTATTTCAGATTTTCTCTTAACTTCAAGAAATTCCTGAACATATTTGTTCATGGAATCTGGCGACCGGTAAGGATAATCTCTTTCGTAGTGCAGTATTGCGTGCTCTGAGAAACCTATCTCGTCTATACCTTTCTTCTCGGCCTCTTTGATGAATTCCGAGAATTCTCCAGTTGCATCTGGCGAAGCTTTCGTGTGAACGTGGTAGTCCATGATCATCTTCAGGTCAGGCTCACTCAGGGGTTATTGTGCCCTGCCTACTATGTTCATGTGCGTCAACGGCGTCATCGGTTGTAGGTTCGATAGACTTCCGTAATGTGCCATGATTTCCCAGCCGGCCTTCCTGAGCAGAGAGCAGAGTTCGCTGAGGCTGTAGACACGATGGTCAAGGTCCACACGGTCCACGAAGTGCAAGTCTTGACCGCGCTTCTCGTAGAAGAACCAGCTTGTGCGCATTCGGCCGCTCGTCGGATCGTACTTCCTGTCCTCCAACATCAACATGTCATCACCTAGTTCCGTGTAAGAGGTGGGAGCAAACTTGATGGACAGGTACTCTGTGTGCATCGTCTCGGTTATGAACAGGATCGCGCCTTTCCTGGAAAGTTCTCTGGCCTGTCTGAAAACGTCAAAATCGTCCTCCTCAGAGTAAAACCCGACGGATGTCCAAGCACTGACAACCACGTCGAAAGAGTCGTGCTTTCTTCCTACAACGTTTTTCAGGCTTCTCACATCTCCCTCTATAAACGTTACGAGACGGGAGACCCCATGCTCTTCAGCCTTTCTTCTTGCATCTCTTAAGAAGGGCTCTGAGATGTCAACTCCGACAGCTCCGAAACCCCTCTTGGCCAAGTTGATCGAGATGCGTCCGTTTCCGCAGGACAGGTCAAGCAGTTTGCCTTGGTCAATTCCAAGGCTGCTAAGCACTTTTGCCATTCCATTGACGAGTTCTTCTGTCTTGAGCCATCTCTGGTTTAGGAGTTTCAAGAACAGGTCAGCACGCTGTATGAACAACTTCTTCGTCCAATCGCTCATGTTCTAAGCAAGTAGTCGACGTTTTCTAATATGCCTTTTCAGCGTCAGCGAGATCACGATGAAAATGGCAGCTCCGAAAATACCGCGATAGGTTTGGAGGAACGAAATTGATATTAATTCTTTCGCCAGAATAGCTTCTATGAGATCGTTTGGGTCGAGAGTCGCAGGAACCATCATCGTTGGAGTCGGCTGGCTAGCGTTCATTCTGCTCTGGCTTGCATTCTACGCTGGAAAATTTGATTTCTGGCAGAATCTGGCAATGTTCTTAGTCTCGGTGATCGTAGCTATCGGCATCACAGCAGTCATGTGGGTCAAATGGGCCCTCGGATAGCATGGGACTTTGAACACTCAAGCACGCATGAAGCAACGAGGGTTGAGTTTAGATCTGTGGCTTTGGAGCTGGCATGTAGGATGAGAGTATTGTTTGTGTGCTCCGGGAATGCTCATCGCAGCCCTTTGGCAGAAGCACTCTTGAAGAAGTTGAGGCCAGACTTGGAAGTGGAGTCTGCCGGAATACGCACAGCCATTCCGATTTCAGCAGAGGTTAGGGAATATTTAGCGAGAGAAAATGCTGAACGATACCTCAAGAAGACTCCTGAAAGCTTGGACGGCAAGCAACTGAACAGTTACGATGTTATTGTGGTCATGGAGCAGAGACACAAGGCCGTAATCTCGATCAAGTGCTCAGACTGCGAGGGTAGGACAGTTGTGTGGAACATTGAAGACCCATATTTCTTGGAACATGAATACGCCGAGCAAGTTTATGACCAGATCAAGGGGAAGGTCAGGGAGCTCGCCGAATCACTGCCCGAGGCGAAAGGCAGGAGCGCTACCAAGACTTAAATCACATGGCCTATAATTTGTCACTAGACAGCACAAACGGTACTGATTACTAGGAATCCTGAATTGAACAGATCTTTCAGAATCTCTTGTCATTCTAACAAACTGATGATCACATTGCTGACAGTCTTGATTATCGGCTACTCAGTCAGCTCCGGGTCTGTGCCGAATGGTTTCGCAAGAAAAGTTACTGTTGTTACTGTGTCAGAAAGCTCGACGACCATCACTGTGCACTACATCAACGTTGGGCAAGGAGACTCCATCCTTATCGACACGCCGGACAAAGATGTGTTGATAGACGGAGGACCAACAGACGAAGGCCAGACCGTGGTGAACTATCTTGGCAGCTTTGGCATTACTCACATATTCCTTGTGATTGCGACACACGCGCACGAGGACCACGTTGGCGGACTCGTGGCTGTGCTGAGTTCCCTGACTGTCGATCAAGTACTGATCAACGGGCAAACCTCCAACTCAACCACTTACACTAACTTCATGAAACTAGCTCAGAATCACGTGATAACGGTAGCGCAACGAGGACAAACCTACACAATAGCTGAAGCCGTCAACCTGACCGTGTTCAACCCAGTTCAGCCGCTGCAGTTTGCTGATCCAAACGACAACAGCATCGTTGTGAAGCTTCAAGCGGGAAGCACAAGTTTCCTGTTTGAAGGGGACGCTGAAGCGGCAGCCGAGCAGAGTATGCTCGTTGCTGGTTTGAACTTGCAGAGCAAGGTCCTGAAAGTTGGTCATCATGGAAGCAACACATCGACAACGCAGCCTTTCCTTGACGCCGTTGCACCCGAGTATGCAATCATAAGTGCAGGAAAAAACGACTCTTATGGTCATCCGAGCCCACAGACTGTACAGAAATTGCTGAACAAAGGAGTCATCCTGTACGGGACTTTTCAGTCAGGAACAATAGTGGCGTCAACAGATGGAGCATCAATAGCTTTCCGGGACAATCCGCAACAAATACCCGAGATTCATTCAGGCATCGCGCTGCCGATGTTCATGATGGCTACTCTACTGACAGCCATAGTCTACGCCAAAAAAACGTTCCACGTGACGAAATGACCGCATCCGAACCATTGTCTCGTCTCATCCGAAAGGATTTGGAGCATTTCCGAGTCATCGATCATTTCAACTTTTTCCCGATACATTGAAAATACTCCTTCCAGATGAACTTTTAAAGAAGCTCAGACAAGTTTTCAAGAAGAGGAGTCAGAAATGCCTTCGACTGAATCTGCTTATAGAATTCCTGAGAAGATGTACCGCAAGTTCCCAGAACAAAGCAAGCAGCTCCTTGACAGTATAGTGCAGTTCATTGAACCCATGAAAGGAGAGACAATAGTCGATGTTGGTACTGGCGCTGGATTCCTAGCGTTCGAATTGGCAGAAAAAGTTGGGAAGGGCGGGAAAGTGATAGGCTTGGACATCTCAAGATCAGCGATCCTGCAAGCAAGGCGGAAGATCGCTGGAAAGAATCAGCACCCAACACTTGAATTCAGAGTGGGGGATATCTACAGCCTTCCACTTGAAGGTGATTTTGCTGACGTCGTGTGTTGCAAGTCTTTGATTGCATCGCTTGACCACCGACAAAAAGCAATTAGAGAAATGACGCGTGTAGCAAAGCATGGCGGAAGGGTCACAGTTGCCGAACCCGGAGAACTAGTCGGTCTTCCCAACCTAATCAAAAAAGCATTCTACGAAGCCATACAGGGATGCCCTCTCAACAGACGTAACTTAAGAGATCTATTTCAAAGAGCTGTGCTGGTAAATGTAGAAATTGTGATTAGTGAACCGCCTGTGGTTACGGACGCCTCTGTGTTTGAATGGACGACAGCGAACCTGTTTGGTGAGCGTTCGCTTTGGGAACTTGCTGTGGAAGGAGGGGCGGAGCGAGATCAAGTTCGTATTGTTCACGAGGAGATGGTCAGACAAATCAAAACAGTTGGATTGAAATTCGGTACCGGAGCAGTTTTCTGCAGAGGGACTAAGCCATAACGGCAAACGCGCGTCGATTATAGCCGGATCAATTCTTAAGGGTGTACTTGCAATGACATTAGCGAGTGCGGCGATGCCTATGACCTTTGTACAGCTATCTGATCACGTATACTTGGTCGGTGGAAAGGTGCTGTCGCATCCACTTGACTGCAACGTGTATTTGATTGATGGTCGACCGCAAGAATGTGTCCTCGTGGACTCAGGAACCGGTTTAGGTGTAGACATGATTCTGCAGAACGTTAAAGAAGCAGGTTTTGACCTGGGCCAAGTTTCAGCAGTTGTTAACACGCATTGTCATTATCGTCATGCGGGCGGCAACTTCCAGCTAAACAAACACTTGGGCTACGCAGAAGTGATAATTCACGAGTTGGACGCTACGGCCGTAGAGACAGGCAATTCAGATCTGACCGGGGCAAACCGTTATGGTGAAAAGTTCGAGCCGTGCCAAGTTGATGTTCGCGTTTGCACGTCTGACATGGAAGCCATGAAGACTCTAGGCTTCGGAGATAGTCTGTGGATAAGCGCCGGAGATTTCGAGCTGGCCACTATTCATGCGCCAGGTCATACTCCGGGCAGTATGTGCCTGTACGGAAAAATAGATGGAAGGCAGATGCTTTTCGCGGACGACGTTGGAGGGCAACTGAGGAAGGAGTGGGGTTCGAACGGCGAGAATCAGCGTTCCTCTATTCTGAATCTGCTTGAACTTGAAATAGACCGCATATTCGCTGGACACGAAGCGGTAACTGAAAAGCCGAGGAGATGGTTTGAGAATCTGCTATCAAGAGAACGTAACAGTGCTGCAGAAGCGCGCTAATCCTGCTTCGTGGGCGCCAGGCAGACTAAGCCTCCAAGCTGCGTGAGCCGCTTGCCTGCGTTCGTTTCCGCTTTGACCGTTATTGTTTTAACCCTCTTGTTCTTCGCAATCTGTAACAGCCTGTGAATCCTGTTCTTCTCCTTGCTTTCCGCCATGTACCTGTCCGTGAGCATCAAGTATTCCGGCGTCGGACCGTCAAGCTTGAACTGGCCAAAGACTAGGTCCTCGATCTCCTTGACGGAGTACAAGACAAGTGTGCGACCGCTGGGGTCGTTGAGACTTTTTTCCAGCGTAACGACGATGCGGTCAGCCTCTTCTGACGTCGTTTCGCCGATTAGTTCGCGGAAGGCTTCTGTCTTCACCAACCCGGCCACTTCACGAAGTTGCCCTGCAGAACCGACAAGCACTCCAAACGTGGCTGACTTGGACCCGCTGCCTTGAACCATCCATGAGTGATGCTTCTTAACGTGGTCGAGAAAAACGTCGGCAAAATTGGTCCTTATGGGAGCCACGATCACGATGCTTCTGACGCCTTCTTTGAGCATGAGTCTCAAAGCGTTTATGATAGATTCGTGGAAGTTGTACAGCGTCTTCTCATCTCTCCTGTTCCCTTCAAGCTCTACTGTGACATCCGGTTTCACCACGTTGCTGAACACTCGCCACACTGCCGCGTGGTTCTCTTCAAAACCGATCAAAACCGCCACCGGGTAGCCCCGCCTATAGCCCTGTCTCCGCCTCAACTCTGCCACCGAATGCCCCTAGGCTACTCCACGCTCCAACTGCCAAACCGCCTTGTACAGAAACAAATGCGTAAACATCATCCCGCTTTAATAATCTAGTGCGAGAAACACACCGACTGCATCCTAGAAGCCTCATGAAAAGTCGAGAGCCAAACCAACGGAGGACTCAGAACCTCAATGCTGGTCTGGTAATGTGTTGCCAAGCAACGGGCATATTGGATCTGTGAAACAAATGTTCGCGGGCGTAGAACAGGTCTTCAGGGTTTTGTGAGCTTGTATTGATGGTTCTCGCACCCAACTATCTCGTTTTCAAACAGTTTGCGCAACACCTTGAAAATCTTCTTCTTGGACTCGCCAGTTTTCTCAGCGATCTCTGAAAGCGTCAACCCTCTACCAGCGCCTTTCAGCGTCGAAACCACAAGCTCATCAGTCTTGTTCAATTTAACCATGACAATCGCCCTCAAACCAAACGTTATGCTTGATTTCACAATTTATGCATTATTTTTTCTTATAAATTTTTATCCAATCAACGGTTTTCTGGATTGGCTTTCAAGGTGGAGTGATCCGCAGACTATCGAGCGAAGGTTGAGGTTATACTGTTTTTCCGTAGTCTCTCGCTATTATAAAAATGTCCAATATGTTTATCGCTCCGTTATTGTCCAAGTCCGTTATAGCGTTCCAGTTGGGGTCTCCCGGCTTGCTTCCGTACGCGGTTGCTACTATGAAAATGTCGAGGATGTTGACCGCTCCGTCCTTGTTCAAGTCAGCTTCAAAAGACTTTCCATTGTAGGGCTGCATGAGTGGATAGTAGTCCGTGTTGTTGTCGGTGACTGTGTATGGCGTGTCACCGATTCCGTCGCGTCCGGTTTCATTCTGATAGGGACCAGAGAACAGGTCCGTGCTGTTGTAGTCGCTCCAGTAGTTGCCGCCAGAAGGATACCCAAGATCGAAAGAGTTGTTATATCCCGCTGCGTCAACTTGATGTCCATCAGGGTTGTATTGGCCGAAGTCGTTATGGTAGATGTGGTTGCTGAAGGAATTAGGATCAAGTTTGATGCCCCAGTACTTGTTTGCTGTGATGATGTTTTGAGAGACATTGTTATGGCTGGTAGAATCCAAGAGGCGCATGGCGCCATTGTTGGCTGTTATGTTGTTCCCAAGTATGCTGTTGCCTGGACCAAAGACTGCGATGCCCTCCCCGTTGCTCGTAATGTTGTTTCCGGAAACACTGTTGTTTGAACTGCTGAGTCCGATGCCCTCTCCGTTGCTCCTGATGTTGTTTCTGCATATGCTGTTTGAGCCTGAGTAGGCAAAGAGCATGATGCCAGCAAATTTGTTTGCTGTTATGTTGTTTCCAAAAATGCTGTTTCGGTTGGAAGAACCCAAGAGCAAGACGCCAGAGTCCATGTTCAACGTTATAATGTTTCCGATTATGCTGTTCCCACCAGAATCTTCGAGTAAGATGCCCTCTCCGTCGCTGTTTGTCATGTTGTTTCCGGATATTCTGTTGCTGTTTGAAGAGTCTGAAAGCTCGATGCCACAGTGATGATTTGTTGCCAGATTGTTTCCGAAGACGCTGTTGTCGGAAGAATTGCAGAGTCTGATGCCATAGTCGAAGCCTGTGATGTTTGTGTTTCTGATTGCCACATTGTTTACACTGGATAAGTTGAAGCCGCAAGAGCCCTCACTGCCTAGAAGAGTGTAGCCTTTTCCGTCGACTACTATGTTACTTCTCTCGATCAAGAACGAACCGGTTATGTCTTCAGTAAAGGTATACGTTATATTATCTGCCGTGGCGAGAGAGGATAATGACGGGTCAACGCTGCCATCAGCCCTAATGTGAACTGTTCCACTTGCTTTCACGACCTCAAGTTTGAGCGGCAAAACTGACAAGCTCAAGAATACAAAAAAAACATCAGAAAGACCATTCCTTTACTCATGATGATCACTTTCTAATATCCCTACTCCAACCTTTATGGCTTGTGCAGGTTCCGACCCCCACTCTTCCGGCTACAACCCACCCACTTTTTGGTTCTTTCAGCAGTGTCTAACCCACAACAGACAAGATTCTTGATGCGCGCGGATGTAAATCTTATCTTCAGCAAATTGACATACATATCCAATCCAGAAGGCCGACACCTCGCTAAGGGAGCGCTGGTCACAAATGCCCTACTATGTTTACATGATTCTATGCGAAGGCAACAGCTTCTACACCGGCTACACCAAAAACCTGAATTCACGCATGAGGCTACACAATAACGGGAAAGGCGCAAGATACACGAAGATGCACAAGCCAAAAGAACTTGTCCATGTTGAAGAATATGGTTCCCGAACTGAAGCGATGAAGAGAGAGAAAAGAATCAAAAGATTGAGCCACCAACAGAAACTCAAACTAGCAAGGGTCCGAATCAAATCAGTACGCCGATCGCACAAACAGCAAAGCCGTTAGGATTCAGAGCAGATATGGTTCTCTTTCTGCAGTTCCAGCGGGCATCCGCCTCCGCATATCTGCAGTTGCGGACAATCCTTGCATTTGGGTTCGGCGTACTCGCGGTTTCTGATGCTCACGGCGAGCTGGCTGTTCCAGATCTTCTGCCAGTCATCCTTCAGAATGTTGCCAAGGCTCTCAAAATAGCTCTGGCAAGGATAGACATCACCGTTCGGTCCAACGCACATGTTGATGTTCGCCGCCGTGCACGATTTGACGCCCAGACCCAGCTTGACAGGGTCAAACCTGCAGTACTGTGTTGGTGTGTACCAGAGAAACTGCAATCCGAGCTGGTTTGCCTTGTCACGGACCTTGGGCAAGAGCTCGTTCAGAGTTTCAAGCGGCAAAGCAAACTCCTCAGCCACCTCGCCAGCCTTTCCCGAATAAATCAGGCTGTTGCAGCCGAAAGCCGCAACGCCAAGGTCCTTCAGAAAATTCATCGTATCCAAAAAATCCCCGGCATTGTACTTACTGAGCGTGGTGTTAGTCGTCACGTACATACGCGAGGAGATAGCGTTCCTGATCCCGGCGACGGTCTCCTTCCAGCTTCCCTTAGCGGCAGTCATCAAGTCATGGATCTTCGGTTTGTGAGACTCAAGAGTCACCTGAACAAAATCCAAACCAGCCTTGTCAAGCCTCTCAGAGTAACTCTTGTCTTTCAATCTCCGGCCGTTCGTGACGAGTCCGGTCACCATTCCCCTGTTCTGTGCATAAAGCTGTAGCTCCACCAAGTCCTCGCGCAAAGTTGGCTCGCCCCCGGTGAAGGTCAGGATGAAGACGCCGATGTCGTGAAGCCTGTCGATAACCCGTTTCCACTCTTCTGTACTGAGCTCAGCGGTCTCGTGCGGTCCGCCAGCGTAGCAGTGCACACAGTTGTTTTGACATCTGAAAGTGAGCGCCAAGTCCATCCGCAAAGGCGCCGAGAGTTGCTGAGTGAAAGGCTCCACTGTCTTCACGTCGAGAAAAGACATGGGGCAGATCCTATCGGTCTGCGCCAGCGTGCTTATCGTGTAGACGAGTTTTTCGTAGTCTTTTCTCGCAGTCTCCGAACCGACCCTGTAAATACTCCGGATTTTCTTCAAAACCGCGTTGGACGGCATACCTTGCATGAAATAGTAAGCATAAGCCGTCGCAGTTTCGTTCAGGAAAAGAACCGTGTGAGCGTTGATGACCATGACGCCCTTGCTGCCCGGCTCAACGCGAAGTTGAAGCGCCAAGCCGGCAAAACGATCTTTACCTCGGTAAGTGTGGCGACCTTCCGGAATCTTTGGCGGGCTGAAAACTCTGCGTAAGAGACTCATGGCTTCAACCCATCTCCTTTCAAGCCCACTCCTCCGCCGGCACAGGCGCAAGCGCAGGATACGCACGCGCATGCACACGCGCACGCGGCACACGCACACACGCAATCCGCGCCGTGATGAGCAGGCTCGTTCGAGGCTTTGCCAGGCTGGAACGGCAGAATCGCGTTGGCGAATTTCTCTAGGTTGACCACGATGCCGTTGGACGTGTTTTCCACGGCGGTGGCAATGTTGTTTGCGAAATCTGCGCCTGGAATCGTGGGCGGTTTTGCTGCTTGTGTCGGAGTTTGAACGTTGGGTGTGTAGGTGGGATGTGGATAGTAGTGCTGGTACCCGTACCAGTACCACAGCCACAACGGACTTGGCTGGAAGGCCATGTCACGAAAGGCTGTTTGCGTGCGAGTTTGAACATTGGGATCTAGGAAAAGCCAGAGCAGTTGTTCGTCATAAGCTTTAGAAGCCAATTCAGGCGTGCCCGCCTGCTCAACCTGTTCCCAAGCCTTCGTCACCACACTGGTGTAATATTCAACCGTGTCGCGCCTACGATAACCGCGCATCTTCTCTTCAACAGTGTCCCTCAGGTACATTATCGTTCCTGCTAATTTCTCCTCTTCAAGCGTCCCATCCTCCTTCAGCGCGTTGAGAAAGTCAATCTCATAATAGCGTAGGGGCGTCTCACGCGTTCCCTTCTTTTCCTCGAAAGGTTCCATGATTTTCAGCTTGATCGAAGGCGACACAGACTCCACCCACACCGCTCTTTTCTGCAGGAGGCTGTAGAGGATTTCGGTGACTATTCTCGTGGGTTTCATGTCAAGCAGATAAGAGGCCTCGACCGCCGTCAAGCCACGCCTGATCCCGAGACTTTCCATGCTAATTGTAGGCATCACGTACCCCCTCTTGCGAACCACACTCACCAAAACAACCGCACCCACGGCGAAGACGCTAAATATCAGAAGCCAAGGTCCGTACTGCAGGAAGAAAGCGACTAGGCCCGACGGTTGCGTGTCATAATGCTGCACGTACTCTTTCGGAAAAGAAACCCCCACAGGATACTGCTCATTCGGCACAAGGTTCAGCTTTTGAAAATAGACTCCTAGACCCTCTACATCTGGCTGAGTGCCGTTCCAAGGCACACCTGTTAGCGTTTTTACCTGATCTTGGGTGACATTTTGAGGTAAAACGATCAATATGCGAAGATCACTCACGCTCGCTTGCGGCCACCACACCGCGCTAAAATTCATGCCAACGTTCCCTGGGTTCGTCGTGTCTTCGTATATCATGTGAGCAACGTTGGTTGTCAACGTGAACCATACAGTTTTTCCGGCAGTCAAGTTCGAAAAAAGATTCACACGCACTTTATAGTTGCCACTCGAGCTCGTGTCCAACGTTGAAAGACTTTGCCCAAATTGATCTGCGGCAGAACCTATCGTGAAATCACCATTGGGCTGACCAACCTCTATAAAGTTTATCGGGTCACCAGAGTCGAGTGTTATGCTTATGTTGTAAGACAGGTCGATCGTTCCGTTTGTGTTTATCCAAATCTTCGCCCATTCCTGCCCGAGATGGTAAGAGCCGCTCCACGCAAGAGCTGATCCTGCAACCATGATTGAGAGAAACACGACGCCTAGCGAAACGACAAGGGGACGGTTTTTCACCATTTCGGTTCCTCAGTTACCTCAAAAGTGTGTCCACAGTAGGGACACGTTGCGTACGGCACACCATCCACAATCTTGATGCTGTTGGCGTCTATTGAAGCTGAGCAGTGCGGACATTTGATGGCAACTGCCTTCATGTCCCCAGAAACTTCCAGCTTTTGAATCACAGTTTTTGGTTGTCTGGTTACGTAGTAAGCTACGCCGAAGCTAACGGCGAAAAGCATCGCAGCGATCACTAGTCTCGTTGCCCTCAGTTCACTCGAGATGTCGGCTCCAGAGGACCAAGCGAAAATGATGGCAAAGAACAGAAGAACGGCAATCGCGATTGCGCCCAACACTGTTTTCAAGTTCATAGCTGTTATGTGGTGCAGACTCTCAGAATTTAACTTTGCCCCGAACCAAAAACTACGTGCTGTTGGTGTGCTAGTTTCTGACGTCGCCGCTTCAGAGGCAGTTTAATCAAGCACATCTGAATATCAGTAAGGGAATGAAATGACTGATGAAGATATCGACCTGTCATTTCTTGACCGTCCAGAAATACTGGGAATCGTTTTCTATCCCCGAAGAAGCTCCGTCAAACCGCTTGCCTCTAATGCAAGGGATCATTTTGTAGAAGTCGAAAAAGGAGTCAGAATACAATGCCGATATTACAGCGCGCGAGCAAACTACATACGCCGTTTGTGTTGCAGTAGATTGTAGAGTGCCATAATGCATTGAGGCGCGCGATGATAACCCTTAAACGGTTCGACATCGATTTTCTTTCGTCAAAGGTGAATCTATGGGAACGCTATCTATGGGAGCCAAGAATGCAGTTGAAGTTTGCATGGGTGTCAAACCTGAGGAGCATGTTTTGATAGTCACTGACAAAGGCACTTATTCCGTTGGTAATGCATTGAAACTTGCAGCAAAAGAAGTTACACGCTTTGTGGAAATGCGCGTTCTTGAGGACTATGGAACAAGACCTATGACGAGTCTTCCCAAGGAGATTGAGAACGCCATTCCCGAAGCTAATGTTACCTTTTGGGCAGCACAGAGTATGAAAGGAGAGCTCTACTCTTTGAGGGGGCCATTCATGGGAACGGCTTTGAAATACGCAAGGCATGGCCATTTGCCGAGTGTTACGGTTCGTTGCATGGAAGAAGGGATGTGTTCTGACTATAGGAGAATTTCAGAATTCACGCGGAGACTCCACGAAATAGTCAAAGGTGCCAAGAAAGTAGATGTTGCAAACCGTTCAGGCACGAAACTGAGAGTTGAACTGAATCCAGAATGGAGATGGCTTAAACGGGATGGGATATATCACGAGAAAGGTGAATGGGGCAATTTGCCCGAGGGCGAATTGTTTACCGCGGCGGCCGAATTGAACGGGCGGATGGTTATCGATGAGCTGGGTGATTGGCTCGGTGACAAGTATGGATGTTTGACTAAGCTAGGAAATGACTCTGACACGCCTGTGTACGTCAATGTGGTGGGTTCCAGAGTGGACTTGAATACTCTTGAATGCAGCAATGCTCAGCTGAAACAGGAACTCATCGACTACTTGAAGACGGACGAGAACAGTGACAGAGCTGGAGAATTTGCTCTGCCAACAAATATCGAACTCTTGACGAAACCACTAATCGGCAATCTACTACAGGATGAAAAAGCCCGAGTTCATCTTGCTTTTGGCGATCCTTACTCTGATCTGACCGGAGCTGATTGGGAATCAAAGACGCACGTAGACGGACTTATGAAGAAATGTGATGTTTGGGTCGATGGCAGAAAAATAATGGCAGCAGACAAGTACCTGGTCTAGTATGCGTTGTGGGAAGAATGTCAAGTATGCCCTCTCAAGTCAGAGTTCTGGATTTCGCGGAGTTCAAGAAAACGCTGGATGCAAGCGGCAACGGACCCTTGGACATCCTGGTGAAAAAGTGTGGAGTCGTCTACGTTGTGATGGTCACAAGGGATAGATGCTCCAGTTGTCAAGAGCAAAAGCCAATGTTTGAAAAACTGTCGGGCAGACTGAAAAGGCAACATGCTGATCAAACGGAATTCCTCAGAGTGCATTCTTCTTATAGCCAAGAAAGAAATGAGGAAGCAGAACAGTGTATGGATGCCTTTCACACTGTAGGATTTCCCACGTACATCATAGCAGTGAGAGATAACGAGGGAAAGACCTTGGAAACCTACAGATCACTCGATGCTCCAATCAGCGAGATTGAAAGAAACATAGAGATCGGTATCACAATACTTGGTCTAATTAGAGAAAGAAGTGAGACGCATGCCTAGTAGCGCGCGTGTTTGTTCCTAGATTCGAGGAGGCACGATGTTTTGTGACGGCCTTCGTTAGGTTTTGGGACTTCACTACACTTCTAAGTCAATCAGTATCTCAACGGCCTTTTTCACGAAATGGGAGCATTTTTCATCACGCACGTTTGACTTTCGCATTCTTTCGAGTTCTTCGGGATTAGTCAGATCATATCCAATGAGTTCTCTGCAGAAGGGGCTGCCGCATTCTTTTGCAAATTGATCGTAGAATTCTAGAGCTATCTCGTATGCCTTTTCTTTTTCTATCAAGACTGTCTTGTTGCTTCCATGCTTTAACCCTATGGCTATTATGGCGCCTGTTAATGCTCCGCAAAGTGAGCCGCGTCTCCCGATTCCCCCTCCAAAAGCTGTGGCGATTTTTGGGATTAACCTGTTCCTGCGAACGCCATAGTATTCTTGCATGGTCAGCAGGACGCTTTGGGCGCAGTTGTAGTCTTGTTTGAAGTAGTTTGCTGCTTTTTCTGAGAACCGGCTTGTTTGCTGTTTCATAATTGTGTTTCCTCCTTTGAATACTGTGCTGTTATTTTAATATATGCTGGCTGCATTTTATTGGCGCTTCAGGTTTGGAAAGAGTTGTGTGTGCGGGTAAGGTTTTATATATAATTGGACTAGTCAGGAGATGGCTATCACCTCTGAAGCCTCTGAGAGATTGACGAAAATTGGAGATCTCTACAGTTTTACAGGGTTTGTGATCAAAACAGACGGAGAGGAAATATACCGCGGCATATTCAGAGAACATACCATGTCAGCAACACCAGCTTCTCCAAGAATCTCCATACTATTCCCTTCTGCGTTTTTCCCATCTGAATTGCCAAACTAGCGCGCGCGGATAGAATCCTTGCTAACTTGCATTTCTGGGGCTATGAAGGCGATCCATGGAATATGCGCTGGAGCACTCATTCCGAAAGATACTTTCATCTTCAGACCAGCCCATTCCCTTGGATAAGAAGAGGTTTTTAGATCGTCCTTTTGCGCCTGAGCCAGGAACGCGTTGATTACTTGAATCCAATTGTCCATGCGATCAGAATTGCTATCCTTTCTTTTGTGAGGTTTTCCTGTGTAGCGCGCATGCCTGTTCCTAAATTCCTCTTTTGATTGTAATAGGTGAGTCGCGTATCTCTCTCCTGAGGTGAGTCATGAGGAGATACGAGACTCTTGAGACCTTGTTCGGCAAGGTCGACTTATCC
>Ga0315279_10000733_pt1 | contig 60668 bp, 58 predicted proteins | sample YL17G06_20_MG_FD_203694 | JGI IMG/M metagenome (GOLD analysis project Ga0315279, IMG submission 203694) | Sediment microbial communities from Yellowstone Lake, YNP, Wyoming, USA - YL17G06_20 | ecosystem: Environmental > Aquatic > Freshwater > Lake > Sediment | place: USA: Wyoming | collected...
ATTAGAAGAGGAGGGAAAAATCTCAAAGCAATCCCTGGTGAAGCTGGGTGCAGTGGTAGGCGGAACCTCTGTAATGGCCGGGGTAGCCAAGGCAGCACACAGTCAGAACATAGCGCATTCCCAGGCAGTCAGTGCAAGCTACTCCAATCCCACAATCACCGCAACTCATTCCCATTACGATCCTGCCCATTCCTCCCACAGCTCACATGCTTCGCATTCCGTGCATTCAAATCACACATCCCACTCCTCACACAGCAGTGGCTGCATCAGAGTGATGATTATCTAGACGGATGCTGTCCATTCACCAAAATTTATATATACGAACAAACATAAGGCGGTTATGTCAAAGAAGAGGTTGAGTCTACCCTCCCTGAGAAGAACCATCTCCTCATTTCTATTAGAAGAGGAGGGAAAAATCTCAAAGCAATCCCTGGTGAAGCTGGGTGCAGTGGTAGGCGGAACCTCTGTAATGGCCGGGGTAGCCAAGGCAGCACACAGTCAGAACATAGCGCATTCCCAGGCAATCAGTATAACATACTCCTCTCCCACAATTACTGCAACTCATTCCCATTACGATCCTGCCCATTCCTCCCACAGCTCACATGCTTCGCATTCCGTGCATTCAAATCACACATCCCACTCCTCGCACGGCAGTGGCTGCGTCAGAGTGATGATTGTATAATTCACTCAACGTATCAAGCCAAGTTCCTTACGCAAACATAAGATTTTTAAGACACTCCTGCATAATCTATAATATGTTCGGACGACTGGGGCTAAAAGAAATTTTTCTTATTTTTGCAATTCTCATCATTATTATATATTCTGTAGTTTTACCCGAGTATCAGCGTTATCAATACTCGCAACTGTGCGAGAGAGGACCATGCCCAACAGACCTACAGGAGATATGGAAAGACCTTGGGTGCCCGAATAGTATGGCGGATTCGCTGATATATAAAGTTTACATACTAGACAGTAATGATGGGTCAGTGGCACTTTTCAACTGCGAGTTTGGTCCAATGTATGAATATGCAAATTCAACATATCTTAACAGAATTATCATACCGGATTGCAATAGAGAAACTATCGAGTTGCTAGACCGTGCTATAAAAGGACAAAACACAACGGTTTTAACGTGGCTTGATAGAAGACTTCCCTATCCTCAAAATTTCAATAACTACACCACTGGACTTTTTCTTTGTAAGAAATTAACCGAAGGACCAAATGCTGGTAAGCATGTAGTCAAATTTTTCGTAAACTACTCCGGGCAATCGTTCGGTTGATTCTCTGCTGCAGAAATAATCAAAAATTATAACGTGTAGGTGTACATCATGTTCTTTGATTTTTTGGAAGTTAACAAAGGGAGTCTGGTTAGAGATGCCCATACTAATGCGACTGATGAGATATTCTCTCTAGGAAAACTTGGAAGCCTCAATCTTCTCTACGCACCTCTTTTTGGCAGAGTTTATGCGTATGATAATGAATCCAACAAAACTATGCGGCGGACCATAAAAGATTTAGGAACTAATTCATTATCCAAATTTGATGCCTCCAGCATACCCGCCAAACTTAATGAAAAGTTCAACTGTTTAGGTCTATTCTTAACCTCAGATTGCAATCTAAGGTGTGCATATTGCTATGCTAGTGCAGGACAGACCCAAAAAATCCTGAATTTTGAATTTGCAAAGACAGCGATAGATTTCATAAGTAAAAATTCAGATGAGCAATTGATGGTACTTTTTCACGGCGGAGGGGAGCCGACATTGGAATTTAAACTTATGAAAAAAATCCGAGAGTATGCTAACAATTTGAAAAATGATGTAAAATTCCTTCTTCAAACCAATGGTGTTTTCTCAAATGAGACAAGAAACTGGATTTTAAAAAATATAGATACTATCTCACTTTCCTGCGATGGTCCTCCCCATGTGCAAGATGTTCAAAGACCATTGAAAAATGGCGGTAGAAGCAGCCCAATCGTTGAGAAAAACATTCGCTATTTTATTGAGAACTCAAAAAGAATAGGCGTATTATCAGTTATGTCAAAATTTTCAATGAATAAGCAAACCGAAATTTTGGATTATTTTTACGGAATTGGCATCAAAAGAGTAAAATTTACCCTGCTTATAGAAGGAGGCAGATGCACTACCTGCCCAACAATATGCTCCTCCTCACCAGATTGGGAATCACTCCTGAGCAGTTTACCAAAAGCGATGGAACTGGCGGATATGTACGGTATCGACTTGACTTTACCAGTCTCGTTTGATGCACCTAAAGATGCCTATTGCGGAATATCCGGAAAATCGTTTTTATTAACGCCAGACGGCTTTGTAAGCCCCTGCGTCTATGTCAGTGCCGGTGATTCCAAGTATAAAGAATTACTCTTTGGTTATTTTGATGAGAAGAAAAAGAAAATAAAAATTGATAATAAAAAACTTGATTTCCTACGGAGTAGAGTAGTGCAAAACATCCCGGCTTGTCAAAAATGTTTTCTGAAATGGAATTGCGCTGGAGGATGTGCCATCTCTGATAATTTAATCCATAACAAAGATATCTACTCTCCGGATATAAAGACATGCAACTGGATGAGGAAACTAGGACAAGAAATTTTATCGTACAAAGTTCAGAAGGATTTGATAAAAATTAAGCCTTTCTTAGAAGAAAGACCTCATGGACTTGTCTACAGAAACATCTTTAATATATTTGAACTTAAAAAACTTCAAAATAATGAACCAGAAGCAGGAGCTATCTTACGAGTTGGTATGAATAAAATGGATCCCACCTCATTAGCTAAGGATATAGCGATGAGGCACCCGAGGTTACTCTTAATCTCATTTAAACTATCAAAAGAGAATCTGAACTTAAAGTCGGGCGAAAAAATTGAAAGCTTTCTGAGAACCTTAAAATCAGAACATATTAATTTTACCATAACGAAACCATTGCCCAGATGCTTGTTCAATGATAAATACAAACGTGTTGTTGAGGAGTTCAGAATACCGAAAAATTGTGAGGAATGCTTGGAGCTCTTTACAGTTAAAGGAAATTCATTCCACGTGTGCAAGACCAGTAAGAATATATCGCAAAAGAAAATAAAAAGCAGAAGACAGATATATGAGTTTTTTAAGAAGTTTAATACTCAAATTGACACCCCTATGTGTAAAGATTGCGTTTATAAGATAAGAAGAAGGTGCAATGGGTTGTGTATATGAGCAATTCCATAGCTGCAGAACCCTGCAATGGTGCTAAGAAGGATAGGAGACTCGATCTGAAAGTAGGTTTCACCTGCAATAACAACTGTCTATTCTGCGCAGCTGCAGATAAAAGAAGAATGGGTGAAAAGAGCACTGAAAAAATAAAATCTGATCTTTATGAGGCCAGATGCGAAGGACTGAAAGAAGTGGTGTTCACAGGAGGGGAACCCACAGTAAGGCCGGATATAGTTGAGCTTGTGTCATATGCGACTGACCTAGGTTATGAGAATATCCAAATTCAGAGTAATGGAAGAATGTTTGCATATAAACAATTTTGCGAGGAAATGATAGAGGCAGGAGCTAATGAATTTTCCATGTCTCTTCACGGGCCGAGAGCAGAGATACACGACTTCCTCACACAGTCACCTGGCAGCTTTGAACAGACAGTTCAGGGAATAAAAAATTTGAAAAAGTTGAATCAGCTCGTTATAACAAACTCTGTGGCTACTAAATCCAATTATATCCATCTCCCTGAATTGGCGCATCTGCTTGTGAATCTGGGCGTGAATCAGTTTCAAATGGCATTTGTCCACGCAGTCGGTAATGCATATAAAAATTTTGATAATATAGTGCCTAGAAAATCCCTAACAGCTCCCTATATCCAGAGAGCTTTGCAGATTGGCATAGATGCGGGTATCAATGTCATGGTGGAGGACATGCCCTACTGCTTTATGCAGGGGTATGAGAAATATCTAGGCGAGATTCACTCTCCACCAACTGAGATACGGGACATAGACTCCATAGACCCAAAATTTGAGGAAACAAGAGTCAAGGAGGGAAAGTGCAAGGGGGAGAAGTGCAAGAAATGCAGCTATTACTCGGTGTGTGAGGGGCCTTGGAAGGAATATCCTGCAAAGAGAGGATGGGACGAATTCATACCTGTAGAGCATAAGCTGCCTACCTCCCAACAAACCCCAGAGGATGAGGAATCAATGCTTAAGAAGGCAGATGAGCTTTTTCTCAAGGGTGATGTTTCCCAGTCTCTAGCGTGCTACAAAAAAGTCTTGGATAAATACCCCTATAATGCATGTGCCCTTTCCAACATTGCCGAGCTCTGCGACTTCAAACTTTTTGAAGAAAATAAGAACATTTTCCAAGAATTTGTGGCACTGTGTTCAAGAGCACTGGAAAGAGACCCACACAACGCCGGAGCTCTTTCTTTGATGGCAAAAATATACAAAATAAAGGAAGACTACAAGAGGGCGATACAGTATTACTCAAAATTATGTGCCGCCGATCCAACTAACTGGAGAGTCTGGGGATATCTAGGTATCGCATATCGAAATAGTGGGGATATCGATGTTGGGAATAACATCATTTTCAATTTTAGGTTATACCAAAAGCTTTTTTCTGATGACTGGAAAGATATCTATGACTATCGCCTAAAGAATTTACTCACTATCATCAGAACTCCCGGTGACTTAGATAAAATTCTAAAAACCGAGCCAAAGTTCAAGGTTCTATCTTTCAGAATTGGCGGCTCATTATTGAATAAGAAGACTGGCAGGAAGATAATTAAATTTTTAGGTACGCTCCACTCCAATGATATTGTTTTTAGGGTAAGCAGGCCGCTCCCAAGGTGCCTATTTTCGGAGTCAGAGTACCAGAAATTAATAAATCTTTATAACATGCCAAAAGACTGTTCTGAATGCCTGGAGCTTTTGCTTATAGACAATGAAGATATTGAATTATGCAATGGAACTAAAACGAAGCTTGGCAAGAAAATTGTAAAAGATGAAGTTTATAGAAATTTAGAAATGACGAATAAAAAATTAAATCAAAAATGCAAGGAATGCTTATATAACCTGAGGGGGAACTGCAGGCTGTTATGTTTAATGAGAAGCTGAGGTATCCACGTGTTTGAATATTATACGCCAGAACAATTTTGCAAGGAATATGCAAAAATTAATCAGTGGCAACTTCCTATGTTCATGGCTGTCGTCAAAGGAATCAAACCTCTGATGGATGACTGGATTCCCCTCCAAAGTTACCAAGAATTCAAGCAGATATGTAAAAAATATAAACTGCATACAAAACCCAACTGCATATTCAGAGCACCTCCAAAATCAACCCTTGAAAAAGCTCAAGGCAGAGAATCCCTTTCAACTACGAAACAAGAGGCTTTTCCTTTCGACCCGCAAGCAAAAGATGGACAGGTGCACGTGTACATCTCCGCATCAAAAGAAATTGCTGAAAAGGCGCCGCGATTCGGCTGGTACACTATGATAGTTGACGGTGCAGTAATCAACAATCCGCTTGTAGACAATCTAAGGTATGGTCTAATGCTAGGTTATCCAGAGTGCTGTGTTCGTTTCTTTATTAATGATAGACAAGGTGTAAACCAGCTCTATGAGGCGTATAAGAGAACCAACGGCGAACCCTCTTTCTACTGCAATGCCATGCTCTCAGACTTCACATACTTCCTCATACACAACTATCCCTGCTCCTTCACATGCAGAGAAAGCATTAAGAATGGAAGGGAGCTGCTGAAGGCAATTAGAGAGGAAGAACCCCACTATGCTGAGAGAATAGAGTACCACCTGAAGCTGCCCTTGCTAGTTTTTCGAATAAGGGATGCTATTGCTTTTGAAGGGAAGATGAGCGGTAACGAAATTAGATATTCTGACTCGCGTTACCTTACCAATAATTATGTCGGTAAGGCGCCATACGCGAAATTTCTAGAAGGAAACAGGCTCCGCGTGACAAAAGATAGGATCCTCATCTTCAGAGATGACACCTTACTCCACTCCATAAAAAAGAGTAGGGAGGATGGGGGATTCCTATTGAAATTTTCCTAGTCCTTCAGCTCAATCAGCAACATACGCCAGCCGAGTCACAACACCAACAATTTTAATTCCTAGCAAGAAAATATTATAAGTGACTGAATGGCTTCAAATCTAATTCGTTTGGGGCATAACTGCAACCAGAATTGTGTCTTCTGCACAGTGGCTCTAGACGGGGAAAGAGAACTGACTACCGATGAAGTTAAAAGTAGAATACTACTCCTAGCAAAAAGAAAAGCAAAATTCATAACATTCACAGGAGGTGAGCCTACCATCAGGAAAGATTTACCCGAGCTCATCAAATTCGCAAAGGAGTGCGGCATTGAAAAAGTGGAGCTACAGACAAATGGCGTGTTGCTACACAGGCGGAGCATGGTAGAAAGATTAGTCAAGTCAGGCTTGGATGTGGCACTCGTTTCTCTTCATTCCCATGAAGAAGAAATTTCAGAAAAATTAACCAACTCTAAAAATACATTTAGAAAAACACTAGAAGGAATAAGCAACCTCACTAGATTATGCAAAAACGTACAGATCAGCCATGTGATAAATTCTCTGAATTACAGATATCTCTGTGAGTTTGCGGAATTCATACATGAACGTTTCCCCAAAGTTTCCTACATCTATTTTGGGTTTGTTAGACCAAACGGAAATGCTCTTAAAAATAAGTGGATTGTACCCAAAATATCCGATATTGATTTGGATATTTATAAAGCCTTTAACTACTGCAAGTGCAACGGCATAAGCTTTGGGGCAGAGGGGCTTCCGCTCTGCTATATGCAGGGTTTTGAGGAATACTCGGTAGAGATTTGGAGGCTGCTCTCGAAACCAGTTTTTTATATAGGCACAGCCCTCAGATCCGATATACACCATTACGTACAAACAACTCTCAAAAAGAAGGATGAGAGATGTCGGTGCTGTTCTTTAAATGACATATGCCCAGGTGTTTGGAAGGAGTATGCCGATATCTACGGAACAGTCGAGTTATTCCCGGTATTCGTTTCAAAAGATGAAATAGTAAAGAAGATGAGGGTGAGTTGAGGGATTCAATGGGAAATTCAGAAATTATCACAAAAGAGTTGAACCTCTTTCTAGGCTATACTTGTAACAACAACTGCTGGTTCTGTTCTGAGATGTTGAACAAAGGGAAGCCCAATATACCCACCAATGACGTAAAAAATGAGCTTCTTAACTCTAGGAAGAATGGGGTCCAAAGGATAGTTTTCACAGGAGGGGAACCCACAGTAAGGCCGGATATAGTTGAGCTTGTGTCATATGCGAAATTCCTTGGCTTTCAGGAGATTTTCATAATAACTAATGGGAGGATGCTTTTCTACAAAGAATTCGCGAGGAGATTAGCCAAAGCAGGTCTTACCCATATACTCTTCTCCCTTCATGCTCCGAGAGCAGAGATACACGACTTCCTCACACAGTCACCTGGCAGCTTTGAGCAAACAGTCCAGGGAATAAAAAATATGGTAAATGTTGGAAAAGTTGTGGTTGAAAACAATACCGTTATAACCCAAAAAAATTACAGGTACCTGCCAGAGTTGGCGGAATTGCTCATTGGATTAGGTGTGAGCTATTACGAGTTTATTCTAGTGAATCCCATAACTATAAGATACTGCTTTGGAAGCAGATTCGGAGAATTTGTCCCACAACTTCATAAAATAGAGAAATATGTGCACAAAGCCCTTGACATTGGAATCAAAAGAGGGATTTGGTGCACAGCGGAAGGAATTCCCTTGTGCTACATGAAAGGTTATGAAAAGCATGTTACTGAGTTAAACATGGTTCCTGAAAGAATGATACTCGGACCAAGCAGAGCGGTGCCTGATGTAAACAAATCCAGAATAGAAAAATCCAAGATTAAGGGGGAGAAGTGCAAGAAATGCCGTTACTATCTCATCTGCGAGGGCATATGGGGGCATTACGCCGAATACTACGGAACAGGTGAGCTAAAGCCAATCGCAGGCGAATATGTAAGATGTAGAGTCTTCTGACCATAAGACGGGGATATGAGATGTCCAGAGTCTCTGTAGTAAAGTGTGCGGACTACTCTAATGTAGAGGCAGCTATAAAGAAATCCATGAAACTGCTTGGAGGAATGGAAAGATTTTTTAAAAAGGGAAAGAAGGTTTTACTGAAACCAAATATATCGGGTCCACTGCCTCCCGATAGGGCGAGTAACACTCACCCTCTTTTCGTTAAGGCAGTTATTGAAACTATAAAAAAAACTGGAGCAGAGATTTGGGTGGGCGAATGTTCCGCAGGAGGCAGCCCCGGCATAACCAGAAAATGTTTAGAAATATCCGGCATTGGAGATATTATACAAGAGACAGATGTGGAATTCAAAAATTTTGAGGAAGGAAAATTCATTCTCAAGAATATACCCAATTTCAAAGTTTTGGAAAAGACGGACTTTGCAGAAACTATATTTCACGTAGACCTGATGGTGAACCTGCCCAAACTCAAAACTCATGGGCTGACTTTTATGACGGGTTCCATAAAGAACTGCTTCGGTTGTGTCCACCCCCTAGAGAGGCAGTACCTCCACAGAAATTTCCCGGACAGAGAGCACTTCAATCAAGGTCTAGTGGACATTTACTCCTTAGTCCGACCTAAACTAACCCTAATGGACACCATAGTTGGAATGGAGGGGGACCAAGGTCCTTCATTCGGCAATCCCAAAAAAATAGGAGCCATCATAGCTGGTGAAGACGGAGTTGCTGTCGATGCAGTTGCAGCAACAATAATAGGATATCACCCACTTGCAATACCGATGATAAAATATGCCGATGAGAGAGGAATAGGTACGGGAGATATGGGAAAAATAGAGGTAGCTGGTGAGAAAGTTGAAAATGTGGTGGTTAGAGGATTCAAACAGCATCCTCTATTTGACAACAAATACCGTAAAATGCATGGGTTCGGGAATACCTTCATTATGGTGCCTGAACTCATTGCATCCAAATGCATAAAATGTCGCACGTGTGAAAATAACTGCCCTGTCGGCGCAATAGACATGAATCCATATCCCACTATCAATAGAGAGAAATGCATCATGTGTTACTGCTGCCATGAAACCTGCCCAAGTGGAGCTTATAAGCTCAAAATAAAGTGGCTCCGAGGACACAATATTAAGAAGAGGTAAATTTATGGGAGAACTTGCAGTTGGACTAACTTGCAATAATTATTGCGTAATGTGCCCTAACATAATACCCCCATCTAGAAGAAGTTGGGATAATACCACAAAAGAGCTGAAGAGAAGGATAATGAATTTCAACAAGGATGACCGCGGTATTACAATAACGGGAGGTGAGCCAACAATCAGATCCGACTTCTTCCATATCCTGCAGTTCATAAAGAAAGAGATGCCGAAATCTAGAATACTTCTGCTCACGAATGGCAGGATGTTCTGTTACCTAGAATTCACAAGAAAGTTCATCAATACTGGTTGCGATTCAGTGGCTATACCTTTGCATGCTCATAATGCAGAGCTTCACGATGCAATAACTAGAGCTCCGGACAGCTTTGAGCAGACAGTTCAGGGAATAAAAAATCTACTTAAGTATAGAACTAAGGTTGATACAGAGATACGAGTTGTAATCCATAAATTAAATTACTCCTGCTTACCAGATATCGCAAATTTTATATCCGAAGAGTTCAAAGGAATTTGGCAAGTAGTTCTATTCCCAATAGACATCATTGGAAATGCGAATACAAACAGAAATAGACTCATGGTAAGCATGACTGATGTCAAACCCTACCTCAAGAGAGGACTTACCATACTGGAAAAAAATTCCGTTAACTTCCGTTTATACCACATTCCATTTTGTATTGTTGATAAAAAATATTGGAAGAATATTGCAGGGAGGACCGTTGAGGAAAGGAGAGTAACATTTGAACCATGTGGCAAGTGTATTATGAAAGAGAGCTGTCCAGGCATATGGAAAACTTATGCATTCCGAGTTGGCATAGACGAATTTAACCCAATAAAACATCCATGATTTATATATAAACATGCAGCAGTAAGTATTATTGCCCTTCGTTATACTGGTGGTTCGATGGCAGATATAACTTTATGTAATTTTTCAGTACCTATAACTGCCCAGATGTATGATGAGACAAGGGAAATTATAACTGTCCCTCTCGGCCCACTTTATCTTGCATCGTATCTAGAAGCAAATGGTTATACTGCTAAATTCAAAGATTATCAAACAAATGATTTTGAAAATCCGCTAGATTCTAGAAATTTGCTAAGTTTTTTTGAGGATTCATCTGATATTTTAGGGGTTAGCTCCCTCAGCTTTCTTCTACCGCACTTGCTGGTAACCCTTAAAAAAATAAAGAAGGATCACCCAGAAAAAACTATAATCTTGGGCGGATATGGACCAGGTGGCGTTGCGGAGGAAATAATTCGGCATTTCAACTTCGTTGATGTTGTAGTAAAAGGTGAAGGTGAAAAGACGCTACTTGAGCTTGTTGATCATTTGGAGAAGGGAAAGGATTTGGGCGATGTAAAAGGTACCATCTACAAAGATAAGGGCAAGGTAAGGATAACGCAACAGAGAGAACGAGTGGAGAATCTTGATGAATTGCCTTTCCCAGCATATGATAAAATCGACATCCACCAGTATACAGATATAGGGGTAATCTCCTCCAGAGGATGCTCATATGCCTGTACCTTCTGCGATATAAACCCAACTTGGCAGAGGCGATTCACCTATAGAAGTCTTGAAAACTTTATAGATGAAATAAAACTGCTATACGAAAGACATGGAATCCGAAAGATTAGAATTTTTGACAATATCTTCCCAGTAAAGAATATAGAAAAATTCTGTGATCTGCTAAGAAAAGAAAGGTTGGACATAGGATGGACATGCTACGCACGAGTTGACCTAATGAATGAACGTTTGATGAAAAAAATGTCCGAAGCTGGTTGCTACGGCATTTTCTATGGTGTGGAGTCTGGCTCAGATGAAGTTCTACGTAAAATAGGAAAAACATTCACAGCGAAACAGGCCGAGAGAGTAGTTTTACAGTCAAAGAAATATATCAAAACAGTTAAACCTTCTTTAATTTTTGGATTTCCTTTTGAAACACTCACCGATTCTATGAAAACATTCATGTTAGCAGATAAATTGTCCAAGCAAGGTACTGAGCTGTCATTTTCATCTCTATGTCCCGTGCCGAATTCAAAACTTTACAACGATTACAAAGATGCACTTCTATTCGATCTCGAAAGCATAAGTGGACTGTCCTACATTGACTACCGCATGCCGCTGGCGGAAAAAGCTGAGGTCATTAATTACATAAAAAAATACCCCCGAGTATTCCCAACATTTTACTATTTCCCCACACCGAGTTATACCGCAAAGAAGAAACTCTACGACAAATTCTGTATCTCGCTTTCGATGGAAGAATTCTCCTCGTTAGAACCATACGTATTTACAGGAAGATATTACATATTATTGGTAGAGAGGGGTCAATATCACGAACTGAACAGAAGAAACCAGTATATAGAAATAGAACTTTCCAAATCCAATCTTCAAAATTTTTACACAAAAATAAAGAAACTTAAACCCAAACTAGTTTTGCTCCTCTTTAGGATGAAAACTTCAGATTTAAAGGTAACAAACGGGAAGAAGATAATAGACTTTTTATTAAAACTTAGAAAGAGCAGGATAGATTTCAGATTAGCACACTCTTTACCGAGATGCATATTCGACCTAGAAACAATTCAAATTGCAAAAGACCTGAATGTGTCCACCACGTGCAAGGACTGTTTACAACTCTTTAGTCTAAAGCAGCAAACTACAAATCTATGCGAATTTGCTGGAGATAGTCTAAGGTATAACGCGGCTGATTTCAACAATATCCGCAGAAACTTCGATGTTTTCTATCAGGAAAGCAAACCAGCATATGGAAGTTGTAGAGATTGTATATTCAGAATGAGGAAACAATGCACATGCCATCTTTGCATAAACCAGAGCCCAACCAAAAGCAATATATACAAATTTAACAAATAAAGCTTAGATAGCAATGCCAGAGATACCTCGCAGGTCATTCATTCTACTTCTACTGTTCTTATCAGTTTTTTCTCTCCCCTCAGCAGCTCTCACAAGCAATGCGACAATCACAATAACAAACTCCAGCGGAGCTAAAATTGTGGATAGCCAGACTATGAACTGCACCTACGTGGCTTCTGGAACAGCAGCTGGATTCAGCTTTGACAGCCAGTGCGGCGTCAATACATCATCCCCAACTCTTATTAACCGAAGCAATGTGAGCTGCACGTATATCTTCTCAAAAAATTATAGCTCAGAGGGAGCCTGGACTGCTAATGCAACATTCTACCATTCAGCATATGAAAACACAGGAGTGGGGATAATAACTACTAATGGAACTGTTGATCCAAAAACACCTATTGACACAGATACCACACCAACAGGTTATAAAATAAATGACTGCACAGCGAATACAACCTGCTACAGTGACCCGCAATGCAACAACACTATTAATGAGACGTCGAGCCAAGTACTCTACACGATAAACTGGGATACAACTTCGGCTGACTGTGTTGGTTACGGAAAGTTGTGGTACCCTGGTCAGACTAGCGGCTCAAACTACTACTGCTGCGGGGATGATGCTGGTAGTGATCAGTTCGCTTACTGGAGCGGGTCAACTTGCATGTATTGCAATGCCGGGGTGAATACCAGTGCAGGTACCAACTGCACCTACCCCAACACCAATTGTACTGCTACTTCAACTTGTCGTGGCGGTTCTGAAGATTACTGTTGCTATAACGTCGGATGCTCCTACACTGGAGCCACTGTTTCTTCAACAAATATGGTTGGCGGCAATTGCACATGCGAGGATGCATATTGCTACTGCCCAGGATGTACCAGTTATTGCTTTAATGTCACATGGGGCGGAGCAGGCTGTTATTATGGAACCACGTGTTCCTCCACTGGTTGGACTTGGACAACATATGATGCCCCACCCAAACAACCTACTAACTCCAGCACCATACCTGCATTTGCAGACCCTGAAACAGTAGTGAATGTCACCGCAGTAGTTAATGATTATGCTCCTCTTACTGGAAATTTACGAATCTGGGTGGATCCCCCATCAGCCTCCTCGCCGTCGGGCGCTCTCTGCATGGGGAATAGTGTAGCCAATGGTTCGAATTCCTCCTGCACTTTCACAGCTTCATCTGCAGGCTGCTCTGCCGGAACCTGCCAACTAAAACTCACGGTGGATGAAGTGAATAATGACCCGTGCGGTGACTCCAAGCAAAGTTATCCATTCTATTCACTCAGTTTCACTTACAGAGATAGATCTCTTTCTACACCAGTCCTTAACGCCCCGACAACAGACCCGAATATAACTGTCGGCAATAATTTTACACTCAACTGCACTCCCATTACTGGAAATGCTTCCACCGGAATAAACATGTCATTTCAGTTCAACTCAACAACTGCAGATTGGGCGAACATCTCATCAACTGGCAGTCTAATCACAACCCAGACCAATCCAGTAACCAATGTCATAAATGCAACAGCCTATGCAATCAATGTGACTGGAAACGCTGCGGGAACATACTGGGTGCGCTGCCAAGCATACAACTCCACATATTGGGCGAACAGCACAGCCAAGCAGGTGACAGTCAATAATATCTCAACTAATCTCTCCCAGTCTGCATCCCCTGCCAGTCCCAAACCTTATGGAACACAAGTCACTTTCAGCTGCAACTATTCTAATGCGAGTAATAATGCACCACTAACAGACGCGACAGTTTACGTTAATATAGGCGGAGTAGATTTCTCAACTACATACTCAAACGGCAATTATACTTACTCGAATAACTCACTTCCTTATGGGAATAACCAGTGGTACTGCAGGGCGAGCAAAACAAACTATTCTCCGCAGACAGGTTCAACGCAAACCTATACCATAAGCTCACCTACAATAAATACCACTGCAACCAGCTATTCAAGCTGCGGAGCTGTGCCCTATAAGGTGAGCTTATATGATGTAAACTCAAAGCTCATTGACTCCTACTTCTCGCTCAAAGTGATAGACCCGAGCACAACAACACTTCTGACTCAAGCTGCGCTTTACCCCAATAACGGGACAGGCATTTATCTCGGCAGCTATGCGCTCAATGCAAGCTCCCAGCTCGGCACTTGGCTGCTGAAAGTAACTGACAATTCGGGAATTTCTGGGGGGAAGAATTTCTATGTTACCACAACATGCGGGGAAGGAGTCTGCACAGGAGGAGAGAACTGCACAAACTGCGCAACCGACTGCGGAGCCTGCTATTGCGGAGACAGTTTGTGTACATCGGGAGAGAACTGCGAGAGCTGTGCAGCAGACTGCGGAGCCTGCTATTGTGGGGATGGATTATGTACTGCCGAAGAGGATTGCCATTACTGCGTAGCAGACTGCGGATGTACTCCACCACCTACATGCCGTTACTGCAACGGTTTCTACATATGCGCAACAGACTGCCCGTATTAGGTGAATTCTTTCGCCTGAATGAATTCTAGCAGCTTATAAGCATTGAAAGCAGAACTCATATAGATGGTCAGATGCGTCGCTGCAGCGAAACCTATATTTTAATATCTCACCACCAAAATTATCTCATGCGTAAAGGACAGATGAGTATGGATTTCCTTGCGATAGTAGTATTCGCATTCATAATATTCTTAGAGATGTTCGAGGTCTATGTTTTGGAAAGCAACTCAGCCAGGATAATTGAAAGTAAAACAAGCGCATCGAGGGTGGGCAGCAGCATAGCAAGGACTATAAACGAGGTATTAAAGGCAAATGGAACAAGTGCATTGGTAACTATACCTGAAAGTCTTGATACAGGTGAAACATACTACGTGGGCATCAAAGCAGCCGGGAGGAGGGTTGATGTGTTCTGGCCTATTTCTGCTCAGAATACAAGCATAGGAGTTGCAATTCTCACAAGTAATGTGACTGAGTTAAACATATCCAAATCAGTTGGATCTGGTCAGACAGCCCTCACTATAATCAACTTGGATGGAGCAGTGAATATCTCTGCGACTGCTGTATGTGGAGACGGAGTCTGTGCAGGAGGAGAGAACTGCGAGAACTGCTCAACCGACTGCGGAGCCTGCTAGTGTAGAAACACACCAGAGTTCTACACATGCATATCAACCACCCCCCTGGTTGTCCGGAGTAAAGCATTGCTGCAGCAAAACCTATATTTTAATATCAACATAGTAAAAATAGTAGAAATATGAGAAAAGCTCAGCTATTCAGCAACGATATAATATTTGCGGTAGTCCTTGTACTTTTTACATTCTCAATGTGGCTCATACTTAGAGATAGAGTTCTGAACATGGTCTCAACAAGCGAGGATAGGAGAGAGATTGATGAAGCCGCCTCTGATGCCTTAGGTCAATTGCTTGAAACTCCAGGCAGACCGTCAAATTGGAATAGGCTGCAAACCATAAATGAAACTACTGTGGAAAGCCTAGGCCTTGTGAGCGATAGAAATATTCTAGATTCTGAAAAAGTCTCACAGTTCGTCACACTGGCTGGGAGCGGAGGAGACAACTATTCAATAGCAAAGAAGCTCCTTGGGCTTGACAGGTCAGGCTACAGGTTCAACTTCACAGTTTCATCACTCTCTGGGATGGTGTTACACAGCGTGAATTACACTCCCTCAGCCACTCTGGGCAATGCGAGCTATGCCGCACTTAACACCACCGCGTCTATTGATAGGTTCGCATTATTAAATAATTCATTGGTTAAAGTTAGCTTGGGTGTTTGGATTGAGTAAGGCATTTATCTTCACACTTGATGCGATTCTTGCAGTTATACTTTGCTCAATCCTCTTCCTCTCCACGTACTCTCTCCTCACAAAACTGCAGTATTCGGTGGTAAGAGAGACAACCCTTGTCGATGTATGCTCTGATGTTCTAACATCTCTGGAGAAAAACCACACCCTTCAGAATTCAGTATACTACTCCCGCACTTCAGATATTCGCGACATTCTGAACAATCTTTCCTCCACTGTATGTTCAAATCTCATGATATACTCATCAGAGAATACACCATTGCTTGTAATCGCAAGGACTGACTGCAACTGCACGGTAACTCGTTCTCTTCTTGTGAGAAGCTTTGTCGTTCCAGAGAGCAATGGAACACTTTCAAAATACATGGCTAAAATGGAGGCATGTTACAAATGAAAAGAGCATTCCTGTTCTCAGTAATTTTCATCCTTCTTTTCACAATTTTCCTACTCCTCTCAGTCTTCTACCTTAATATCCTACAGATGAATGAGCTGAATCTGGCTGAGACAAGGAACATAACGCGGTTGGTTTACACCGAGGATGACATAACGACAGACCTTCTGGATTACCTAGAACTCTCCGTGAATGTGGAGAGCAACTCCACCCATACAATCCTCAACATTTCGGATTCGCTCATCTCACCATACGCCAACCCCGTAAGCATGCTTAATGAGTACAAGAGCTTCATAAATGGAACATACTCCAACCAAACAAACCTCCTCGACCCCAGTACAAACCTCTCAATAATTTCTTTAAACACCACTGGCTTTGAGAACTCACCTTCGCTCCAATTCATCAACTCAAACTCCTCTCTGAACCTACGTTATGGGTATAACAACCTCAGCAAAAATGAACTGATAATAAATGGGTCGAGCCTCCTTAGGGATTATTCCCTAACAATGGTTCTGAATAATACGTGCCTGAATAACAACTGCACGAATGCAACGCTGGCTGGAGGCACACCAATCATTGACAGCTCAACGGTTGGGATGTGGCATTTCGATGAGGGAAGCGGCACAACAGTAGCAGACAGTTCTGGAAACAACAATACAGGCAGCCTTTATAACACCCCAGCTTGGGTTGGAGGGAGATTCAACTCCTCATTGCAATTCACGACAGATGAGCAAGATCACATAATAGTTAACGACTCGTCAAGCTTAGACATAAACGGATCGCTCACCGTCGAGATGTGGTTCAAACCAGCCCTCCTAATGATGTCAAACGAATGGTTACTGCACAAAGGCAATACGACAGATGCTACTGCTAGCAACTACGAAATATGGATAGACGCACCTTACCATCTGCGCGGCAGAATTGGAAATAGTACTGACAGTCAAGATGTGACGAGCAGTATTGTAATCCAGCCCGACACATGGTATCACATGGCTTTCACTGCGGATGGAACTAACCTTTCACTATACATAAACGGCATTTTGGACAACTTCACTGCACAAAATTTCACACCTGTCCCCAACGACCAACAGCTTATAATAGGTGGAAGAGGTCTGATGGCTTCATTTCACTTCAACGGAACAATAGACGAGGTTGCAATCTACTCCAGAGCCAAATCGGCAGATGAAATAGCTGCAGATGCCAACCTCTTCCACTGGGACTGGGGAACTATTGCCATAAACAGCAATATCTCGGCAGCATGGCATTTCGATGAGGGAAGCGGGAATACCACCTATGACAGCTCAGGGAATGGCAATATCATGGTGTTCAATGCAACTCAAACAGCAACTCTAAGTCCAAGCAGCACACACAAAGCATATAGTGTAAATTCAACCTCAGCCGACGACCCATTCCTTGCCACAACAGAGATGAACTACTCAAAAATTACTGTGAGCGATGATGTGAGAGATAACTCATCAGCTTCCTATTCCAATACATTCACAAGAAACTGCCAAGCTGGAACTTGCTCTTGCAAAGGTAGCTCCAGCTATTGCTGGAGCCAGTCTTTATGCATAAATTCCACTGGATGCACTGCCAGCTGCCCATCCACTGGAAACGCTACCAATACTAGCTATTCATGTTCACTATGGATAACTGGATGTGTGCAAGGATGTGATGATTGTATATCACCCTAGAGGGAAAAAAATGAACCTGAAACTGAAGTTTGCTCTGCTGGTCATCTTTCTGCTAGTCTTACCCATACATGCTATTTTTAACTGCTGTGATCCTTCTGGGAACTGCGGCTGCACTGCAACAGGAACATGCTCCTACGCCTGCAATGCAAATCACTACAACTGCGATGGAAACTCTGATAATGGCTGCGAGTCAGCTACCCCATGCAACCACTACACATTCCAGAGGTTCACCTTCAATCTGTCGAATTATAACCTCAATGATATCAAAAATATCACTTACTGTTTTGAAGGTTATTACACTGCGAGCGGCTCCGGTACTGCAAAGCTGCAGTATTACAATGTCAGTTCCAGCTCTTGGGTGGATGACCAGAACCTGGATGGCTCTGAATCCGTGAAATGCAAAACACTTACAGCTACAACTGATGTAGTAAATAGTTCAGATAGTCTCTTCCAGTTTGCTGCGAGAGGTTACACCGGCGACTCAGGCCAGGTCACAATATACGTGGATAACGTCAACCTCTCTGTAACTTATGGCAGCTCAAGTTCGCCGGTAATCTGGGATGCTGGAAAGTCGGGCTATGCCCTCCTCTTCAACGGCTCCAGCAGTATTCAGGTAGCTAATCCCTCCAACCTCAATATAACCGACCAGCTCACCATTGAAGCATGGATTAAACCATATTACACTTCGCCCCATATCTTTCAGATGATAGTTGTGAAGGGCAACGTGACTGGAGAATCAGTATTTAACTATGCCCTCCAACTCCGCAAATACGAAGGGCTTCTTTCACTGTATTTTAGTTGGAAGGGTGCTGAAGATACAGATGCCGATGAGACTGCCTCTGGGACGGTACAGGCAGGTGTTTGGCAACATGTAGCAGTGGTTTTTAATTACTCAGCCAACTCTGTGAAATTATATGTAAATGGAGTTGAACAGGCAGGCAATGATCCATTCCCATCTTTCAATCTTGTCCCAAATGATCTACCAGTGACTATAGGAGCAAGTAATGACGGCATAATTAATTTCAACGGGACAATAGACGAGGTTGCAATCTACTCCCGTGCAAAGTCCGCAGATGAGATAGCTGCTGATGCCAACCCACTCTACGTCTCGCTTGACATGAGGGATTCACTCAACACATCCGTGAGCGTGAGGGGAGCATCTTCAGGCTATGTCAATCCCGGGGCAAACAACACATTCTACCTCAAGATGAATGACAATGGCAATCTGAATATAACTGCTGGCGCCTACTCCGGCTTCTACTCATTCAGAGCATACATGAACAATACCAGGGCAAACTTCCTTATAAAAACAATTCTGGAAGGAGTTTCTAGTATGCAGGCAGTTCTACCCATACAGCTGCAAATATACCAACAAGTTTTCAGAAATCTTATAATAGCTGAGAAATGACTACTTAACTGCTGAAAGGAGAGATTTCAGTATGTAGGTGTGCATTATAAGGAATACTACAATGGACGCCACAAGCAGATATAGCATATATTTCAACCCGTTCAGCTCCTTTCCATCATGAATAACCCCAACTAGTATACTAACAGTAAAGGATGTTGCGATTATTGTAGCAATTGATACGCCGAGGAGAAAATCGGAGGATATGGGGACGCCCATTCCAAGCCCGACCTCGGAACTCAGTGATGTGCGTGCGCTTTTCTCCTGAAGGGAGCCTATCATATCAACAAACTCGATGGATATTGAGAGAAGTGCGGGCATCCCAACGAGGACTGCAAAGAGTATGAATACGATATACATATTGGTTCCTGCTATGAGCTGCCTTCTCAGCTCCTGCCCTTCTAGAATATCATCAGCAGCATTCTCGAGCAGAACCGCCAGACTGCCTCCAGACCTCATGCTCACCACAAACAGAGCCACAGTCCTCTCCAGAATCTCAGATTTTATTCTCTTCGACATCTCCCTCAATGCATCTGTGAAGGACTCTATCCCAAGCGACTTTGCAGTTACGCACCTTATCTCCTCCTCAAGAGGGCCGAACTCCGGTCTTGCGGCTGTTCTGAGAGCAGCGAGAGGAGTAAGCCCTGCGCGTATATTCGCTGCAACTATCTGAAGTGCATCTGGAAGGACATTCTCAATCCTCTTTCTCCTGTCCTCAACCCTGAAGTGCAGCACCAGATACAGCGTGAAGAACGTGAATGCAAAAGCCGAGAGGGATATGAGCAGCAGAATAGCAACTGAAGTTATCTCAAGAATCACCCAGCTGAAAAGTAGAGCAACCATTCCGAATAGCAATGATAACAGCAGCACTGAGCCCAACCACACCCTCGGGTCCATTCCAACTCCTGCGTAATCAAGCATCTCCTCGAGATGTTTGTTAATCCCTCTAGGCGTGAGGTTTCCAAACGCATAATACAATTTTCTCAAGTCTTTTACATCCATGCAAATCACATGTGTGTCACAGGTCTTCTAGATTTTATGAACTCAACAAGCGCAATCTCGCAGAGAATACAAAAGCCAACAAGCGTAATGATGAAGCCCTCATTCACGGATATTCCGCCAAATGTTGAGAGCACAACCAGCAATGTTATACCCAAGCTAGGCACAGCAACTGAGATTATTATGAAGAGCAGCACCCATAGGTTAAGTTCGTAGGTATAGGACTTCATCTGCGAATACTGGTACTGTTGGAGATTCTTTACTACGCTCTTCAAGGCTGCCTGGAGGCTTGCCCCAGATTTGAATGCAGTGAGCATCTGGCGTATAGTCCTCCTCAAGAATTCGGATTCCGTCCTCAGAGCCATTTTCTCAAGTGCCAACTCCTGCATCTCCCCTGCATTTATCTCTTGGACAGTCCTCCTGAACTCCTTTGAAATTGTACCGTAGCCTGATTTTGATATGTTAACCATCGCATCGAATAGCGGCACTCCAGAGCTTATCTGCAGCAGCAAATCCTTCAATGCATACACCAAATCCCTGTCCACGTCCTCAACAAGCTTCCTGGCAAGAACCCGGGGGTAGTACATGAAAAATGAGAAGAATATGAAGGAAACCAGCATCCCCCCGAAAATGACCCATCGTATATTCAGTATGAAACTCTGCAGTGTTTTCAGGGATGAGAAAGCAGTTCTAATCTGCTCTGGGGTTATAGTACCCCTTGCATAGCTGAGGGCAAAAAGAAGCAGGAATATTATAACTCCCCAGACTAAGGCATTCAAGAGTGAGACTGCAATGTACTCACCCTTGTCCAAATCGCTCCCAATCATCTTCAAGTCGTATTCCAGTCCTGGGAGAATGTAGCTTATCCTGTTGCCAACCCCGGTAAAAGTCCTGCCTATGCCTCTTGCAAACCTCTCAGGAAGTATGAAGAATAGGAGTCTTATGCAAACACCCTACAGCACCTTGCTTAAAGGAAGGTTGCCCTCAGCTGCTTTTAGCACGACATCAGGAGTTTTGTAGTACACCCCTATGAGAGCTCCAACATCATCAACTGACCTTATCTTATTCTCCTTCATCCATTTAAGTATCTTCATTTTGTCTGCTATATCCTTCTTTATCTCATCAGAACTCATCCCAGTGTGCAGATTCAAATCCTCAAGGACCCTGCTGCTCTCATTCACCTTCTCAAAAGTATCCGTTCTGGGCTTCCATTTGAAGAGAGAGTTCAGTGTAATTGCCTCAACAGGAGATATCATAAGCTCACTTATCTCGTAAACCCTCCTTATCTCCTTCCTCCTGTCCCTGTACTGGACAACGATGAGTTGCAGCGACTCCAGCTCTGTCATTGGCAGCTCTATTGGAGGATGTGTCAACCTTCTGAGCACCTGCGAAGCTGTATCTGCGTGCATTGTTGAGCACACTGCATGGCCTGTGTGCATAGCCTCAAAAAGAACTTCAGCCTCTCTCCTCCTCCTTATCTCACCGACAATTATCCTGTCAGGCCTCATCCTCAAGGAGGCGAGCATAAGGTCTAGCATCCTCACCTCCCCCTTCCCTTCAGGGTTGGGGTTTCTGGTGGTGAGAGGCACCCAGTTCCACCTCAGATACTGGGGAAGGTTGAGCTCCCTTGTATCCTCTATTGTAACTGTCCTGTTGCTGGGCGGTATAAGTGCACATAATGTGTTGAGGGTGCTTGTTTTACCCGAGGCAGTGCCGCCAACAACAATCATGTTTATCTCATACTGCATGCATAGCCACAGGAACGCCGCCATCTCATCTGAGAGAGTATGCATCTTCTCAGTTGTGAAGTCTACGAGAGTCCAGGGGTTCCTTGAGAACCTTCTTATTGTGATTGTATTGCCAGAGCTCGAGATTGGAAAAAGGGTTGCATTCGCCCTGTCACCACTCGAGAGGTGCGCATCCAGTATGGGGGCGAGCAGACTTATCTCCCTCCCCGCTTTCCTGCCAATTTGCGAGGCGTAGTTGTAGATGTCCTCCTCAGACTCAAGGCGGAGATTGGTCTTCATCCAGCCGAACTTCCTGTGATACACTGAAATTGGCTCAGCTGAGCTATTCACTGCGACCTCCTCAAGCCAATCATCACCCATCAGCATCTCAATGTCGCCAAGTCCGTACATCCTGTGGAGGAGCATGCCTGCCAAGATGCTTCTCTTCCCCTCATCCAGCCCAGGCAGTTCTTCGGATAGCTTGCTGAAGGCCGCGTTGTAAAATTTATCACTCACCTCACCGAATTTCCTCACATCAGTTATCTCCTCACTCTGGACTGTTATGACTCTCGCAAGCTCATCCCTTAGATAATCCATGAACACCTTGGTATAAGGCCCCATTGTTGGAGGGAATATGAAATACATGGGCCTACTCTCACCCCTAACATCCATAATCAAGACATTTGAGGGGACGTGATTGACTTCTACATGATAGCTATCCATCAAATTCCCAGTTGGAGCTGCTTTAACCTCTGCTGCGAGTTTATTCCGGAGCTTGATTTGTGCTTTCTGGAGGATGTTCACTGGGTACATAATCTCAAAAATTCCCCTCTCATGCATTATCTTGCCAATTCTCTCAAGCTGACTCTGCTCAACGCCGAACTTGCTTGCTACCGCCGGCAGCTCTGCCGTCTGGTTCTTCTCGGAAGCCAGCATCTCGCATATCTCATCGATTTTTGTTGAAATTACCTCAGAAGTTGCTTCTGCCATAAGTAGGAATTTTCCTTGCCCAATATAAAAACCTATTGCTGCAACTGCAGTTTCTTATCAGCATACTGCTGGCATTTTCGAAACCGCAAGCTTTAAAAACAAAAGCAGTTCAAATTCCACCTAGCGACCAGTGAAAGAAACTGAAATAATTAGCTGGCCCTAGGGTTGAATGGTAATGACCAGCTTTGAACGAAGTAGAAGCTTTGCGCGTTATTACACGAGTTACTCTAGCTTTACACCTGCCCCGTTGCACTCAATCAAGTTCATATTGTTTACATTGCTTCTTTTTGTCGGTATCTCTTCAGCCGCCAATAGATATACCAGATTAACTAATTGGTGCGGTTTCACACACTGGACCAATACTGGGTGCAGTACTAGCACTACCCCCATCTCTTGCTCATCAACTCAATATGCCGCAGCAGCTACATGTGCAAGTTCGTATACATGTTCTGCTGCAGATACTACGCATTCCTGCGGTAGCAATACTGTCTGCGGTATGTGTTCAGGAAGTGCCGATACCTGCGGCACAGCAACTTGCGGTTTGACGTATGGCTGTGCATCCCCAAAAGTCTGTGATGGTCAAGGCACAGGAGCAAGCCACTGTGCGGCAGCTGGGGGAACCGGAGCAACCTGCTACTGCAATGCGATGTGCACTTCAGGAGTATGCTCAGGAAACAAATGCCAGCCTTACATCGGGTCAACCACAGCTTACTGCGGCTGGTACAACGGGACTTCTGCATCCTGCGGTGCAGCAACTAATTTTTGCTCATCAGGCAATTACTTCCCAACCCAGGCATGTTCAACAAGCCCTTCAGTCACAGCCTGCACAGCAGAGACCGCAGCTAATTCATGTGCAGTATGCGGTAACTGTCATGGTAGCAATCTAGACCAGTGTGATGCTGTTGCCTGCGGGACTACAAACAGCTATGGATGCAGCAACATGTGCAAAGGTGGTGGCACTGGCGCATCATACTGCATCACTGCCGGTTCTCTAGCCTTAGGTTCAGCCTGTTCATGTAATGAAGTCTGCGCAAGCGGGCTCTGCTCAGGAGGACAATGCCAAATTTATAGAGGCTCAGGAACAAACCTCTGCGGCTATTACAGTGGAACTTCTGCCTCATGCGATTCTGGTACTGCAAATAACTTCTGCACAGCAGGCAACTATTACCCAACTCAATCCTGTGGATTAAGCACGTCAACTCCCAGCTGCACAGCAGAATCAGCATCAGCTTCCTGTGCAGTATGCGGTGACTGTGCAGGTGGATCTGACACCTGCAATGCAGTTGCCTGCGGAACTTCTAATAGTTATGGATGTGCGAACGTCTGTTCTGGGCAGGGGACTGGTGCACCAAACTGTGCAGCTCCCGGAGGAACAGGCGCAACCTGCTACTGCAATGCGATGTGCACCTCAGGTGTATGCACAGGCAACGTATGCCAAGCCAAATATCAGTCAGGCACCAATCTCTGCGGCTACTATACCGGCACTTCTTCATCCTGTGGTGCAGCAAACACCTTCTGCACAGCTGGCAACTATTATCCAACCCAGTCCTGCTCAGCAACTCCGACATATACTGCATGCCAAACAGCAGATACTACTCATTATTGTGCAGTATGCGGTGACTGTGCAGGCGGAGCAGACACCTGTGGCACAGCAACATGCGGTTCTACTTATGGATGTGCGGGCGGTAATGTTTGCAACGGTCAAGGAACAGGAGCAGGAAACTGTGCAGCTCCAGGCGGTAATGGAACGACCTGCTATTGTGATGCGATGTGCACAAGCGGTTACATTTGCGCGAGCAATGTATGCAAAGGGAATATAGTGGGTTTTACAATAACTCTGCCTGGGCCGATTACCGTGACTGCTGCTGAAGGCAGTGCCTCAACCCATGATATAGAGTTCAATCTGACAGGAGGAAATACTGCCGGCAATGTGGATCCATGCGTGACTGGAGGAGGTCAATGCCAGACAAGCGAAACACCAATCTTTGTTTTCACCAATACCGGGACTGCAACTCTGAACTGGTATATTTATCTTGATACTGATATGCCAGCAAGCATGACACTCAAGGGCGATACGGACTACAATCCGAGTGGAGCCACTACAATAACAAGCTCTAGCGGATGGCTGGTTGCCAGCGGAATCGCCCCAGAAGGCTCGCAGGATGCATGGCTGTGGACAGATTTCTCAGAAGCCAGCGTTAACGATGCAACGAGCAGGACTTTAAAAAATAATGCAACTTCAACGTGATATTATGGAAAACAAAAATTCATTTCATGCTGAGAATTGGGAAACCAATCTCAATTGTTTAATATTCAAACGCCAAAAGGTCGGCGTCCGTGAGGTGGTAAAATGAACCTATGGAGAAAAACCCTTTTGACAGCAACAGTGCTGTTAGCCCTATGCACAGTGGCATATGCGCAAGTGTACACAACAACTCTAACCTACTTCAATGTGGCGTCAGTGGAGTCGTTCACAGTAACTCTGCCTGGAGAGAGTGCAGTACCCGCAACCGGTGGCGGTGCGCCAACACATACTATAGAATTCAACTCAACTGACGGAACAGACAACTGCGTGAATCCCTGTCTGACTGCAGGAGGAACATGCCAGTCCGACGGAACACCGATATTTGTGATAGACAACACCGGCACAGTCAACATAGATGTATCCGTGAATTTCACGCTATCTCCCCCAGCATGCGTGAAAGTTGGCGGAGCGACAACATACGCAGGTGCATGCGATGGAGACTTGATAGACACAGCTGCAGTTGTAGTGGGGAACGATTTCGCACCCGACGACACTCCCCTGAACTGGTACGAGCAGGCCAACTTCACAGCATGCCCAGCGCAAGAAACAAGCAGAACACAATGGGTATACGGAATAGAGCATAGCTAGGAAGACTGGAAATACCTTTGTTTTTTGTTTTTAGGTATTTGAAAGAAGGTGAGATAGATGAGGCAGATTGCCATAGTGCTGGAAACAGCACGGGAAGATATCGATACTCTAACCTCCGAGATAAAGAGTAAGGTTGACGGGATAGGGAATGTGGAGTGGGTAGGGTATCATGTGAAAAAACTGAGAAATGAAAGATTTGAAAAAACCTTTAGAAGGTGAGAAAAGATGAAAAAAGAAGAAAAAACTAACCAGCAGTCCTGGTACCTTCTGCTGGCACTTGTCGTAGTGGTTGTATTGGCTGGGGCGTACCTGCTGACCATGAAGCCAGCTCCCACTGGTGGCGGGCTGAACAACCAGTCTAACCAGAGTGAGAACAAGTCCAATGGTTCCAATGCGACTCACTTTGTTGAACCGGAGCTGTATTCGCCATACTACGCGGGATTGGAAAGCCTCATTGAGGCCGAGCTTAACAAGACAAGCAAAAACGCAACAAGAGGGGATTACCTACCTACAGCAATGTTCAGCGAGCTTCCAAGCTTCCCCACAGACATTTACCAGATGCAGGTCCTTTTCAAGTATTACGCTATGGGGAAAATCAGGAATGAGACGGCCTTGAATAAAAAGGAGCTGGGGCCGGAGTACTGGAAGCAGCCAGAATGGATTCCAACCTTCCTCACCAATGGCCTGCAAATTATTCAGAACCCACCAACCGATACCTACTACTACTCTTGGGCGGAGTACGAACTCATAAACGCAAACCAGATGAGAAACAAGAACACCGGTGAAGTGACTACCTTCACGCCAGGAGTGGTCGCAAGAGTGCTACAAAACAAAACAATTGAAGTGAAAGTCCCAAGAATTGGAGTGGAGGGCTACACAGTATATCCATCAGACATGGTAATTGTGGATGCACAGCCAAACACGTATTTTGACATGTACACTGTAATCTACTCTGGGTGGTACGTGCAGCTCTACCAAGGAGTGAAGCTGGCCCCAACGTATCCAGATTCAGGCGAAATTGGAAACTTCCAGCTCTTCCCAGACGGGACGAAAACAGTAACGCAAACGCCAAGCGAAGTTGAGAAGTACTTCAAGGTGGAGTATGAGCCAGAGGAATTCGTGCTGGAGCCCAGCTTCCCGGTTTTCAAGAGCGCTTGGGCGAAGCTCATAAGAATGAGGATAGCAGTGAATGAGAGCACCCCCAAAGGAAAATACATTATCGGGATGGATGTGGTCCCACCATCGAAGGAATTCAATGAGCAGATGATGTGGGAGTACAAGACAGAGTACCGTGTAGGCACAGTCGGTATAGGAAGGCCATTCTTCAGAGTTTTCGTACAAGTTGTCTAAAAGAATAAGATGAGCGCATGAAAATGGGGATTGAAAAAGCAATCCTCTTTTCTTTCTTTTTGTTACTTTTGGCCATACCAATTTCAGGGCAGGGTTATACCACAACGCAGACCTACGTGGTGGTTGCAGAGGCAAAGGTTGAAGTGAGAGACCTGACTCTGAGCTCTGCTTCCGTATACCCAGGCGGTTCAATAGACTTCTCGGTGAGCCTGAGGAACTTCGGTACTGCGTCAACAACGGTCACAGCTGAGGTGAGAATATATGATGCCTCAGACCAGATGGTTGGGACAGTCTCTTACGACCCAATTGTCTTAGTTCCAGAGCAGATGGCAACTGTTCAAAAGACATGGGGAGTGGGTTCCCTCCCTATTGGAAATTACCGGACCGTTGCCCAGGCAGCTTACGAGTCAAACCTCACAAACACCGTTGAGAAGACTTTCTCAATCGTAAGACTGCCCTCCGCTCCACCAACCCAGCCCATGGGGCAGCTGCAGCCAATAATACTGCCGTCACTAATAACCCCAACAGAGGGGAAGGCAGTATTCCTCAAAACCACAATTCTCAAGGAGCTTCTTGCAGGAGAGGGCGATGCCGAAAGTATTTCCCTGAAGAACATAGGGGAGAGTATTCTGAATATAACATTCAGCCTAGGAGGGATACCGGGTGAGTGGATAACCCTCCCATTCGACAAAACTCTCATCCTTCCAGATGAAATTAGGGTGGTGAACTTCGGCCTGTCCATTCCCAATAATGCGCTCCCAGGTGACTACCTTCTGACTCTAAAAGCAAATGGAGGAGCGAACTCCACGGATTTCCTCGCTCTGAGAGTCAAGAGCTACACGAGCGGTTATGACAAGCCGATTGCATTGAAAACAATAAGGATTGACGAGAAGGAGGAGAAGACTCTGGTTTCAATAGAGCTGAAGAACCCCTCCAGGAATACAATGGAAGTAGTTCAGCTTCAGGAGAGAATCCCCTCTTCCCTGAGGGATGACCAGATAGAGTTTGTGGATAAGCAGGGAAGTATAAGCGAGGTGAATGGAGCCAAGACGATAACCTGGGAGTTCAGTAACATCAAACCGCAGGAGTCTTTCTACATTTCCTATAATATAAAGGGAATTCCGTTGGATTACTCAACCTACATGAACTGGCATGTTTCGCAGATTCTTGTTACAGAAAGGCAGAATGCTGCTGAGCTGGTGAAAATATTGGACGTCACCTCATCCGGAATAGACGAGAGCGGCTCTGGGGAGGTGTCTGCATCCGTGCTCTACACTGGGAGCGAGCCGACGCAGGTGACGATTCTGCTCGAAGTCCCGCAGGGGTTCAATGCAGAGCCAGCAGCCATTACGAGAACCTTCATCCCGAAAGCAGTTACTTCAGTGACTTTCAAGCTCACCGCGCCGAAAACCACACAAGACACGCACATGATACGCTTGGTGGTGCTGGGGAGCGACTTCAGCACATACATGAGTGCGCCGGTGATAGTAAAGAGGGCGGTTACCCAGCCTTCCTTCTCCCTTCTATCAATACTGAGCCTGGATCAGGTGGTTCTCATATCGGCGTTTGTGGCTGCAGGAGTTGTGGCAATCAGCAGTTCAATCAAGCTTCTGGGAAGAAGGCATAAGGCGGAGTATAACCCGGAAAGGCTTAATTACCTTAAAAGCATAAAGGGTATGGTTGTAGGGAAGGACAAGAAATAATCGGCGGTCGCATGGATAAGAAGACCATAGGAATCATATCGGGGAAGGGCGGTGTAGGCAAGAGCACGATAGCTGTGAATCTAGCAATGCTCTTAACTTATTCTAATGTTGACAACCTTCTGATTGATGGTGATACCGCAAATCCTAGCGTAGGGCTGCATTTGGGGATATGGCAGCACTCATATGGACTGCAGGATGTGCTTGCCGGTAAGATAACAGCTGAGGAAGCAATAGTGGTGCATCCTGCAACAGGGATAAGGGTAATTCCATCATCCCTGCGGTATGTGAAACAGGTGAGCATGAAAAACCTGCCAAAAGTTTTGGCTGGGATAAAAACCTACAAGTTCATCACCGTAGACTCCCCTCCCGGCCTTTCGGAGGATGTTGAGAATATAATGCAATCGTGTAACGAGCTTGTTGTAGTTACTACTCCTGACGTTCCTAGCGTGACAAGCGCAATGAAGATAATTGACCTTGCGGAGTCCCTGCGAGTACCGGTTGCAGGATTAGTTGTGAACAGAATACTCAACAAGAGGTATGAACTGCACCTGCAGGAGATAGAATCTATGTGCAATACAAGGATAATTGGGAAAATACCAGAAGATACAAATGTGCCTGAGAGCATTGCCGTAAAAATTCCCTTGGCGATGTACGCTCCAAAATCACCTGCCAGCATTGCCCTGAATAGCCTTGCAGCAGAACTTTCTGGGCAGAGAATGGTGCGCATGCCAGCCATAGGAGGGGAATTCTTCAAAAGATTTGTCAACCTTTTTAGGTCACTCTTCCGCATGTAGCTGATTTTTATTCTTATTCTGCAATTTCTATACTATGATGAAAATCGTAATTCTTGGCTCCGGAGGGGCAGTTCCGTCTCCTCAAAGGTCTTTGCCATCAGTTGGTCTGCGCTATTTTGGGGAAGTCTACCTTCTTGACTGCGGGGAGGGGACTCAGAGGCAGATGATGATCTACGGTTTGAGCTATGCCAAGGTGAAGATGATATTCCTCACTCACCTTCACGCAGACCACTTCCTCGGCATTGCTGGTTTGATGCAGACTCTAAAGATGACAGAGAGAAAGGAGCCGCTTTACATTTTCGGCCCGACAGGAACCGAGCATACCATATCCTCAATTCTTATGCCGCCATATCCATTCCAGATAATAATAAGGGATATAGACGCGAACTTCTGCCTCAAGAATGAGAGGTTCAGTATCTCCGCCTTCAGAACGAAGCACAACACAAGGAGCATAGGCTATGTATTCAAGGAGAATGACTCATGGAACTTCAACAAGGAGAAAGCCGATAAGCTGGGAATAAAGGGCAGGATGTTCAGGAAGCTTGAGAGGGAGGGAGAAATCCTAATAGGTAAGAAAAGAATAAAGCTGGAGGATGTCACCAAACCAAAGAAGGGTCTGAAGTTAGTATACACAGGTGACACCGCGCCATTTGAAGACGTTATTCTTGCAAGCAAGGAGGCAGACCTGCTCATCCATGATGGCACATTCTCCAAGGAGCATACTGAAGAGGCTGAGATGAAGCTTCACTCAACCGTTTTCCAAGCTGCCGAGGTAGCCAAGAAAGCAAAAGTGAAGAGGCTGGTGCTTGTGCACATAAGCAATAGGTATAAGGATGCTTCACCTCTTGAGAAAGAGGCTAGGAAGATTTTCAAAAACTCGCAAGTTGCATTTGATGGTATGGACATATCCATCTGAGGTATTCCATGAAAAAGGATATCCACTCCAAAATTTTGAACAAACTAGCCTTCCTAGAGGCGAATAAGATGAAAATAGTGAACAACCCAGATGAGCTGGAGAGGGTAGAGGGAGAGATAGCAGCCCTGAAAAATGTAACGGAGAACAAGCCAAAGACAGAATTCGTAAGAGGGCTCATGCTGGGATACCAAAAAGCACTTGAAATAATAGAAAATAAAAAAATAAAATAAAAAAAAAGAAAAAGCTTAGGCGTTCTTCATCTTCGCCTTTGCTACGTATCCGCCCTTATCAAGATAATACATGTATCCTCTCTCTTTGTCAATCTTCTCATTACCTACTTTCTTCTTCCTTCCGCCGGTCTTGTGCTTCATGGGGGCGGCCCATACATAGCCATCCTTACCAACGAAGTAGAGGTAACCCTCTTCTCTATCTATTTTTTCCTTACCTATTCTCTGGCCCATCGGCTCACCTCTTGTTTTTTATCCGTAGCTTGAAGCTACGAGAGAGTTATCGTCGGCGGTATTTATAAATTTATCGTCGTGTGCGGCTTTGCACTTTTATTAGATATAATCCTTAGACTTGTTTGGATTAGTCCTAGCTCCTCCAATTATGGCCTTTTAACCAATTCTTCACTTCCTTTCTGACAGACTCAAATTTTATCTTACTGAGCCAGCATTTTAGAATATGGGCTTTCATTTCATCTGGAATGTTTGCTGTTGAGCAATAGCCGAGTGCATACTTAGCAACAGACTCATACTTGGTATCCTTTATTATAGAGCATATCAGAATCATTTTTCTCTCATCTATCAGTCCTTTCAAATTTAGGAGCTTTTCTAAAGCTGCCTTGCTGACATTTTCATTCTCATGAGAAGAAGCTATCTCTAATAATTCATAAGGGTCACTGATTGCATTAAGCTTAAATGCATCAACAACTGGAACTTTTTGGTCTCTCATTCTTATACCCATAATAGTTATTAAAGTGGAGTATATTAAGTTTACCCAATCTATGTGCAGCACTTCGAATTTTTATGCCGACCCTTATCTATGTTCAAAGCTGCATGCACATCTATGAATAGCTTTTCCTCATCCTGCCAACTCCCTTCACAGCAAGCCAGAAGCATACGGCACTCACTGCTGCAAGAAGAAGCAGGCCTGCAATAATTCCTTCATCAGGTGAATTTGAGGAAATTCTCGAGATGAGAATTGTCGGGAGATACAGCGAGAGGGCGGAGCTGGGGAGGAGCATTGAGAATACCAATGCCATCCCTGAGAGCGATGAAAGTACATTTGCCTCCTGTATGCTCCTAGCGCTGGAGGAGATGAGAACGCTGATTGAGACTAGAATGAGCGAGAGGAGCAGCTCAGCCAGGATGAGCAGAGCGACATTGTATACCGGTATCCTCTGCATGATTATCACGAGCCATGCCGCTCCGCATACTGTTGAGGAGAATACATAGGGTGCAATTTTCGCGAGCGCAACATCAAAATCCGAGATTGGTGAGACCAGCAGCAGCTCTATAGTTCTTCTCTTCCTCTCACTGAGGATATTCTGGATTGAAAGAGAGAGACCAACCATGGCAGGCATCACTACCGCAATTGGGACTATAAGTCCATAGCCCATCTGTATGAAATCCGTGTTGCCTCCGAAAAGCCCATATGATGAGTAGCTGAAGTTCCATTTTTCAAGTGCTTCATCAAATGAAATAGACTTTGAGACAGAGCTTATTTTCGCTATTGCGAAGCCAGAGAATATGTTGCCCGGATCCGTCTTTATCTCACCGCTGCTGGTGTTTATAACCGCGTTTACCCTCTCCATTCCTTCTTCACCGGTTTGAACAACTTTTACTCCGGACTCTTCAAGTTTGTTTATTAGCTCGGTGTTGTTGCTGTCAACAGCTATGGTTATTCTAAGGTTTGGTGAGTGCATCACCTCGCTGTAAGTATCATATAGGAAGAGCAGCATGGAGATTGTTATGAACTGAATAAGTATGCTGCCAAGAAACGCCCTATCCCCCAGAATTTCTCTCAGCTCTTTCTCCATCAGTTTCATCATATTCACCAAATGTGTCTCACAAGGTAGATATTGTAGCTCAGGTGCAGTAATACTGCAATAACAACTGCTAGCGCGAACTGCCTTTTTGCGTAACCCACCCCCGCTATCCCGCTGCAGACTGTGTGCACCAGTATTGGAACAATTCGTACCAGCACCATCATCTCAACTATCGGAGCCAGAAGCAGGCTCTCGCTCACCCCGAAAGCCAGTCCCACGAGCGCACCAAGGATAGCCCCCTCTCTGAGCTCCTTTGGCTTCAGCACGTTCAAAGCAATTGCCTTGAGCCCTTCCTCAACTGCAGTGACTGAGAGCAGGAGCAGCCCAATGTTCGGCCCTATGATAAAGAATGTGAGCCCAATGGCAATGAGCTCAACTGGCAGGGTAACTGAGAATGCGACAAAACCCATCGCAAAAGCTGCTTTCTTCCTGCTTCTCAGAATCTCAAGCATTCCCTCATACAGCTGCCTCAGGCCGGGCTTTATCGCAAATGCAAATGCCTCTGTGGAGAAGGCGGAGAGTGCCAGCAGGAAGGCAGTTGCTATTATGAGGTATATGACAAGCATGAGGTTGAGTGGAAAGGGCGTTGACTGACCAGCCACCTGCTCAGCTATGTATGTCGCAGGAGAGAGCTTCGCAGCAATCTCGGTTGCAGGAAAGACTTTCAAAATGGCAATTGAGAAGAATAGAGTGATTATTACTGTTGAGGAGATGCTTGAGGCAAGTGTTGCCTCGTTCGCATTCGATGCAATAGAAGAGACAAGAGCATTCATGGTTATTATGAGCAGCGCCATGCTGATCAGTATAATGTAAACCCCTACAGGATTTCCAAAATGCAAGCCAAAGAACGGTATCAGCAACATCCACACTACGCCAAGCAGCATTGCGAAAATAAGGTTGCTCAGTATCTTGGAAGCGAGCACCTCAAATCTTCTCGCAGAGGTTGCAAAGAGCACTTCCACAACTTTGTTCTCCCTCTCATAAGCTATGCCCTGTATTATTGGGAGAGACCATATGAAGAGAGGCGTGAGCATTAGGAAAGGAGCAAGCAGACTCCTGAGAAGCTCCTCAAGCCCCAGATCTGATTTCAGGTTGAACAACGGTTTCGAGTCCTTCCTAAGAAACTTATCAACTGCTTCCTTCACAGCAGACTCCGCAAGATTCGAGAGTGGGATTCCTCTCCCTATAAACCTCCCTCCGCTAGAGTTCACTATGAAAACTCCATGCACCTTCCCCTCGCTGAGAAGCTTCATAGCTGTCTCCTCATCCTCCTCAACCACCTCAACCATGCTATTCTTCTTAAGTTCTGAAACTATGGGATGCTCCCCAACGACAGCAACTTTAATCAACTTTTCAGAAACCGGTAGAGCAGAGAGCAAGTCACCTTCCTTGAAATGTCCAACGGCCTCCATGAGAAGAGGAATCGTGAAGAGGGAGATGAACATTCCTACAAATACGCTGAGCAGAAACCTCCTGTCCGAAAATATCTCCTTCAAATTCCACCACATCATAACTCCTAAACCCATTTTCCCCCTCTTGTGACCGCAACGAAAACATCATCCAGAGACGGGTCTAAGGTCTTTATAGAAATAACTGTCGCCTTGAGTTTTTTTGCAGCTCCGTAAACCTTTGAGATGGCGCTATTCATCCCTTTCACACGAACTATAACCAGCCTTCCATCAACTTCTCCTCCAAGCTCATCAGCAAGTTTTCTTATCAGCCCATCCTCCTTTATTGCGATGCTTAGATACCTCTCTCTCGCAACTTTTGCCTTGAGTTCCTCGGGCTTGCCGATAGCTGCTATCCTGCCCCTGTTCATGACTGCAAGTGTATCGCACAGGAAATCCGCTTCATCCATGTAATGGGTGCACACAAGTATAGTTTTACCGTTCCTTCTCATGCCCTTAATCCTCTCCCTCACATCTCTTGAAGAGGCAGGGTCCAGCCCCATTGTAGGTTCATCAAGGATGAGCACTGGAGGGTCATGTATGAGTGCTCTTGCCAGTGATATTCTATGCTTCATTCCTTTGGAGTACTCCCCAATCTTTCTTTTTGCATGCTCAGTCAACCCCACAAATTCGAGCAGCTCCGGAATTCTCTCCCTCCCAGAGCCGTAAACATCAGCAAAGAATGAGAGGAACTCCTCCCCGCCCATGTAGTCATATACCCGCGGCTCCTCAGGCAGATAGCCGACAATGGAGCGTACTTTTTGAGAATCCTTCACAATATCAAAGCCCATTATGCTGGCACTGCCGGAAGTTGGGGCAAGTATTGTGCACAGCATCTTAACAAGAGTGCTCTTCCCAGCTCCATTCGGTCCCACAACTCCAAGTATCTCCCCTTCTTTAACTGAAATGCTAACTCCATCAACAGCAGTTAGCTCACCGAATTTCTTGGTGAGTCCAAAGGTTTCTATCACAAATAGATATTACAACCTAAATTATAAATTCACTGCGTTTCAGGTGCTCCTCGCTTCAGCCTGCTCCCAGGTGACATTTCCCTCCTCAACTCCCTAAGCAGTTCAAGCGCCTTGTTGAGCTGTCCTGCGTCTATATCTTTCATAGTTATCTCAAAATCCATCTTTGCGCTTGCAGTATCAAACTGGAGGTCTGCGAAGCCGAAAATTATGCCGAGGAAAGACCTGTCAACCTTCATATTGGTTATCTCATTTATTGGGACAACATGCTCGTCAGGTGCAAAAACCCCAAACCTCCACACCACATCGTAATCTGTTATCTCATAAGTAGTGTACATTCTTCTGTAGAACTGCTGGATTATCATGAACGCAAAAAGCAGAAGGAAGAGAGCTGCAATGAGCAATATCGGATAGCTGTAATCTGTATACATAACCGCAAGCACTGCGGCGATTATCACCACAATAACTGCAGCGACAATGGTAAGAATTATATACGGCTCTATTTTTGGTTTTATCGTCATCAGGACTTCCATGCAGGTATTCCTCGCTTGAAATTTAAATCTATGCGCCTGCAAATTCTGCGAGTCTTTTCAGAGCATGGTACCTTTCCCATCGCCCCCTAAACATCCTCAATTCCCTTGAGAGTTACCTTGAATATTGCCTCTCCCTCTGGCATTGAAGGGCTGTCGACAAGCCTTGCAATCCTCTTCTCCTCCTTGCCTTTTCTCAAGTACAAGCGATAAACAGCCGCGTGTGCCAGCACATGCCCCCCTATTGGTGTTGTCGGGTCTCCAAAAAGTATCGCAGGGTTGTCCATAACTTGGTTAGTTACATAAACTGCCAGATTATACCTGTCTGCAAGCTTCTGCAGGGCATGCACATGCTTGTTGAGCTTCTGCTGCCTCTCACTAAGTGCTCCTCTGCCTATAAAGTCCGTTCTGAAAAGAGATGTCAGAGAATCCACGACTATCAGTTTTATGTTGTTCTTCTCTATGACCTCATCTGCCTTGTCAACAAGAATCATCTGGTGGTCTGTGTTAACTGCTCTGGCAACGTGGAGATTCTTCAAAATCTCCTCAGCGTTAAGCCCTCTTGACTCAGCAATCTGCTTCACCCTTTCAGGCCTGAAAGTGGACTCTGCATCAATGAGGAGGCATGAGCCATCCAAGCCGCCCTTCTCCTTTGGCAGCTGAACATTCACTGCAAGCTGGAACCCGAGCTGAGTTTTTCCGCTTGAGAATTTACCGAAGGTTTCCGTTATTGCCTGCGTCTCAACTCCGCCCCCAATTAGACTGTCAAGCTCCTTGGAGCCAGTGGTTATCTTGCCAATACACTTTCTTCTCTCAAGAATCTTATCCGCGGTCTCATAACCCATCTCCAGCGCATCTCTGGCGGCAGATATTGTTTTCTTGGCGGTCTCCACACCTATCTCAGCAACCTCCTGCAACTCATGAGGGGAGGATGTGGCTATCTTCTCAAACGAATCATAACCTGCTCTCTTGAGCTTCTCGGCAGTCGCCTCACCAACTCCCGGCAAATCCTCAAGGTTCTTTACCTTCTTCTCTTCCTTCGCCATGTGAACACCTCTCATAAGCTATAAAATCCATTCTCCATCCTGAATTTGGGAAGAGCGTGCTTCAGTTTGCGGTATAAAGAAATGAACTCCTCGCTCTCCTTTTTCACATACTCCAATATTTTTTCATATTCTTTATTTAAATACCATACGGGGACCAGCTCACCACTTCTGGGCTTGTTGCAAAACCTGTCCAACCCGCTGCCGGCGAACTTGAAGCCGTTCATCCCCAGGCAGATGTGCCTCAAATCAATCGTTGGGAGAGTATTTGAAATGAACCAATCATCATACTTCATTCCATACTTAGCGGCCCTCCCCTTCAGCATCCCCAAATCAAACATGAGGTTGTAGCCGACCGGTATGAACTGCCAAACTTTTTTTGGATTCAGGAACGTTGAGAACTCCCGTATTATTCCCTCCTCCCCCATCTCCCACTCCTTCAATACCTGCAAAGGCTCTGCTGGATTCCCCAACTCATCTAGCTTCTGGAATTGGATTGTGATTATCCTGCAACATTCTGGGTGCAACTCGCTTTCACCCCTTATAAAAAGTTCGTAGCCGTCTTTCTCATACCCCACCTCTGTGTCGAAATAGTACTCTGCCATACTCTCAGTTTGACTTCGTCTGCCTTTTAAAGCTTGGGAAGGGGTAACTTTCCAGTAATCCCCATGCAGCAATCAATATAAATTCAAAGATTCAAAATAAAAGTATGGGAAATTCAGTTAAAATGCAGAAAGCACCTGGCGAAGATGTTTTTCGGCTTATTCCTGTTACTGAAGAGAAACGACTGCTCCGAAAGATAGAGGATAGCAGTACAAAAGAAATCAGAAACGAACTGGAAAATAATCTCAACAGGTATGGGGAGGAGAACAAATTGCGGCTACTAATACAGATTGCCAACATGATTGACGTTTCCAAAAAATCAGAATCCGCTTTGCTCAAGATGGAGAAAAAAGCCGGGTTTGACATAGTGCCTACGAAATACATGGATGTTCGCCCGGCCCTGCGCTATATAGCAGATTCGATCAGGTTTCTGGAGGCTGAACAGCTGAGCGATATGGTGCTCATAGCAACCAAACTTGCAGAGCGAAAAAAAGAAACGAAAGATGCAATCCAACACCTCCACAAGCTTTCTTCCGGATTGCCTGACAGCTCGCAGAGGCTTTTAGCACTCTCTCTCAAACTAGTTGAAAAGGACATAGACCCTGCAAGCTTCCTTTCACCTATACTAAAAATGACACCCAAAACACGAGCTCTCTGCCTTGATGGGCTTATTTCCCTATCCGAGGAGATGATAGAAAAAGGAAATAACCCCAAACCCGTTGTCTCCTACATCTGCGAGCTTCCCTCCGACATACTGGAAGCGCACTCAGAAAAAATTCTAAGCCTCTCCATGAAGCTGGCAAAAAGAGGGGTTGACCCCAAGAGCACAGTCTGGTCCATCAGCCTCATCCCAAGAAAGTCAGTTGATATTGGCAATATCCTCTCATCTTCAATAAGCTTGGCAGATGATATGGACCCAACCCAGAAGATACTGCTCATCTCCGAAAATTCACCGAAATTAATAGACCGCAAACAGCTTGACAGGGTTCTGAAACTGGCGCATGCCAATGTGAACAGGGGTTGGATGGATATAGAGAAATGCTGGGAAATGGAAAAGTCCATGAACTCTCTGCTCAGTTACTCCACCGAGGAATTTAATGAAGCCTCTAAAATTGCAGTGGAACTGCTGAAACACAACAGGAACCCCAACGACCTCTTCCTGCTCGCCAGGTCAATTGCTCAATATTCGCCAGAGCAGTTTGATGAATCCGTACGCAAGTTGGGCGTTATAACATCCAAAATTAAGCCATTCGATGCCCCTTTGGCTCCAATCTTCTACCGCTCGCTTGGTTTCAAGGAGAGCGGATTTGAGAATTTCGTGTTCTACAAGTTGAGCAAAACGCTTCAGGATGAGCCTGGCAAGTTCCCTGAGCAGCTATCGGAAGTTTTGGAAAAACTTGAGTCTGGGGTTAACCCCGAAGTAGTGTTCAAAAAAACGAAATCTGCATAAGCAGCTATATTATTCTTTTAACAACAAGCTCCAGCTTATTACTGTTCTCCCTTCTCACATTCCCTCTCGCAACAATCTTCCTCCCAAACAACTCCTCCTTCTTCAGCTCAAGAATCGTTCTTACATCCACATCCTCAGGAATCTCCTTCACTCCAAGCAAATCCTTAGCATTCCTTCCCAAAAACACGATGCTAATCTCACCACTCCCATCCTTGAGCAATGCATCAACAACTAGACTTCTCTCAGTCTCATTGGAACCACATTTAGAGCACATTCCATTGTAGGCAAGCCCCTCACATCTGCTGCATACATCACAGGAGCGAGCGCTTGTGCTTATTATGTTGCCCTCCACTTCTGCTGCCATTCCCTCCTTCAGCTCAGCTATTGGCACGCGAGCTAATCTCTCTACCTCAACCCCAGGCACATTCGCATTTCTGGGGTTTATTATAACCCTGCTCCTCCAATCAGCGTGAAGCTCTTTCCCAAATGCCCCCTTTCTCATATAAGCACTCTCAACCTTAACCCTATCCCCACTCCTCATCCTCCTGACAAGCTCGGCATTGCCGTCCCACAGACTCAACCTTGCTTCCCCGCTCCCATCAGCCACAAGCAGAGAGGAAACCTGCTTCATCCTGCCATCCCTCTCAAAGGAATTGATGGCGCCAACCTCCAAAACCTCTGCAACGAAGTCAACGCTTCCCATTCCCTCCTCCATCTCCTTTATTTTCTTAATCTCGTTTGTAACTTCGGGGAGCTTCATCCTTTCCTTAACTTTCACAACCTGTCCGCCCATGGGCAGATGCACCTCCCCAGAATCTTTCACATACGCGCCAAGCACATCTACAGTATCCCCCTTTTCTATTATGCCCTTCTCGACAAGCTCCACATCCCTGTGCCAGAGAACCAGTGTTGCTTCGCCACTATCATCTGCTATTGATATATTGCATACTCTTCCCCCCTTCCCATTCCTCTCGAACTTTCTTGGGGCGAAGACTCTCATCACTCTGGCATGAAGGTTGACATTCTGCATCTCCGGGGACAGTTTCGATATAGGTGTGAACTGCAGCTCACCCTTCTCAACCTCAACTTCAACTCCAAGTTCCTTTGCTATTGAATAAAGCGCAGCAGCCTCGTTTATCAAACCGTAGAACTCCTCCTGCTTCTGTTTCAACTTCTTGGAGAGCTCCTCCCCAGAAATCTTACCCTGCTTAATTATCGCCTTTTTTATCCCCTCTGGGTCCTTCAAGAACTCGAGCATGTTAAATTATTAATTAAAAGGTAATAAATTCTTTCATGAAGAACCTCAGAGAGGACCTGCTCCGGGTAGAGGGTGCGGACCTCTGCTCAAATGTGTACCTGCTGCTCGATGATGAGAGAGTTCTCATGATAGACTGCGGTGATGGGAGTAATTTCAACGAGATTCAGGAGGCTCTTAAAGGCAAGGAGCTCAGCAAGGTTATACTCACGCATGGGCATTGGGACCATATAGGTGGCATGTGCCACATCAAAACAAATGGGATGCTCCATGGGGCGGACCTCTCAATTATTGTTGAGTTGAATTCAGTATTCCCAAACTTTTCAAAACTTCCAGAGAATCTCTTGCAGCTCAAATCAAGCTCGCTGAAATTCGGTAAGTTCGAGCTTGAGATAATTCACACTCCAGGCCATACACCGGGCTCAGTCTGCATATTTGAGAAAAAGAAAAAAATACTCTTCTCAGGTGATACTCTTTTTGCCGATGGTTTTTTTGGAAGGACAGACCTAATTGGCGGAAATTACAATAAGCTGATGAAATCGCTGGAAATGATAAAGAAGCTGGATTACAAACTGCTCTGCCCAGGGCATAATGAAACAGAAGGTGTGGTATAATCACGCAACAGTTTTTCCTTTCTTCAGAATTTCAAATATGCTGAACTCATCAGGATTCTCCACCTTCGCTTTTTCAGTGGCATCCCTCAAGCCCATTGCGAGATGTGCGTATCCCACGCTTTCGGCAAGTTCAGGAACCCACGTTTTAAACAGCTTCTCCATCAGCATGTTCCAAGCGGTATCGCCTTTCCTCATCTCACTCTTGGTCTCCTCTATCCTCTTGTTTATTTCCCTATAAAGCCCATAAGCTGCATCGAGGCAGTCTACATACCCCTCAGCATCACCAGTGCCGGAGAGCAGGTTCTTTCCAATATGGACCATCATTTTAAAATCAGCAAACTCATGCTGTCCAGTCTCTTTTGTGAGCTTTCTTATTTCATCAAACGCAGCATTCGCATCCAGCTTAGTCTTTCCGAGTTCCTCGCTGAAATTTTCCAACAGCCTAAACCCCTCCCTTCTCTGAATTTGATTGAATTTGAGCATCTCATCTGACAATGGCTTTGAAACCTCGGGAGATATGCCAAAAATATGTCTAACAGTCTCGCGAGCCTCTTTCCTCACCTCCACATAAGGATCAGGTTCACAGAGCCGTTCCAGTATCTCCACTCTCAGCTCAGAGCTCAGTTTCTTGAATGCATCAACGTCTTTCCTCAAATTTTTCAGGAAAGTCTCTCTCAGAGTTGGATCTCTATCATGTACAAGCTCAAAAAAACTACTCTTTCTCTCTTCCGTTGCCAGTTCAGGGGTTTTCTTCATAATTTCAACTAATGCATTTGCAGAGAAATTTCTTATGTATCTGTCACCCTCATGCATCAGATCGACTACCTTGTCAACTACGGCCGGTGTTACAAGAGTTCTATTGCTGGGATTCCTAATGAGCTCGCTAAGCTGCTTAGGCTGAAATTGTGGATTGCTGAGGTTATCCAGAACCCTCCGCTCCATGAGGAGGTTGGAGAACTCCTTCTTCTCTTTCTTACTATCCCCTTCTACAATAATAAGTCTCACGCAAAAATTACTCAGTCTAATTATTTAAATCCGGGGGTCGTGTTAAGTAAACTTCATATCTACACACCTCACTACAAGTAAAGCTTTGCAGGGTAATCCATTATTCCCCTGTGAAACCTCTTCTCATTGTACCACTGCAGATACTCCCCAAGCCTGCCCAGCCACTCAGGGAACTTCCTTAGCAGCTTCACAAACTCATCAGCTATGTTCCTGATGCACCTCTCAACCTTTCCTTTGTCCTGTGGGTAGTGGGGATGCGCAAACAGGGGCTGAACCCCGTTCCTGCTGCACCACCCTTCCCAATTCTCCTGGAACTGACTGCCCCTGTCTGTAAGAATCTTCTCAGGCTTCCTGCCTGTTTTGCCTATGCATGCTGAGAGCAGGGAGGTTATCATCTCAGTTGTTGGGCATTCACTGAGGAGCTCACAGAGAATCAGGTACCTGCTGTAGTCATCTATGCAGACAACAATGTAGAACTTCTCCCCTACAACAGTGAAAGGTCCCTTTATGTCAAGCTGCCACAGCTCATCAGGCTTCTCAGCCCTGAAGAACTTCCAGTTGTCCTGTCTCACAGGATAGCCGTTCAAGTTGTGCTTCACCAGTACATCATTGATTGCAGTCCTGGACAGGCTGAGCACCGGCATCACGCAACCTGTGATTTTCTCAACAGCCTCCTCTGCAAAATCAGGCAATGAAACAAAGCCTTGCTGTATCCTTGCAGAGCCCCATTCAAATGCTACCCTCATTGCAAGTATTGCCCTCTCAACTTCAGATGTAACCTTCCTAGGGTGAGGTTCTGCCCTCCTGTCCCTGAAGGACTCATACCCTTTGTGGAAAGCTCTGCTGCACCACTCCCATACTGTCTTTCTGCATACCCCAAACACCTGAGCAACAAGGTTTTTATTGTTGCCTCTCCTAACTGAATCTACAATTTGTTGTCTGGTGCTGGGGGAGAGATGTCTGACCATATTCTCCCTCCGGCAACCAGTATACTGGTCGCCTATTTTTATTTTGAAATGAAAGAAGAGAGAGAAGAAAGAATAGATGTAGAGGAGTGAGTAGATTTAAGGTTTACTTAACAGGTCGATGGCAGCGCAGATTTAAATATCAAGATAAGCGAATATATCGGTTATATGAAGAGAAAACAGGCTAGCAAGAAGAAGCCCAGAGAGCCTAGAGCGGGCAAGAAGCCGCTCATATTAGTCACAGGAGCTGGAGGCAGGCTTGGGAAGCATCTGCTGAAGCTGCTGCTTGAGCGCAAATCAAGAATCAGAGTTCTTGCCAGGGCAGGGGCAGACCTCTCATTTCCTGAGGGAGTTGAAATCTTTCCAGGTGATATCACCCACCCGCAAACGATATTCGATGCAGTGAGAGGAGTTGATATTGTCTATCACCTTGCAGCTTTGGTTGACTATGCAACTTCTGAAAAGATACTTTTTGACGTGAATGTGGAAGGGACTAGAAACCTGCTGAAAGCGTGCGTGGAGGTTGCTCCCAACCTGAAAAGGTTCGTGTACTGCAGCTCAACAGGAGTTATGGGCAAAGAGCTGGCCGAAATACCTGCAAATGAAAAAACAGAGTGCATACCCACGGACAACTACGGGCTATCGAAACTCATGGCTGAGAAAGTGGTGCTGGAATACAAGGGCAAGCTCCCTGTTGTGATAGTGCGCCCAGCAGTTATATACGGAGAGGGATTTGATGAGGGCTATTTCCCTGTGCTAAGACTTCTTAAAAGGCATAAGGCGAGGATAATAGATTCCGGTGATAATGTCATCCCCTTTGTTCATGCTGAAGATGTTGTAAAGGCATTTGCACTTTCCGCGGAGAGCCCCAAGGCAGTAGGTCAGATCTACATAATAGCCGGCGGGGAGCAGATGACCCAGAAGGAGATTCTTGAGATTGCCGCGAGGGAGCTTGGAGTCAAGCCACCCCACAAGCACGTGCCGCGCTTCATGGCCGAGCTTGAAATTCAGCTATTCTACCTTATGAGCTTCTTTGGTGGCAGGAGACCACCGCTCGACTTGGAACAGCTCTCCGTAATATCCTCCCACAGAATTTTTGACATTTCAAAGGCAAAGAAGGAGCTGGGCTACTCACCGGAAGTGAGGCTGGAGGAGGGTATAAAAGAGATGGTGGAGTATTATAGAAGAGGTGCTTTCTATGCGGAGCATGGGAAAGGTGGAAAAGTACATAAATGACGGTATTGAGAGGGAGGGTGCTCTCCTATTTGTGCTTATAGACCCGCTGGACTACCTCAGCTTGGATAAGGCAGTCAACACTGCTGGCGAGGCCTGCGATGCAGGCGCAGACATCATACTTGTTGGGGGCAGCATAGGGGTGCAGGGGAACATACTCGAAGAGGTGACAAAAGGAATTAAGGAGAAGGTAAATGTCCCAGTAGTGCTCTTCCCAGGAAACACTGGAACGCTGACGAAATTTGCTGATGCAGTCTACTTCATGCAGCTCCTCAACTCCAGAAACCCTTACTGGATATCTCAGGCTCAGGCTCTTGCAGCTCCAATTGTGAAGCAGCTGGGTATAGAGGCACTGCCTGTGGGATACATCGTTGTGGAGCCTGGAGGAACTGTGGGGTGGGTGGGAGATGCCAATAAGGTGCCAAGGGGGAAAGCCAATATAGCTGCCCTGCTGGCTCTTGCTGGCGAGTACGCAGGAAGCAGATTTATAGTGACAGATGTTGGTAGCGCATCAGAGCTTGGGCCTGTGCCGCTGGATATGGTGAAGGCTGTCAGGGAAGCAATAGCCGTTCCTTACATAGTAGCTGGAGGGATAAAAACCCCAAAACAAGCCGTGGACATAGTCAAGGCAGGTGCGGATGCGATACACATCGGCACAATAGCCCAAGATGCAAAGGATGTTGGCAGGACAGTAAAAGAATTCGTCAAAGCCGTAAAGGCTGAAGGGAGGAGATGAAATGGCTGGTAACCTACTATTCCTGCAACAGATATTTCTCTCAATAGCGGTTGGAGCTCTTATAGGGCTTGAGAGAGAGCATACAAAGCACCAGAGGATAGCAGGTGTGAGGACAATAGCGCTCATCTCCCTGCTTGGGGACTTAAGCGTCATGATATCCCAGCTGTCAGAAAATCTTTCATATATCCCTTATCTATGCCTGCTGGCAGTGATTGGCTATACGTTCCTGCTCTACTATTTCAGAGCAAAGAAGCTTGAGTCACTTGGCATAACCACAATTCTCACGCTTCCTCTGGCATTCATTCTCGGCATATTCATAGGTTTCAGCCTATATATTGAGGCAATAACTGGTGCAATACTGGCAACTATACTTTTGCTCAGCAGGGATTACTCCCACTTATTTGTGAAAAAACTTACTGATGAGGAGATAGCAGACGCCCTCCAGTTCGGCATAGTCTGTTTCATCGTATACCCCATCCTCCCCTCTACAGCGGTGAACATATACGGCACTTTCTCACTGAACCTCCAGTCCTTCCTCCTCATAGTTATAGTAGTCTCACTCATCTCCTTCCTCTCATTCCTGCTGTTGCGTTTCTGGGGGCACAAAGCTCTTCCTATGACTGGCTTCTTGGGAGGGCTGATAAACTCGGTTGCGACTGTTGCATCCCTCGCTTCAAAATCAAAGGAAAGACCATCCCCCCTCTACATCACCAGTCTTGCAACTGCAAGCAGTGCAATGCTCCTGAGGAACCTCATTCTCGTGGCATTCTTCTCCCCCCAAGTATTTTCGATTATACTAATACCAATCCTCGCAATGGTTCTTGTTTTTCTTATACAGGGCTCCCGCACTGCAAAATCAAGGGGTTACAAGACAGAGCTGCTCTTTGAGCAGCCCTTCTCAGTTTTAGCAGGGCTGAAGTTTGGGGCTGTGCTCTTTGGCGTCATGCTTCTTGTTTACGCAGTCTCGCAGTTCAGCCCAGGCAGCATAGGCATAGCTGCATTCATTGGAGGGCTCCTGAGCAGCGCATCTGTTGTTGCGTCAGTCTCAACGAACCAGGCCAGCTGGGGCGTTGGTAATACTGCGGCAGCCTACCTCATCATGGTGGGGTGCTTCGCAAGTCTGCTGACAAAAATATTCACGCTTATAACGAGTGCCTCAAAGGAGTTCAGCAGTAGGGGCATACCAATAATAGTCACTTCAATGCTGGCTGGAACAATTGCTCTCCTGCTCATAGCTCACTGAGCTCACTCCAACTCTTTCATCATTTTTATTGCGCAGTACTCACCGCACATGCTGCATGCTCTGCTCCTGCTCCCCCTCTTTTTCCTGTACTCCCTCGCTTTTTTGCTGTATATCGCATGTTGGAACTGCGTCTTCCAGTCCAATTCTGCTCTGGCTTTGCTCATCTCCAAATCGGCTTCATTATCCATCCTCTTCGCAATATCCGCAGCATGTGCAGCTATTCTCATCGCAACAACTCCCTCAACAACATCCTCCACTGTTGGCAGCGCAATATGCTCGCTTGGAGTCACCACGCACAGGAAATCCGCACCCGCCGTAGCAGCAATAGCACCTCCAATTGCAGAGCTTATGTGGTCATAGCCAACTGCTATGTCTGTCACCAAAGGGCCAAGCACGTAGAAAGGAGCCCCCGAACATATATTTTTCTGCAGCCTTATGTTTGCCTCAACTTTGTCGATTGGAACATGACCGGGCCCCTCGCATATAACTGAGACATTGCTCTGATGCGCCCTCTTCACAAGTTCCCCCTGCGTTATAAGCTCATGCATCTGCGCCTTGTCAGTAGAATCGCTCAAAGAGCCGGGCCTCAGAGCATCTCCAAGGCTCAGCACCACATCCCTCTCTTCAGCAAGCTCGAGCAGATAATCAAAATTCGTGTAGAGAGGATTCTCCTCCTTGTTTTTCATCATCCACGCCGCGAGCATGCATCCCCCCCTACTTACAATTCTCATCACTCTTCCTTTTGTAAGCTCCAGCCCCTTTCTCCTCATGGCTGCATGCACAGTTACAAAATCAACTCCAAGTTGTATGTGCCTCTCCACTGACTTGAGGATCTCCTCCTCGCTTGGCAGAGTATTTTTTTTGAAGGAGCTGATAAAGGCAGAGTAAACAGGAACAGTCCCCACAGGCACTGCTGATTTCCTGATTATTTTTTTCAATATTTCCTCAAGATTCCCTCCAGTGCTCAAATCCATAACAGTATCTGTGCCAGCCCCAACTGCAGCCTTAACTTTCTTAATTTCATCCTCAACATTTGCAAAATCAGTGGATGTTCCTACATTTGCATTTATCTTTGTCCTCAAGCCAGCCCCAATTCCACAGACTCTCCCGCCTTTTTCAAGAACGACCACCTTCCCCTTCGCAACCCCATTCCTCACCCGCTCTGCATCGACTTTCTCATCCCTTGCAATTCTTTTCATTGCAGCAGTTACAACTCCTCTCTTGGCTAGCTTCATCTGAGTCAAAGGAACACCCCCAAGACATTTTAAAAGGATAAATATATACAATTTACTACAAGGGTTTTGTCATGAGGGAGATAGCAAACATCGAGCTTTTCTGCATCTGCAAGGAGCTGCAGGTGCTAGTTGGGGCGAGACTCACCAAATTGTACGAGCTGGGCAAGGATGAATTCCGCCTGCGCTTCCACTCCCCCCAATGTGGTGATGTAGATGTCTTCTCTAGATTAAGGGAAAGAATCAACATAACACAATACCTCAAGGAAGCGCCGCAGAAACCATCCACTTTCATCATGGGTCTGAGAAAGCACGTTGAAGGAGCATGGGTGAGAAGCATAATGCAGTACGGGCTTGACAGAGTCATAGCTATGGAGCTTGAGAAGGAGAACAAATTCCTGCTGGTTTTTGAGATGTTCTCCCATGGAAATCTGATTCTGGCAGATGGCAGCTACAAGGTGCTGCAGGCATATAGAAGCGAGGAGTGGAAGGATAGAAAAATTAGGAGAGGAGAGAAGTACATATTCCCAAAATCTGACCGAACAGACCCGTTTGAGTTGAACGAACAGAAGCTCATGAGCCTACTAGACTCAAAGAAACTTGTGCCTTGCCTATCCTCAAAAATAAATCTCGGTCCTGCTTATATAGAAGAGGCATGCAGGAGGGCCGAGTTGGATTTGGAGCGGAGTGCCAACTCCCTTACCGAGCCTGAAGTTCGAAAGCTCTTTGCTGGCTTCATAGAAGTTATGGAGTATGTAAACAAGCCTGAGCCGACAGTTTACGTAGAAGAGGGCAGATACATCGACTATTCACTATTCCCGCTAAATAAATACAAGGAGATGCAGATGCTGCAGTTCAATTCTCTCTCAGCTCTGCTTGATGATTTCTACCTGCGTTTCGTTGAAGAGGAAAAGAAGCCAGATGAGAAGAAGCTGAAGATAGAGCTGAAACTCAAGGAGCAGGAGAGAAGCTTGGGGGAATTCAGCATAAAAGCAAAGGAGGGCAAGGAGATTGGAGATGCAATATACGGCAATTTCGACAAGGTAGAGACAATACTCAGCTTCATAAAGGAGAGAAGGAAGATGAAGAAAAATTCAGAGGAAATAATGGAAGAGATGGAGAGGAAAATGCCAGAGGAGGCGAAGCTTGTCGAAAGCATTGATTTGAAGAAAGGAGAGGTCGTACTGCTGCTGTGAGCCTAACTCTCAACTTTTTCAAATCCTCATCTTTTATAATATAATTGACAAACATTAGAACATGCAGCTTGCATACTTCTCGAAGCTCCAAGGAATTGGAGGAGTGATAAAGAGCAGTCCAGAGGACTTCATGGTTGAGGAAATAACAGGGGAGAGCGAGATTCTAGAGTTTGATAAAGTTATTGAAAAAGAGGGGGAGGAGGGAGATTTCACATACTTTGTTTTGCAGAAGAGGAGCTGGAATACGCTGCAAGCTCTCAGGGAGATTGGAAACAAGCTGCACTGCGGCATGAAGAGGTTTGGCTATGCTGGGGTCAAGGACAGGAATGCTGTGACAACCCAGCTCGTCAGCGCATTCAAAATAGACAGAGGTGCACTTCTTGACCTCAGAATAAAGGACATCAAGATAAATGGGGCCTGGAGCGCAAAGGAGAAGTTGAGGATTGGTGAGTTGCTCGGCAACAGATTCACGATATCTATAAGAGAAGTTGCCCCAGATGCCGAAGAGAAAGTGACTGAGATATCTGCGAGTCTTAACGGCCTCTCGCCAAACTACTTTGGAGAGCAGAGGTTTGGGAGTGTGAGGAAGAACACTCATCTCGTTGGAAAATCTATGGTATGCGGCAATTTCAGGGAGGCGGTGTGGAACTACCTCACATACATAGACGAGGGAGAGAGGGCAGAGGGGAAAGAGGCGAGGAGACAGCTTGCAGCTGAGGGAGATTTCAAGAAAGCTCTTAACTACTTTCCACATTATCTTAAGTATGAGATTACTCTGCTGAACCACCTCTCCTCCTATCCAAACGACTATATCAATGCCCTGCGGAAGCTTCCAAGAGGGCTCTCTCTGATGTTCGTGCACGCCTACCAAAGCTATATATTCAATAAACTTCTAAGCAAAAAAATAACTGAAGGGAGGATTTCCATAGAGTGTGGCGATATGATATGCGGAAAGGGTGCATTTGGCTTTCCAAAGCTGGATGAAATAAAAATAGCAGAGGGCAGAGCTGAGCCAGGCGAATACCTCCCTGTTGGTAGGGTTATTGGTTATGAGACAACCGGGCTTACTGATTATGAGAGGGAAACGCTGCAGGAAGAGAGAATAAGCGAAAAGGACTTCCTCATAAAATCACTGCCAGAGCTTAGCTCTAAGGGTGCTCTCAGGTGTTTCTTTATATCAACTGAAAAGTTGAAGTTTCACTATGAAGATGGCAAAATGATATTCAACTTCCTCCTTCCCCCGGGAGCTTACGCTACATCCCTTATGAGGGAATTTATCGATAGGTGTAAGTAGATGAAAAAACTCGCAATAATCCTATTGCTTGTACTCCTCCTAGCATGGGGCAACCAGCTTGAGAAGATGAACTGGGTTTCTTTCAACTGGTTCCAGATTCCAAACCCCGAGGAGCTTTACCTTGTGGAATACCCCAAAACAATTTCTGGGAATGAGTTGCGGTTTGATGTTTACTCAAGCAAAAACAATGTATGCTCCATATACTTCTGCAACAAAACCCTGGAAAAGCCGCTTGCTGAGGGACGCAACAGAATAGAGCTGGGCATGGAGAGCTGCGGAAGTGATATTCTGACAATACTCTCATGCGGGGAGTCCCTTGTTCGCTTCTACTCATCAAGAGCCAATGGAAGCTTTGGTGCTGAGCATATCGATGCAAAGTTCGTTGCAGCATCATACAAAAGAACAGTCAGAATGGAAATAACGTTCAACTCAAAACTAAACGACACAGCTTACAAAAATTTTGAGGTTGTAGTGGATGGAAAAACAGCAATACGCCCCACCTACCTATTCCAAAGTGGAGAACATGAATACTTCAATACCGAGGAACTGCATCTCGAGCCCGGGAACCACAGCATAGAGCTCCGGTATGATAATAGAACACTTGACGCAAAGGACGTATACATCGCAGGACAGCCCTTCCCATTTCCAGATGTGGTGGACATCCTCCTCTCGCTGGGAATTGCAGTGTTGATTAAAAGAAAGTACCAACTGGACTGGCTGACCTCCTTCCTCATATTCTTCGGATTATCCTTCTCCGCAATTGCACTGCAGCTACAGCTGCAGAAAAACCTTGGATTCAATGAGTGGTTACTCCCGCTTATACTGGCATTGGCTTTGGTGTTAATATGGAAGTCGAAAGGGAAGCAATAATCTTCGGCATAATCTTCACATTAGTAATAGCCGTGCTCATACTCAGATTCGGCCCGGTTGACTGGTGGGGCGCTTATTACTACAGAAATGTCCAGAATGCGCTTGAGCAAGGAAACACCCTGTTCTACGATGACCTAAGCTACCTCGGTAGGAATTTCACCTACCCGCCCGTATTCTTCCAGATAGCAAGTGAGATATCGCTCCTGCTTGGTGCAACCAACTATGAATCAATCAGATTGCCCTTCCACCTCTTCGTAGTTTTCGTCTACGCAGTTTCCATGTACCTCTTGTTCAGGAACTTCAAAACCTGGCAGCAGAGGGTTGCGGGGGCTTCACTATTCGCAACCCACGCCTTCGTCATGATATTCTCTTCCACAGTGACTCTGCATGTGCTGGCATATGCTTTCATGAATATATCACTTCTTCTGCTTGAAAGAAAGGAGACGGTACTGAAAGTTCTATCCGTAATCTTCCTCTCAATTGCTTTGTCCGCCCATCCCACCACCATCATACTCTTCCCAGTATACGTATATGCCATGGGGCGCTTCAAGATTGATTGGGATAGAGTCAAGAATGCCGCCATCACGCTGATAACCGCATCCTTCCTCTCGCTTATCTTCTACCTGCCGTTATTCACACTAAACGGTCTTCCCTACGAAACAGCATCCACCATGTGGGGTTACTTCGTCTCCTATGGTTTCATTGGAGTCTTGTTTGACATGCAGTTTCTCGTGCCGCTGATTCTCCTGACTTCATTCTTTGCGGTGATAAGAAAACCTTTTCAGCTCGCCGCCCTTCTTCTTGTGCTGGCCGTGCTCGTTAATGCCCTTGTCGCGTTCCGAGTAAATCTCATTGTTACCATCATGCTCTCCTTTCTCTTCCCCTTGGTTTTTGGAGAAAAATTGAAAGATGCGTTGGTGCTCACAGCCTTCTTTGTATTCATACTCGCCAACATGCTGTTCATGCCTGTGCTCTTCTCAGGCACAACGAGGTGGTGCAGGTGGGTCTATGCCGATGATATGTGCACCAAGCCCATGCAATTCATCGATATGTTCACATCAACTGAAGAAAGAGTTGCAATAAACCCTGAGTACGGACATCTTGAGACCTACTTGGGGAAGAGGCAGGTTCTCGCTGACCTGTATGTGGAGTATGCGCCAAGTGACAAGTTCTACGCAGAGTATAACTTCTACGAAAAATCTGACCCCGCCTATTTAAAGGGCTATAACATAACCCTGCTGGTCCTTGATGACACGGACAGACTCCGCGATATAGAGGATGCGGATAGGATATATGATAATGGATTCGTCCATATGTACAGAGAGAGATGATATGTTCACTGTAGTTGTGCCAGTCTATAATGAAGAGGAGAATATAGGGAAGTTTCTAGAGCGGCTCACCAAAGAAGCGAAGAACATAATCGTTGTTGACGATGGCTCAACTGACAGGACATACTCAATTGCAAAAAAATTCAAAGTCAAACTTATCCGGCATGGGAGGAACATGGGGAAGAGCCAGGCGGTTATAACTGGCCTCAAGACTGCAAGGACCGAGGCAGTGGTGCTGATTGACGGGGACAACCAACTTTCAGCGGGGTACATACCTGCTTTTGTGAAGGAGCTTGAGAAATGCGATTTGGTCATCGGCAACAGATTCCTCGCTGGGGCTAAATTTCCATTCCATAGATTTATTGCAAACCTTATCATAGCAAAGCTCATCTCCCTGAAGATACCCGATGTTGGGGACCCACTGAATGGACTCAGAGCACTGAGGAGAAGCAAATTCAAAGACTTGGAGGGGGATGGCTTCAGAATAGATTTGGATATGCTGTTCAGGGCAAAGAAAAAGAATCTCAGGATACATGAGCTGCCAGTTACTGCAGACTACTCAATTCAAAAGGAAATGAGCCTGCCTGATTACATAAAAAAGACTTTCCGCTATTGGCAGATTCTCCTGCAAGCAGTAGAATTTCTAGTGGCATCCAACTAAAAAAGTCCCATACTCCTAGGATAGTATTTATTTAAATAGTGACGGATAAAACAATTACGAACACCGAGAGAAGTATTCATATGGAAAGAGACTTGGCTGTCCGCTGGGCCCTCGTAATTGCAATAATGGGGGTGTCCATTGGCGGAATAAACTACGGGGTTTATCTATTGCTTTTCATAGTAAATACTTTACCTGAAAGAATTCTAGCATTCTTTTTCCTCACCCTCGTCACTGTCAACACAATATTCAACACATTCGGATGCTACTACTACATACGTTCTTACGGGCTTGATAAATTCACTCCTAAAAAAATAAGAAAGTACCCCACGGTTGCAATAGTAATGCCAACGAGAAATGAAGACGAGGAGATGGTGAAGAGGAACATTGAGTCCATAACAAAGATGGATTACCCAAAAAACAAGCTCAAAATCTACCTTTTGGACAACTCAACTCAAAGCTCTGAGGAACTTGAGAAATTCTGCGGAGAAATAGGAGTAAAATACATCTACATGGAGAACCCGGTCAAACTCAAAAGCTACGTAATGAACAAGTTCCTTGACATGATTGAAGAGGAGCATGTTGCGATATTCGATGCCGACGAATATCTGACGGACACCAGCTTCCTCAAGGAGACGCTGCCCTTCCTGGATGAGAAGGCAGGCTTCGTGCAGACAGTAAAGGAGTTCGCTTCCGGAAGCTTCTTCGCAAATGCAGTTAACGTATACTATCTTTTCTTCTACAGGTTCATGCAGCCTGTAAGAAATCTTTGCAGGAGCCCAATGTTCTGCGGGTCATGCGGAGTTGTTAGGAAATCAGTTGTGAAGCAAGTTGGCGGCTTCCCAAGTTCGCCTACTGAGGATCTTGCGTTTGCATTCAAGGCAGACCTTGCAGAAAGGGGAGGGGTTTTCATCTCAAAGAGATACGCCTTCGGAGCACCGATAGAGAGCTTCGAGACTTTTCTCTCCCAGCAGTGGAGGTACACAATTGGAAACATGTGGACTCTGAGAGAGTTCCTCCAGAATTTTTTCAAGATGACTATTGAGAAGCGCATCCATTACATCAGCCAGACTTTCGGCTATGCCTACCTTTCAATGCTATTCATATTCTACGCAGTGCTCGGGATAGTTTTTGTGCTGACCGACATCAGCCTGAGAAGCCTGAACTCCCAGGTCCTCATACCCGAGCACATGAAGCTGGTTGCCGTAAGCTACATGCTCTCGGTAGTCATACTCGTTGTCTTGGGAGGTAGGTTGTACTTCGGCTCTTTCAAGTCAGGCCTGCTTGCCTTCTTCCTAAACTTTGCAACAGCCATCCTACGTGCAAAGGCAATGCTTGTCGGCCTGTTCGGCTTAAAGACGAAATTTGTCATGAGCAGGCAGAACAAGCGCAGGCATTCAGTAATGGATGCACTGAGGATAACTACAACCGAAACAGCTTTCTCAGCTGTGCTCTTCTCTTTCTCCATGCTCTCATTCTCCAGGCACGACGTGATAAGCGCATTCTGGCTGTTCTGGTACAGCTGGCTATTCTTCTGCTCCTTCCTCTTCACTTATGCGACAGATGTGGGGTAATTATTTAAATAACCGAGCAGCAAATCCAAATATGCTCCTGATGAAGGTTTTCAAGAAGAAGAATGAGAAGATAGTCGCAGTCTGCGATGCAGAGCTTATAGGCAAAGTTCTCAGGGAAGGAGAGCTTGTTTTAAACCTTGAAAAATACGCCAGCTTCTACCAGGGCGAGCAGGCTGATGAGAAAACAGTTGAGAAGGAGCTACTCACAGCGACTTCCATGAACCTCGTTGGGGAGAGAGCAACCGCTGTTGCGAAGAGGATGAAGCTCGTTAAGGATTCAGATGTAATGAGAATACAGAAAGTCCCCCATGTCCAGATATACAAGATATAGACCCATAAAAGCCTAATCTACTGAATGGCTTCTCATTTTCTTCCAAAACTTAGATACACAGTATGCATCAACCCCATATTCTCTGGTCTGACTCCAGCCTCTCTGACAAGAATCTCCCTCATTATACACTCCATGGTGAACACTTCTGAGAATTTATCTCTCTCCAGCTCTTTGACAAACTCCTTCACCTGCTCCATGTTGGGAAGGAAGCCAACGACATAACCTCCCTCCTTCAGAGCTTTCTTTGCATGCTTCACAACTTTCTCAGAATCAGCCAGATCCAATGTGACCAAATCAACATCCCTCTCGCTTATTCCCTTGAAAACATCCTTTCTCTTTATCTTCACGTTCCTCAGGCCACTTGCTTTCACATTTCTTTCAGCAAGCTTCGCAAATTCCTCTCTCCTCTCATAAGTAACAACGCTCTTCGCTATATTGCCCAGTGCTATCGCAAGAAAACCGCTCCCTGCGCCTGCATCAACCACAGTGCTCTTCCTTCCAATCCCGGTGAATGCAACCACCATGCCGAAATCTTTTGGAAGGACAACCTGCGGGCCTCTCTTCAAATTCCTCATTATCGGCGGGAACCTCAAACAACCACCATATTAAATTTATATGATTAGCTTATATTAAATTTATATGATTAGCTTATTATTGTTTCCAGATTATCTCGCATATTATTCTATACCGCTTTCTCATAGAAATAGCAGTAACCTCGTGAGCGAGAAATCCCGCACATGATTCACTGGAAAGTTACCCCTCCACGAGGTTTATAAAGAGAAAAATCGACGTAAATAACATCTATGAGAACATACAGATTTAGGGTATACCCCTCCAAGAAACAGGAGGAGCTTCTTAATACTCATCTCTGGTTAGCAAAGAATCTCTGGAATGAGCTGCTTGAAGTATGCAAGCAGATGTATGAAGACTTTGACTACTTCCCAACAAAGAATACACTGCAACTGTTGGCGAAAAACTATGGATTGTACTCACAAACCCAGCAAGAGATTGCCCGCAGACTTCATGATTCAATAATGAGAGTTTTTATGTTGAGAAAGAAGGGTGTAAAATGTGGCTTTCCACGTTTTAAATCATTTGAAAGAATGAAATCTCTGCATTATCCTCAATCTGGATTCTGGCTTGAGAAGAAACTGAGGGTAACTCCCTTTGGAGAGATTGCAATAAAGAAGCACAGAGAAATAAAAGGGAAGATAAAAACGCTAACCTTAAAAAGAGAATCATCAGGGAAGTGGTTTGCCATTTTCTGTGCTGAAACACCCAAAGAAGTTCCAAAAGAAAACAAGGGAGAGGCAATTGGGATCGACTTAGGTCTTAGTACTTTCGCAGCTCTCTCAAATGGGAAAGTGATAAAGGGTCCGAGATATCTCAAGAGATACGAGGACAGGCTCGCCTTCATACAAAGAAGATTGAGCAAATGCCCGAAACGAAGCTCTAGTAGGAAGAGAGCAAAGGTAAAGGTTGCTAAACTGTATGAAAAAATTTCAGATTGCAGGAGAGACTTCCTTCACAAGATTTCAACTAAATTGGTTAATGATTATTCTATCATTGCATTAGAAAAGCTTGCCTCGAAAGAAATGGTAGAAGAGGATTACGGCAAGCAAATAAATGATGCAGGATGGAATATGTTTGCAAACATGCTTGCATACAAGGCGGAGGGAGCTGGATGCAAAGTGGTGTTTGTAGACCCTGAAAATACAACTAAAGAGTGCAGCAACTGTGGTTCAATGACTGAGAAAACACTCCAGGACAGAATACATAACTGTCCCTGTTGCGGGCTGATCATTGATAGAGATTTAAATGCTGCACGTGTCATACTCATAAGAGCTACCGAGGGGCACTCGGGAAGTAACGCTTCTGGAAATGCAACAATAGTTGCGTCTATGAAAGAAGAAGCCTACACCTATTCATAGGTGGGGGTATGTCACATTGCTTCCAGAGGTGCTTCTCATGGCATGCGTCGTGATAGTCGGAACTCAATGGGGTGATGAAGGTAAAGGCAAGGTTGTCGATTATTATGCCAATAAAGCCGATATAGTTGTCAGGTTCAGCGGTGGCAATAATGCCGGCCATACTGTTGTTGTGAAGGGAAAGAAGTATGCATTCCATCTCATGCCGTCAGGAGCGTTGAGGGAAAAACAACTCATCATTGGAAACGGAGTGGTTGTCGACCCGAAAACTCTTCTTGAAGAGATTGACATGCTGAAGTCAAATGGAATCACTCCCAAACTGATGATAAGCGAGAGAGCGCATGTGATCTTCCCATATCATAGAGCCTTGGATGAAGCAGAGGAGCAGTTCAAGGGAAAGATGAAAGCTGGAACTACCAAGAGAGGCATCGGTCCTTGCTATGAGGACAAGGTAGGCAGATTCGGTCTGAGAATGTGCGATGTTGTTAATAAAAAAACCCTTGCCGAGAAGCTGGATACTCTTTTCAAACTGAAGGAAAAGCAGATTGCAGTTTACGGAGGCAGGTTCGATTTCTCAAAGGAACAGGTAATTGAGGAATACTCAAACTACGGAGAAAAGCTCAGCAAATATGTTTGTGATGTCAACCTCTACCTGAACAAAGCAATAGACGAGAGGAAGAACGTGCTTTTCGAAGGAACCCAAGGAACAATGCTCGATGTGGACCATGGTGCATATCCTGTTGGAACTTCATGCAACGTCACTGCGGGAGCTGCGTGCACAGGAAGTGGCGTTAGTCCGACAAAAATAGATGCAGTGATAGGGCTCACAAAGGCATATGTCTCACGGGTTGGCGAGGGGCCACTTCCCACAGAGCTCACTGGCGAGATAGGCGATTACATAAGGAAAAAAGGAGTGGAGTTCGGCACAACTACTGGAAGACCAAGAAGGGTCGGGTGGCTCGACATGCTTGCGCTGAGATACGCCTGCAGGATAAACGGCATAAGCGGGCTGGCAATAACAAAGCTTGATGTGCTGGCAGGACTTGAGAAAGTAAAAATCTGCACTGCTTACAGCATTAACAATAAAAAAATAGATGAAGTTCCTGTTTCCTGCGAGCTTCTAGCGCAGTGCAAGCCCATATACAAAGAGATGAGGGGCTGGGAAGAATTAGAGGATGGAAAAGCAGATGAGATCGCAAAGAAAGGTTACGGTGCGCTCCCAGAGGAATTAAGGGATTATGTTTCTGAAATTTCAAAGATGAGTAGCATTCCTGTCTACCTCATCTCCATAGGGCCCGGAAGAGACGAAACAATAATTTTAAAGGATGTCTTCGGAAAATAAAGTGCAATGCCCCAGTAGCTCAGTGGTAGAGCGTTTGCATGGTAAGCAAAAGGTCGCGAGTTCAATCCTCGCCTGGGGCTTCCACATATTTTATAAACCTCCGCCCCCAAATCTGCTTTGGTGAAACAATGAGAGAATTGATAATTGTTGCAAAAGACGAGGTGGGCCTTCTGGCCAAAATATCAAAAATCCTCGGAGATAGAAACATAAACATAGACTCTGTCTCTGTGGAAACTATGGGAAAGGATGCAATGATCCATCTCGTCGCATCGCAGGAGAGGGAGGCAGTTAAACTGCTTGAGGATGCTGGCTTCAAGGTCACAACTTCGGACGTGATAGTGCTCAAGATAGAGGACAAGCCTGGAGAACTCGCCAAGGTTGCTTTAACTCTCGCAGAAGCAGGAATAAACATAAGGAGCGTTCTCTTTATGAGGAAGGAGGACAACAAGGGTTTATTTGCTGTGAAAGTGAACAAACCTGACAAGGCAGCTGAGATACTTGAAGACTATCTGTAGCTGAGATGATGGACAGGCGCTCAATTCAAATTTCTGTGCTTGCTCACGCCAGCATACTCATTGGCTTTATTTTCCGCTACTCCTTCATTTTTCCCCTTCTCATCTGGAAAACTCTAAAGCATTCAAAATACTCCGAGCGGCAGGCTAGACAGGCTACGTACTACCAAATAGTTGCTCTGCTCGCCCTGCTAATCATCTCATTCACAGCAGAACTTCTCATGCTCTACCCAACAGCAGATGGAAAAGTGCAGAAAGTTGATGAGCTTTTGATAAGGAAAATAGAGCTTGCGGTTTATTTGCTCTTCTCAATCTATGCAATCTACGGAGCATACAGGTGCAGCAAGAGTGAGGAGTTTCATTATTTCCTGATGAAGAATCTTTAGGCTTTTTATTCTTCTCCTTCGTAATTTAAGCATGCCCGTTACTCTAAAGTCAAACGACAGTCTAAGGGATCACTTAACCAACTTTCACCTAACCGATAAAGCAGTCGGAGAATCCGCCTCCTCATCTGACAACTATGCGAGATACACCCCTTCGAAAGAACAGATGACAAAAATTATGGAGTTAGTCGAGAACCGCACTGGATTAAAATTTGGTAAGAGGGATTTAAGATTTTTTTTCATAACTCGAGAGGAAGCCACAAAGCTTGCTACAGATGAGTTTTCCTCCATATTGGCTGAACTAAGACTAGACAAAAATACTTTTAATTCTCTATTGAAAGAAGTCATGAATACTGAGTTAAAGAATTATAAAATTTCACCCGGACACTATAGCCGCCTAACCAAGAGGGTATACTGTATGCCTGAAAATTTAGAGATGGCTGTCAAGAGGCGGTCTGTAGAATTTGTACAAGCCGGAGTTATCCAAGGCAAACTCCACGGAATACTTCGAAAAGAAGCTGACGAGAGGGCTTTGAGTAGAACCACCGAATTTGAAGTAGCAAATACCTTAGCTCACGAATACGCACACAAAATTCTGCATGAAAATAACCTCGTAGTGGACAAGGAGGCCCTAAGATTAAGATTGCAGCTGTATAGACTCGCTTCCAAACTTAAAGGAGCAGATAAAAAAGAAGAAGAAAAAATCTTTAAGTCAATTAAACAGATTAATAAAAATATAGACGCCATTGATGTATTCGATGAAGCAGTTGCATATCTCGTAGAATACCGGGTTATGCGGGATTTGGGTTTCGATAAAGAGGTTTCGTTCTACCTGAAAAACTTAATGTTGCAAAATCTAGATATCGCTAAAGGAATTGCTTTTTTGGAGCAGATAGAAAGCATAGCCAACAGAAACCCAATACCTCTTATTTACAAAAACCTGCCGGAGTCCATGCTTGAGATAGAGAACCCAAGAGCATACCTGAGAAGAACCACAGGCTGGAGAGTATAAACAATTCCTTCCCTCTTTTTTCGGATGTGAGAATGAAGATTTATCCTGAGTTGGCAGGCATCCTTATAAAGGGCAAAACCTCCATTATATACGGAGGTTCCGAGAATCTCCACGACGGAGTTTCTACCGTAAAGTATTTAAATAAGAGAGTGTATAATCTTCCTTCGCCGTGCGGACGCTGTAGACTCCGGCGTAAATGGAGCGCGAATTCTATTTCGTGCTGTGAAATATACCCTTCCTCTATAGCGTATAATCTCGATGGAAATCCAAGCTTTTTTGGATTTGACTCTGGCTTCAAGAACAGGAAAAGTGAGCGATAGTGGTGTTTTTTCGCCGAACTTGCGGAAAAAGTGTGCTATATAACTCCAGTTGATCCTGCTGGAGGGTACTGCTATCAGAATCCGACTAAGCCATGCAAGTCTACCCCCTTTGCTAAGGGGGGTGGCATACGGCTGAGTAGCGAGTAGTCAATCTGCCCTAAGGAGGGGTATAACCTCGGGAAACTGAGGACAATACCACATAGGTTATGGATGCTGGAACGCTTCATAGCCCAAACAGCGTGGTGAAATGCAGCCATGTCTGCCTTAGGATGAGACTGCTTCCGATTAGGTAGTTGGTGGGGTAACGGCCCACCAAGCCGATAATCGGTGGGGGCAATGGGAGTTGGCGCCCCCAGAGGAGCACTGAGACAAGGGCTCCAGTCCTACGGGATGCAGCAGGCGCGAAACCTTCGCAATGCGCGAAAGCGTGACGAGGGGATTCTGAGTGATGCTCCACGCGAGCATCTTTTCGTAAGCTTAAGGAGCTTGCGGAATAAGAGCTGGGAAAGACCGGTGACAGCCGCCGCGGTAACACCGGCAGCTTAAGTGGTATCCACGAATATTGGGCTTAAAGAGTCCGTAGCTGGCCTGTTAAGTTCTCTGTGAAATCTTCAAGCTCAACTTGAAGGAGTGCAGAGAATACTGACGGGCTTGGGAGCGGGGGAGGCCAAGAGTACTCATGGGGTAGGGGTAAAATCCGTTAATCCTATGAGGACTCCCAGTGGCGAAGGCGCTTGGCCAAAACGCGTCCGACAGTGAGGGACGAAGGCTAGGAGAACGAATCGGATTAGATACCCGAGTAGCCCTAGCAGTAAATTATGCAGAC
>Ga0315279_10000734_pt1 | contig 60587 bp, 56 predicted proteins | sample YL17G06_20_MG_FD_203694 | JGI IMG/M metagenome (GOLD analysis project Ga0315279, IMG submission 203694) | Sediment microbial communities from Yellowstone Lake, YNP, Wyoming, USA - YL17G06_20 | ecosystem: Environmental > Aquatic > Freshwater > Lake > Sediment | place: USA: Wyoming | collected...
GGCATTGTCTTTATCTTGCTTGGAGTTGCCGCAAGCCGTTCGAGTGATGCCTTCCGCGTCATTGTCACCGGCGCGGTGTTTAACCTAATAAGGTTTCCCTCTCTTGGAATAGTTATTGGCTATCTATACAAAAGGCTGTAGGGTCAGCCTAGTTTTGATCTGGTTTTGAACCCGTTTCGGTATGCAACCCGGCGGACCTGCCATATTATGGTATTTTTACCGGTAAAGTTGAGTGGGGGTCCCACCCCCCGCACTCTAATTTCAGGCTTTTCCTGAGCTTATTTCAACCAAATAGACGCGCCCGCTGTTGCTATGACTTCTTTACTTGTACGTTAGAAACTGGTTCTTTTATGATGTCATTCGCGGAGGATTGAGTCTGTCCATGTTTTCAATTAGCCCAGGGTCAGCCATCCTGTAAAAGACCCACTTCCCTTTTTTTCTATCCTTCACCAATCCAACATTTTCCAGAATTCTCAAATGATGGGATGCTGTAGGCTGAGTTAGGTCCAAAGCCACCATGACTTCACATACGCACATTTCACGGATTTTCAGAAGGCTCAGAATTCTTAACCTGTTCTCGTCAGCGAGAGCCTTGAAAACCTTACTTTTCTTCTCTGCATTTTCAACTGTCATCAGCTTGTCCGCTAGTTTTTTCAACTCTCCTGCATATTTAGAAGCGTCCCCAGCAGAACAGATTCCCGAGTCTGTTAGTCGCTTTAGCCTTTTGCTTGTTCTGAGTGTTAGCATATGATGTTCAAAAGACTGAGAACAAGGGTTCTGTTTCTTCTGAGGGTGTTCGTTTACGGTGTTGCAAGTTCGGTGGTAGTTGAATTTCTTCGTTGATTTCTTGAATTAAAGACTTTGAATGGCTGAGAAAGTAAGCAAGTTTTTGGTCAAAGGATAGTGGTAGCCCATGTATCTTACAGTAGTTTGCGATAGAAGCGTATGCTTGTAACAAGCCTTCAAGCAATTCTATGTTTAGGTTTTTCAGCCTTTTCAGTTGTTTCTCATTCACGTTTAGCACCTCATTTAATATAATGCTGTTGAGCCCTTGCAGCTTCCTCAATTTGTCTTGTTATCAGATTTAGCGCTGTCTCGTACTTCTTCGCTATCATCAATTTCATCTGTTGCTTTTTCTTCTTCAGTCTTTTCAAGTCACGTTCTAATTTTGGAATCCTACCAACTGCCTTGTTCATGTCGGTAATCATTTCTACGAAGTGGTCATAGAATCCGTCCAACCATTGATTGGTCAATATGTAATCATCCATTAGCATGGTCTCAATTTTGATCGTTGTTCCCGATTGAACAACCACCCTACGAAGGTAACGCCACAACTTATTTTCTCTCTCGCCCATGCGTTCTGTATTCAGAATATCATCGATTGTCTTAGTGTCCAGAATCGCTATGTGCTTGAGCGTTTCCAAGGCGTTGTTCAGGTCATTTTTGTTTGGCATGTCCTAGTTTCTCACCAAGCTCTTTTCTAAGTGCCACTTCGACAAGCTCAGACACTTCCAGATCTCTCCGAATTGCTTCTATCTTGACCTCTTTCCACAGTTCAGGATCAATCCTCAAGGATGTGAAACCCGTCCTTTTGCTTTTTCCCATTCACAGCACCACATTACTGGTAATGCATAGCACATTTAAGGCTTGTGGTAAAGCTTTATATGGATGAAGTGTGTATACTATCAGTGGTGATGTGGTGTGGTGATGCAGACTCTTGAACCGAGAATGGTTCGTGGATATGCCATAATCGCAAAAGGCGACAAAATCAGCGAAGTTGGCGATAACGTCTTTTCTGTTCCTTCTCAATCTGGAAACGGCAACTATCTAGTCTCGCTGGTTGAAGAAGAATGGTCTTGCACTTGTCCAGATCACAAGACCAGAAACGTAGTGTGCAAGCATATCCATGCTGTGAGATTCTGGTTAACCCTCAATGGTAGACTAGAAACAGAAAGCGATCTCCCAGAATGCAAGTGGTGTGGCTCAAAAGCGGTAATTAGGTACGGAAAAGAAGCTGAAAAACAAGTTTTCAAGTGTAAGGACTGTGACCGCAAATTCGTCATTGACGAAGGATTCAAGAAAATGCACTATGAACCTAAGATCATCACGATAAGCCTAGACCTCTACTTCAAGGGAACAAGTCTGAGAAAAATCAGCGATCATTTGAAGCAATTCTACGGTTTGAATGTGCATTTCAGTACGTTGTATCGTTGGATAGGCAAGTATGTTCAGATGATAGGCGAATATGCTGATTCATTGATTCCTCAGCTATCTGGAGACTGGAATGTTGACGAAATGAAATTAAGGTGTAAAGGCGATTGGGTGTGGCTATGGAACGTCATGGACAAAGAAACGCGATTCCTTCTATCCTCAACAATCTCCGAGAAAAGAGAGGTTGAAGATGCAAGGAAAGCGTTCCAAAAAGCCAAAAACGTGGCAAAATCAAAGCCCATATCAGTCACGACAGACGGTCTTCAATCCTATCAAGAAGCTTTCAAAAAAGAATTCTTCACGCTCAGAAATCCAAGAACGGAACATGTCCGTTCCGCTGGGATAAGAGCGTCCAGAAGAAACAACAATGTTGTGGAAAGACTGAATGGAACGGTTAGAGAGCGAAACAAGGTTATGAGAGGGCTCAAAAACGAGAACACGCCAATAACGAAGGGCTTTGAAATCTACTACAATTTTGTTAAGCCACATCAAGCATTGAAGGGAGAAACACCAGCACAAAAAGCAGGAATAGGCATGGGCTCGGAACAAAACAAGTGGCTTCAACTAATCAAGGCAAGTCTAGGTGCAAACACTGAAAAGAAATCTTAAATGCAACTCTGATGAAAATAGTTGAACGTATGCCGACTAAAAAGAAGAAAGTAGAAAGGGAAAATTGGTCTTGGAATGGCTTTGTGACTGGTGCAGTTCTCGGACTGCCAATCTACTATTTTGCACTGGGCTACGAGAATGATAATCCGATTGCTTTGATTGCGATTCGGATTCTAACGCTTGTCGCCTTTCTTTGTGGTTGGCTCATAACGGTGTATAATGCTTACAGAAGAAAAGCACTAATTGACCCCTTTGTTGATGGATTGATTTCGGGGTTCGGCTTTTCCGCCACGGTTCTGGACTGGTATGTTCATGGAATACCACTGTTCACCGTATTTTTCCGCTAGAGAATGATGCAACACCGAAAACTAATCAACGTTGTAGTGAAAACAACTTTGTACATTTATTTGTTTACAATCGTGCCTGCCCTCATAGCACGTGCTATTTCTTTCGGAATGAAAACTATTGAAGCTTTATTCCTTGTTCCTCTGATGGTTTTTTCTATATCCTATGGACTGTTGAAACTCAAAGAAATCGTAAACCCACAATCGAAATGACTTATCAATGACGAACTCCAGTGACTCTTCGTCTTGCTTGTCTCTTCTGATACTTCGTATATCTCCGATGATAAGGCAAATCTCAATCTCCGAAAGAAAAATACTGAAGGGTGCATAGGGCTCTTTTCAGCATATTTCTTGCATGGGCTCTAATTTGAGAGAAGCTTGCTATGGGCTCTTTTTCGCCACCGAAACTGCAACACCGAGGTCAAACACCACTAGAAAAAACAGAACCAGAACAAGAAACATATTTAAATACGTTGTTAGCGCGCGGGTACCATGTCTTATAGCGTGCAAGGTTCTTATATCTCTGCTCTTTCCAGCAATTCTCTGGCGCTTTTGAGTGCGATCCGATGGAAGACTAGAGTTAAGACGACGGCAGTTGTTGCGCTCACAACAATTGCCTGATAGAGGTCTAAGAGTGGTCCAGCCAGTCCGGGTATAAACAAGGAGAGCGCGTAGGGGAGAAAGGGAACCAGTATTGCTGTGGCTGCTAGGAAGCACACAGCCAAGTTGACTAGGTTCCATGTGAAGCGTATCATTCTAGGCCTAGGCAATTCGGTAAAGTCGGCTCCCTTTATGCCGTTTGACAATGAAATAGACCCTAAGGTGAACACCAAGAAAAACGATTCAAATAACGCCACGACCATGGCCCTCAACGATGGATGGAAAGCCAAGAACGCGATGGTTCCTGTGATCGCCAAAACCAAGACTGAGAAGAAGATGATGAAAAAGTACTTGCTCTTCACCAAACTCTTAGCCGAGATCGGAGAGGAATAGATTCGCCAGACAGCTTGGCCTTCTTCACCTATCATGAAGGTGCCCATGCTAACAGCCATAATAGATGCCGGCAAGAGAAAAATTACGGCAAACAGAAACGGAGACGCTTCGGTGGGAACCGGTCTTTCCATAGTGCCCAGAGATTGCATCAGTGGTGCTATAATGACAACTATGGGTATTATGAAAATAACCATCAGCTCTCGTCGACGCGTAAACGCCTTGAGATCCTTTCTTATCAACGCTGCTTCAACCGTGGAAAACCCGAGTCTGCCTAGGAAACCAGTTCTGGGAGCGTAGACTCCCCGCGAAACCGTTATCGCTGGGGGCTCGTAGAATCCGAATCTCCTGTTAAACAAAGTGGCAAGGTAAAACACGGCAGAGATGAACAAGAGAGAAAGGACTAGGAAGGCGAGTCCCTGCAGCAAAAAACCGTTCATGAAAGAGTAGAGGGTCATGGCTAACCACACAAAAGGTATGAACCAGACTGCGTTCTGAGCTGAAGAAATCGCCTGTATAGATCCTATCGCATTCTGTCCTGAAACAACGTAGAAATAAACGATGTAGAACACTAGGAAGAACAGTAGAGAGCCGACGAACCTTACCCACACCGCCGCTCGGCCTGTGGACTTGTAAACTGCACCGATGAATCTCACCTGTAAGGTTCTGAAGATCTCTGTGATGGCGCTGGCCATGAAGGCAGCCGCGCACATAGCAGGTATTGAGGATATGGCGGGAACGACTTGTCCGGTGAAGGTGGAGAATACAGTGATGGCTGATCCGATGAACACGATTGAAACGAGTGGAAAGCCGAGAAGGTTGGCTAGAACAGATGCCAGTGTATGTTCCTCCCACGTGATAGGCAGCCAATACGGCGCTTGCGATGAAAATTTAACACCGCTGCGCTGGATCTGCTGCATCATCGTGAGAACCAAACTATAAATCAGAACTAGCGTTGGCAACGAGAGGAAAAGGCTCAACATCCCTTGGTTGATCAAGACCGCAAAATTCGGATCAGCCGCTGTGACTGATCCGTAAAACACTCCAACCAGTGCACCAATCGCCAGACCTAGAGCTAGGGCTCCGCCATAAACCAGGTAGGTGAAGAACCTGCTCTCGCGGTACCTTGTCAGTCTCTGTCCTCTGAGAAGCCTGCCCGACTTCATGTCAATCCGTATCAGATAGGCCACGTTCTTCCAGTTCATTTCAGCAGTTCCTCAACAACGGCCCTTATGTCGCCGGTGCCGGTCAGTTTCAGGAAGATGTCCTCTAAGCCAGAATCTGGCAGTTTCGCCATTTGCCTCAATTCGTCCATGGCACCCAATGCCAAGAGTTTTCCATGGTACATGATGCCGATACGGTCGCACAGTGCCTGAGCTATCTCTAAAACGTGAGTGGACATTATGGTGGTTACTCCCTGCTCTTTCAATTCGTGCAGAAGGTCTTTGACTATTCGGGCAGACCTAGGGTCTAAGCCGCTCAACGGCTCGTCCAGAATTAACAGTTTTGGTCTGTGCAAAAACGCCGAAATCAGCGCGATCTTCTGTTTCATTCCTTCGGAGTAACTGCTTATCATATCACCTTCCCTGCCTTCAAGCTGAAGCGCCTTCAAATACTCGTTGATTCTGGTCCTCTTCTCCTCGGTCCGCATGCCGTACACGTCGCCTATGAAATCCAAGTACTCAATCCCAGTCAAGAACTCATACAGACGTGGAGCCTCAGGAACGTAGCCCAGCAGGCGCTTTACGGCAACGGGGTCTTTTTGCACATCGATCCCTAGAACGTTGACTGAGCCGGAGTCAGGTTGAACCAGACCAAGTAGCATCTTTAGGGTCGTTGACTTGCCAGAGCCGTTTGGCCCCAAGAGACCGAAGATTTCGCCCGGTTTTATGTTCAGATCAACTTGATCCACGGCCAAAATCTCGCTGTAATGTTTGACGACATTTTTCAGTTCAACCGCGGGCGTAGAATTTGTCGCCATTGAAACCACATTGGCAACAAAGGACAAGAACAATATTTAAGCTTAGCCCGCGTCAATCTCTGAATCGTCTTTTCCTTCGGTTTTAGGGGAATTGGAAGAAAAATGGAAAATGACAGTTCCGTCACGCTCTCAAATGATTTTTGCTTCCGACAGAAACAATGGGCGTTTGAGCGCCAACAGATTATTAAATTCTAGCTTACAATGTTCTAGAAGAAGATGATCAGTATGGTGAGAAAGGAGATTGCTTGGGACCTGTCTGAAATGTTTCCAAGCACCACAAGTCCTTCCATCCAAAAAGCGATTGACAACCTCACAGAAACGGCGAAGAACTTCAAAAAACAATATCATGGGAAAATCAAGGATTTCTCGGCCAAGGAACTTTTGAAGTGCATCGAGGAATTTGAAGCATATCAAGCAGAGTTCACTGAACTTACATTGTTTGCCAACCTGTCATTTGCAGCCAACATGACTCTACCAGATACGCAGTTGATTCATGACAAGGTAAGCAAAATAGAGGCAAAACTCAGCAAAATGCTGACATTCTTTGAACTTGAAGTTGGAGGTCTAGTTTACAAGCAGCCAAAAATTGTTTTTGACGCGATTCTGGCAAGATACAGGCATGTTCTGGAGAGACTTTTGAGGCAGGTTGCGCATCAACTGTCAGAGACCGAAGAGCAACTGGTCATCGAAAAAGATCAGTTTGGTGTGAGAGCTTGGGAAGAGTTGCAGAGCAAGTGGCTTAACACGCGGACGTTTGAAGTGAAGGTTGAAGGTAGGAAGAAAACTCTCTCGTATGGCGAAGCAAACGGTCTGTTGTCTCATCCTGATCGAGGCACCCGGGAATCTGCGTACAAATCAATTTACGGACTTCTTGGACAGTACGGCGAGATATTCTCTTCCGCCCTAAGGAACATCTGCAACGACTGGATGAACGTTTGCGAGAGAAGGAAACATGATTCTCCGATGCACGCTAGCCTTATCGCAAATGACACTGATCAACAAATCGTCGATAATCTGCTGAAGGCAATTGAGAACCATGCAAGGCTATACCAGAAGTACCTCACATTAAAAGCCAAAATGATGGGATTGCCAAAACTCGGTTGCCACGACATCATCGCTCCACTGCCTGATGCACCTGAAATCAAATCTGATTACGGCAGGGCGACAGATCTTGTTCTCAAAGCCTATGTCAAGTTCGATGGAGACTACGCTTCAGTCGTAAAGGACATGTTTTCGAGAAACCACTTAGATTCCTCACCAAGGTTTGGCAAGCAAAACGGCGCCTTCTGCTCAGGGTGGTACAACGGCAAATCCGCCTTCATACTCAGCAGCTTCAACCAGAGACTGCAGGACGTCTACACTCTGGCCCACGAGCTCGGCCACGCAACTCACGACTACTACTGGGAACATAACCAGACAATTCTGAACGGGAACATTCCAATGATCGTTGCAGAAACCGCCTCAACATTCGGCGAACTCCTGCTAACCGATCTCCTACTGAGCAAGACGGAATCAGACCAAGAAAAGAAAGCAATCCTCTGCTTTGTTCTCGACGAAGCCGGCATGGCCACTTTTCAGGTCAGCGCCCGAGCATGGTTTGAGCAAGGCCTGTACGATGCAATCAAACGAGGAGAATACCTAGACTACAAGACCATATGCAACTATTGGACGGCTGCCAGAGACAAGATCTACGGAGACACCGTCGAATGGTTCGATGTGATGGAAGCAGAATGGACGATCAAACCACACTATTTCCTAGCCAACTTCAGATTCTACAACTACCCATACGTCTACGCACAGATGTTTGTCTACGCCCTCTACCAGAAATACCTTGAAGAGGGCAGAAAATTCGTGCCCAAATTCAAGAAAATCCTTTCAGCCGGCAGCAGCATATCCCCCACGGAGATCGGAAAGATTGTCGGCCTCGACGTCACCGACCCCGGCTTCTGGAAGCTCGGAATGAAACAGTTTGAGCACTTCGTCAGAGAGCTTGAGAAACTCGGCAAATAAAGCACGTTCCGTCAAATTCCAAAGACTTTTCTTCACTCACCCATGACTTCGACAGTGACTCTTCTCGTGCGCGGCCCATCAAGTTCCAGCAAGAAGATGTTCTGCCAAGTCCCTCTGACAAGACCGGCATTTCTGACCGGAAGAACTCTTGTCGCCCCCAGGAACGATGATGCAAGGTGGGCATCAGCGTTATCGTCTACCCTATCATGCAGCCATTTTGCACCTTTCGGAAATTCCTGCTGAACCTTCTTCACAATGTCGCTCATCAAGCCAACTTCGTGCTCGTTCACAATTATGGCCACCGTGGAGTGGGTCGCGTGTACAACGCAGAGTCCTTCAGATATCCCACTTTTCTTCATCACTTCCTCTACATCCCGGCTTATGTCAACAAGTTCCACCCTGTTTCTCGTTGAAACTTGGACATCCTGAAAGAAAACTCTCATCACAACCACCCACACTGACTTCAGCGACTCAACTTCAAAAGAATTCCGCAGCGGCATTGCCAGGCATCCTAAGAACTCGTTGCACCCTTCAGCAGAAACCAGCAGTGAAAAGAACTAGGTCAGCCCATCAATCTCAAGGTCTCACCACTTGGCAAAAACCAAACATTGACAAAGTGCCCGTGCAAGTCCCAATACTTTCATCTCAATTCAACTTCTCGTTGGAGATCCGACAACGAAGCGGCAACGTGGCCTTCTGAAAAAGGTAGGGAGGCTGCCGACTGTTGAGCCAAAACGCTCTCAAAAGGATGGCTGCAACACAGCCTCAACACAAGGCAACGTTACCAAACAACATTACCAGTATCGTCACCAAAAAGAGGTAGGGTCTATCACTTTTGCGGGTTCATCTACCTGACTAAGTTGACATAAAACGCGGGCCCGCACTGTCCTGCAACGAGTTAAGACAAGGAAGTGGGGGCTGCGAACTTTTTGAGCGTCACGCGGAACAAGAGACACGTTTTCTCAGAGAACTTGCTGCTTATGAGACTCGACGCTGTTTTCCTTCACTCTTGAGTCCTGCACAATCGACGTTCACCGCCTTGGCAAGCCGTTCCAAGTCGTGATCGCTGATCCATTCAGTCTTAAGATACTCACAAATCCTCTTATCACTCAGCCCCAGCCTCTTCGCCTCCTCAACCGCGGATCTGTAAGCCTCAATCTCAGTCGGTCTCTCGATGTACTCGTAATTGTGATCAAACAACTCTTTCCCTTCCATAAACTGCCTAACGTGCACAAGCTCATGGATAATATCAAGGTATAAGTCCACCATGTCGCCTCTACTCAAATAGTCAGCACTAATGATGAGATGACCATCCGTTTCACTCACACCCATGTAACCTCTCCGTCCAGCGAACTCAACCCTGAGATTAGCAAGCGCCTCATCTGTCCTTTGACCAAAGATTCGTCTAACAGCCTCAACCTTCTCGAAACCCTTAAAATAATCCTTGAATGGCTTCGTCGTCACCCCGGCATCACGCACGATACTGACTTTCAACTTTGACTCTATGGCTGCCAATTCTCCTTGAAACCCTAACTAAGAAGAACAGGAATTAGTAAAGTTTATGCTCTCGTACAAGTCTTGACTTCGTCAAGATGTTCCAAGTAAAGAAAATGTCAGCCAAAGACTTCGAGTTTGCAGCCCGCATCACTGACAAGATGAACTGGAACTTAGCAAGAGAAGACTTCGAATTCATGCTCGAGTTGGAACCTGAAGGATGTTTTGTACTATTCTCTGACTCCGAAAGAATCGGCATCGCAACGACAATCAGCTATGGCCAAATAGCCTGGTTTGGAAACCTGATCGTCACTAAAAGTCGCCGAAAAAAAGGTGCAGGATCATTGTTGGTGAAGCACTCCCTCAAATACCTAGAGAGCAAGAACGTGGAAACCGTAGGCCTATATGCATACATAGACAGAACTCCCTTCTACAAAAGACTCGGCTTCGAATACGACGCAGAATTCATTGTTCTAGACGGAAAAGGCTTCTCTTCTCCGTCCCAACCTGCTGCAAGAAAGGTCGAGAAAAAGGATATCCAGAAAATCATCGACTACGACTCCGCCTGTTTTGGTGCCTCTCGAAGAAAGTTGCTCGAGCCTATCCTCTTCGACCCCGACAATCTCTGCTACTTCTACACTGAAAACGGTCATGTCTTCGGATATGTCGTGGCCAAATTATACAGAGGGATGGCCGAATTAGGGCCGCTAGTATGCCAACAGGGACGCAGTGACATCGCCATCAACCTTTTAAGGACTATTCTCAACAAGTTGGAGGGGCTGGAAGTCTCCATGTGCATTCCTCAGAAAGAAAAAGCCATTCTGAACATGCTGATACAGTGGGGGTTTACCGAAAACTTCCGTGTAGCAAGAATGTTCTTTGGAATGCCTTCCGTGAGAGAGTGCATCTTCGCGGCAGAATCACTAGAGAGAGGTTGAAAACGGAATGTCCTCGGATCTGGCTATAACGATCGTGGAAGACTTCCTCAAAAGCTCATGGCCCTGCATCGAAGCCCTCGTCAAAGAGCTGCTTACATTCAAAGGAAACGGCGGAACAAGGACTAGCTTGTTCTCCTTCAAAAACGGACAGAAAAACTACGCCACGTTTGACGGCGGTCACTTCTTCCTAAGAGCCTCTGTTGAATACTCAAACCCACAATTAACCGTTGAAGAAGTACAAGGAATCATAGCCGCACGCTTGCTCGAAGTATGCGGAAACCACTTCTACTATTACGGCCTTCGTGATGTCGATCAGAAAGACATTGGCGAGATATGTGAAATACTCAAAAACCCTTCTCAGGGAGTTATGGTGCCCTTTCTTCTCAACACAGATGAAATCGAACCAGACAGGTATTCGATGAATCCCCTGAAAGAATCCATAGTGAACACTGGACAAAGCGCTTTTCCATGTGCTTCAGTCAAAACGGAAAGGTTGGAGATAGACCAAAACTTTGCCCAGAAATACGACGGGTCACTTATCTGTAGGGACGAGATTGAACTCATATCTCGCCATCTTAGGACCTGCAACAACAGTTACGTGGACATGGTTGATGCAGTGAAATATGAACAACTTGAAAACCTCTCAAAGTCCTTCGGAATCAACCTCAGCATCTACTCCATGCGTATGCCTCTGGCGATCTTGGAAAAAGAAACGACTGAAGGCCTACTGCACCACATCATAAGAGAATCTCACACGGACTATCAATCCGTCGAGTGCGTTTACAAGTGTATGGGCAGAAGCATGAAAAACCTCACTACCCTTCTAACCGTGCCTCACTCGGCAAAGGGTTACGCCTCAAAACGAGCGGCGAGAGGCAGAATCTACTTTGACGGAACAAAACTGAAAAGCGTCAAGGTTGACTACCGAACGGCTCTGCTCTATCCCAACGCGGTCGACCCAGGTGACGTCAGCGTTGCCAAGGCTGATGACAGTTTCATTGTTGCAGGAGACAAGCTTGTAGGCTACGATTTCAAAGAGATTCCCTCTTCACCACAATTCTTTCTGTATTCCCTAGCGTCTCCAGAAAATGCGGTTTTGTGGCACGGCATCGGCGCGTTCGGCGCATCAGAGTTGCTGAAGAGCTACACTACGACGCGTCTGGCCTGCGCCAAGGATTTGCTGATAAAGGGGTTGAACGAAAAATATGGAACAAATACGCAAATTCCTTTGCAATTCAATCTCATACCAAAGTACATGTGGTTCCACCCGATACACCGTAACATAGATGCGAGCATCGGATGTGTCCAGAATATGAAAGACTTGGCAGACTTGGGAATGAAAATGGAACGCCTTTCGACCGAACAATACATTCGTAGACAGGACTAGGACCGGGGCAAGCTTCTTTAAGAACAGGGCACAGATTCTGGTGGTTGATTTCGATGTTCTTCAAGCAGATCAAACATCGGGGTGACAACTTCTCTTACGTTATTGCAGATGAGGCTGCTAAGCAAGCCGCTGTTGTTGACCCCAGCTTCAATTCAGACGCCATAATCCAACTACTGAAAAATCGCGGCTTAAACGCAGAATACGTCATCAACACCCACGGTCACGCCGATCACACGGCAGGCAACGAAGACCTCGAGTCAAGTTTCGGAGCAAAAATTGTCGCTCACACGCTGTCCAAAATCCACAAGGACATCGGTGTTGTGGACGGAGACACCATAAGCGTTGGCGGGGTTTCAATTAAGGTGATCCACACGCCGGGACATACTGCTGACGGCATTTGCCTGTTAGCTGATGGAAAGCTACTTACAGGTGACACTCTCTTCGTGGGAGAGTGTGGGCGGACAGACCTGCCGGGCGGAAGTCCAGAGGATATGTATAGGAGCCTTTTTCAAAAATTGATGAAACTAGATGATAGCGTCGAGGTTTACCCAGGTCATGACTACGGAACAAGTCCTCGCTCAACAATTGGCATAGAGAAGAAGGCAAACTATACATTGGAGAAGCGAACTCTTCAGGAGTTTGTCGAGTTCATGAGCCAGCCTTGAAGTGTCTGGCCAAACCTGAAGTCGCAAGAGCTCGGGTCAATGGCACCTGAGTCACCTATCCTCCTGCGAATTCTCACCGCAAAAGTAAACAACTGCATCCAAGCGCTTGCTCTTTTTCGTCAACCTTGATTCTAGAAAGAGTGAAAGCTCCATATAGGACAGATTATTATACTGTCCGACTGATTTAATATTAACATCTGCGTAATCCAACTAGACAAGGTTAAGAATGAACCTTGAACAAAAGTGAGGACTGGAGCATGTCAGAAAAGACCGTCACTTACCTCCTCGAAACCGAAGTTCCAAATAGTTACAAAGGTAACTTGTTAGATTTCATTTATCAAAAGTACGTTTTGCCCGAGGCAGGGCGATTTACCGACATCTCCAGATCTTCAACAGACGGCGAACCGTCTCTTGCTTTCACCGTTCTGGACACCCTTGGAAATCGAAAACTAAAAATGCAAATCAATGGTAGCACCCCCGTAAAGGTCAAAATCACTCCACAAAATGACGCTGTGACCGAACAGCAGATAGCCGAGGCAAGGGAAGACATCGCCATCTCAGTAGATCTTTTTGAGGAGCAAATCAGGCAAAACACTTTGTTTTTTGCTTGGAGGGAGGGCGAAGAAATCGTTCCTGAAAGATCCTTTGGGAAAGAGAAACAGTCGATAAACAGGCTACTTCTTGAAACCCAAATCTTACTGATCGTTCTTTTCATGGGCATCGGGCTGGTCCTGTTCTACTTCATCGGACCTTTGGTCCCGATTGTCCTCCTTGCGCTACAGTTCGTCGTCGTGTTTTATTCGAACAAACTAATCGCGAGATTGGCAGACTGGCACATAACTGAAAGTAACCCCACGATACATTTGCTGGAATATCCCTTCCCCCTCGGAGATGAGGCAATCAAGAAGCTTCCCAAGGACCAATTGGTCAAACTCAAGAAAGAGGTCTATGAAGAAACGATATCTAGAAAAGGGGAGCTGGATTGTCAGGTCGCGCATCAAATATTCTCCAAATATGGAATCGACTGCAAACCGGAGAACTTGGTGACGAGAAAGGTGAATGTGTTTGAGCTTGTGAAGAAAACTGCTGACAAGTTCGGTTTCCCAACGCCCGAAATCGTTGTATCCAACACGATGCTTCCTAATGCCGCTGCTTCTGGTCCGAGCCCCAGTCGCGGAGTAGTTTTGATAACAACAGGCCTTTTCGTACAGCTTGAGGATGATGAAATCATGAGCGTTCTGGGTCATGAGTTCGGTCACTTGAAAGGACGTGACCCGCTCTGGCTTTACGGCTTGTCCGCCGTTCAGTATCTTTTGTGGTTTTATGTGATTTTCGGATTGTTTCCATTCGGCTCCTTAATTCTTCTATTTATATATTTCTGGGCACTAGCGACAATCACGTATTTCATAGCAAAGTTCTTCGAAGCGAGAGCCGATCTCACGTCTGCCATCGTGATTGGACAACCACAAGTCTTGGCCCAGGCTCTTGAGAGAATAGGGTTCAAAAGGTTGCTGTATGAACGAGTCCCGGTTTATCGTATACAAGAATGGATAAGTCTGGACCCGCATCCGCCCATCTATTTCAGAGTCAACCGTCTGAGAAAGCTCGGACCTACCGATAAGATAACGCATCCGCTCATACAATCGGCAAAAGAAGTCACAAAAGGCTTCCTCGACAGCTTATGAGATCGACGCTTCTGGATGCCCTGCTTCCAAGAATGCGCCATCATGTCGCGACGCTCTTTGAAATCTTGTAGTCGCTCATTGCACTGTTCAAACATCGACTAGAATCTGGTCTCCTTCCACCTTGACTTGGAACACAGGCTCGGGTTTTCTTGCCGGTCCCTTTACAACGTTGCCGGTCTTGACCTCGAAGATGGAACCGTGGCACGAGCACGTCACGTTTTCTCCTCTAAGCGTGCCGTCTGAAAGCATGCAGGCCATGTGGGTGCAACGGTTTCCAATGGCGTAATATGTGCCTCCGACGTTGGCCAGAAAAACTTCTTTACCGCCCACTTCAACGCCCATCATGTTCCCCGGTTCCAAATCCTTCGTGGAAGCAGCTATTACAAAACCCATCCTCAAAATCACCTCCAAGAATGGCATCATTCTACTACCCGCCGCAGAAATAAAACCTTTATCTTTCCCCGTGCCGCGACCAAATCGAATCGCCCCGATGCTCAACTACTTTAAGTCAGCATTCAATTGTCAAGACAAATGCCGCAGGTTTTTTTTGACTACACTACACGTACGCTGGGCTGTCATCGCAAAGAGAGCTTTTCATAAACGCATGTTCTTTGTCCAAACAAGATCTTTTCGATTTGTCTGGATAGATCATCACTGGCCCAACTTTTCATTACAGGAGGGCGCTGAGGGCCAGAAGGGGCAATCCTGAAGTTCGCAAAAGTGTGTCCCTTACCGAAGCGTTTTTATTCAAGGTCGCTATTAAAGCGTCCGTCACACTAATTCATGCTTGAATCAAAGCTTTTGAAGGCTTTCTGAAACTGCATGCAAAATTTTTGTGGCAGGAGAAATGGAATACATGCAAATACAATACTTTAAGGATTTGCCATTAAGTCCACAAGTCATGAAGGGTATCGAAGAGCTAGGATTCAGCAATCTTTTTCCGATTCAGGCTCAGGCGATAGCTCCATTGCTTGAAGGCAAAGACGTTATTGGACAAGCTCAGACAGGCACAGGCAAGACCGCAGCGTTCGGAATCCCGATGATTGAACGTTTAGACCTCAGAAACAACAATGTTCAAGGTCTGGTCTTGGAGCCGACGCGTGAACTTGCCGTGCAAGTTGCAGATCATATGAGCCGGTTCGGCAAATACTCGATGCTGAAGGTTTTGCCGATTTACGGAGGCGAGCCAATCCGAAAACAGGTGTACGCCCTAGAAAGAGGCGTTCACGTAGTTGTCGGCACGCCAGGTCGCATCATCGACCTACTCGAACGAAGAACCTTGAATTTGGCATCGGTGAAAATCGTCGTCCTAGATGAGGCTGACAGAATGCTTGACATGGGCTTCATAGAGGACATCGAATACATACTTTCCAAGGTGTCAAAGAACAGGCAGACAAGTCTCTTTTCGGCAACTATAGATCAGTCTGTGATGAACGTCTGCAACAGGTACATGAAAAACCCTGAAAAGATACTGGTAAGCAAGGATGAGATAGCCCTCACGCAGATAAGCCAATACTACACAATCGTGAATCCGCACAACAAGTTTGAAAGCCTGTGCAACATACTGGATCAAAACCACATAGGTCGAGCGATAATATTCTGCAAAATGCGCCATGAAACCAGTAGGCTTGCAGAGAGACTGCGAGCTCAAGGATATGACGCGCGACCCCTGCATGCCGGCTTCACTCAATCGCAAAGAGACTTCGTCGTAGACTCCTTCAGAAGGGGCAAACTGAAACTGTTGGTTGCAACGGACGTTGCCGCAAGAGGCTTGGACATCGAAGGAATAACTCACATAATAAACTATGACATACCATTAGACGCACTTGTGTACTTCCACAGGATCGGACGCACGGCAAGGATGGGGCGCGAAGGCACAGCCATAACGCTGGTAGGCTACGGAGAGCTGGCAGAGCTGGATCAGATAAGGGCTTTGACGAAGACCAACATAGAGGAAATGGAGTAGAAAGTTGCGACTTCACCGCATTTATAAGGGACGATTACACATTATAGAGGCGCGGTAGCGTTCTGTTTTAGAAACAGAGACACAACGCTACACAAAACAATCAAAAATAAAAGGAGTGAGAAAGATGACAGAAAATTCGAAAATTGTTTTCGTTGGCAGGAAACCAGCAATGAGCTATGTTCTAGCTATCATCACGAGCCTCTCTGCAGGCAATTCCAAAGAAATAACCTTGAAAGCCCGCGGCCAAGCAATCACGACGGCAGTTGACGTCGCTGAAATAACTAGAAGCCGCTTCTTGAAGGACCTGAAGATCAGCAAGATCGCAATCGGAACAGAGCAAATGCCCCCTAGAGAAGGCGAAAACAGCGCAAGAATGGTTTCTACAATGGAAATAACAATGTCGAAAGAGTAGAAAAAACCTTGAGAAACAAAGTATCTGTTGGCGAGTATCTCGCCTTTCTTTCTTTGAAATATGAAGTTGATCCCGACAAATTTTTTTACGCATTAACCTCAGCGTGGGAGAACAGGACGGCAATATGCGGGGAACTCTTGATACAATGCCGCAGTAAGAAACAAGATGAAGCTGTCTTCTTGATGACGAAGGACTCAAAAGTCATCTCTCAATTCCCGATTCCGAAGGAATTCCTCCTTGAACGAGGCAACCCGATTAAAGCTTCCAGAAGAACGAATTTGCTTCACAGACGTATAATCCGAAAGCCTGAGAGACCATACTCATTGTTTATCAGGGATCTAAGGGCAGGCATGAAAAAGATCAGCTTGAGGGCGACGGTTTCAGCGATTCCAAAACCGACACTTGTCTTCACGAGGTTTGGCAACTACGCCAGCGTGGCCAACGCATCTGTGACGGATGAAACTGGCACGATCAAACTGTGCCTGTGGAATGAGCAGATAAACACGGTCTCGGTGGGCGACACTGTTCAAATTGAAAATGCGCACATGTCTCTGTTCAGGGGCCAGCCACAACTGAGAATTGGGAAAAACGGAAAGCTCAGCGTCTTGGAAAAAATCGAAATCGCACGCTGATGAGACCTTCTGCAGGTCGGAGAGTCTTGAAAGTCAGTAGCCCTCTCTAGGTTTCGATGTATCGTGAATATTTGGGTCCAAATAGGCGCGGCTGCAGAATCTTCTCGTGTTTGTCGGTTCAGCCTTGAAACTCAACTACGCTTCAATCTCTAGGCCTAATGATGAACAAGAATTTGGGTTGACTTGTACGCTGAGGAGAAGAACGGCATATGTGGAGACGTCTCCACTCTTGTATTTGATGGCCCTCTCTGGTTTTTTCTGGGGCGTGTTTAGTGAGGCACGTGTTCGCATCTAAAGTGAAGTTTGAAGCGTGAATTGAAAAATCTTAAGTAACCTTGCGTTGTGATTTTTAGAGAGAGTGAAGGTTTCTGAGTGTCCTCAACTTTGCCAGCAGATGTGAAACACGGCATTTACTTCTCAGCTGTCAGCGTGTGTACGGTTCCGCTTTCAGGTTCGTTGGCTGTCCGGGTTTATTCAGATACGAGGCCTCACAATTGGAAGATTGCGAGTTTGCAGAAGGGCTTGGTTCTCGTTCACAAGGGCGCGCGCGGCTGCCTGTACCGTCAGTCTCGGCTTGCGAGAATCACAATGTAGTCGGCGGTGTCGGCACACATGTCTGCGGCCTGTTCTATGAATTCGATAAGGTCGTCAAAGATGACCATGGCACCGACGTTGATTTGTTCTCCGTATTTGATGAATGAAGCTTTTGTTTTGAGGTAGTCATCGTCTATCTGGTGTTCGATGTCTTCGACCTTTTGAGCGCCTTGTATGGCTTCGGCCGGGGACACTGCGAGTTTTTCGATGCAGCCTCGCAATGCTTGTGCGCAGTCTACGAGCAGAGAAGTCATGTGCACCGTATGTTGGCACAGTTCTTCTGGGAGCTGGGTGTCTGCGAGCATTTCCATGCATCTTGCCGCGTCCTTCACGTGATCCGCGAGGGTGTCGAGTCTTTTCACGAGGTGTAGCAGGTCTTCACGGTAATCGGCAAACAGGGCTGCACCCTTGGACAATTCCTTAAAAACTTCACTTCTTAGCCTGTCTACCTCTTCCTCAGCCTTGAACAGATTTTCGATGCGTTGCAGTGCTTCGGCTTTTCTTCCCTGTAAGATGCTTTGCGTTGCTTGATGAAGCAGGGTCACGGTGTCAAGGGCCTTCGTTATCTGCTCCTGTGCCAAGTCCAAGGCTTTCGTTCTGCGGCGTCTTTCAAACCACGCGTAACTTCTTTTTTCCAATCTGATCTCCACGTAAACTGTTTTTTTGTTTCCTTATAACCTTTCTCGCTTTCTGCTCTATCATTTTTCGCGAGTTGCTTTCATGTTCGGTTATCCAGTAAGCCTTTTTCTCGCCTCTGCTGGTTACGACGTGTTCTTTTTTGAAAATCGGCACTTCTTTCTTGTATCTTTCCACCGCTTCCTCCAAGACGGAAAACACGTTTTTCCGGTGTGATCCGGCAACTAGCACGTACACGAGATCTTCACCGACCTTGAACTCGCCGAGCAAATGGTGGATTTGAACATCTATTATACCGGTTCTTTTTATCAGGTCGTCACAGATGCTCTTCAAGACCTCGTTGGCTTTCTCTTCGTAAGCCTCCAACTCTAACTTCTCGACTTCTTCACCCTTCACGGTTTCCCCCCGGACGACACCGACGAACATTGCGATCGCGCCTGCCCTTTGAAATTTGGGTTCTTTTTTGACGTTGCTTATCATGTCCAGAAGAGAGAATGTTCCTTTCTGATGGACTCCCTCTCGACGTGTCACAGCGCACACCACAGTTCAAAACGGTTCTCGGTGGTTCCCGTAGGTGTTGATGTTTTGCTGGTTAATCTGTTTTTACGTATTTGCGCATGTCTTCAGGTGTGGCGGATGGAACTGGCAGATCCTTCATCGTGAACAAGCCGGCTGGTGCGTTGATCACTTTTGGGATCGCGTTGACGATCATTGCCACGGTTCCTATGTCGCCGTGTACGCATGGCTGGATTTTTTGTTTGATGTTGGGCACGCCTTTTATGGTTATGGCGTCGTATTCTTCTTCAGCGCCTATGTAGGCTTGAAAGTCCAGGACAATGACCTCTCTGTCTTTCATTATGCCTTTTGCCTTTTGTCTCAGGCCGGCCACTTTTCCAGCGTTGACCTTTATATCCTTGCTTCCAACAGGTTTTTCAGCGACAACAGGATGTACCGGTTCGATAACTATTCTGTCGAGCTTCCATGCTAACGTGTTAGCGATCATTGCGATGGACTGTTCAAGTCCGACGTGGCCCGTGATCTCTTTTTTCTCGATTTTCCATTTGAACTCTTCCGGCGTTAGGCCTGCGCCGATTTTTTTCTGGAACGGTAGTCTTCTGGTGGCGGCGTTCATGACTCTGGTTGCCTCGATTTTCTCTATCTTTTCGCAGGGGGCCGTGAGTGTTATCACGAGCGTGTCCATCAGGAATCCCGGGTTTATCCCTGTACCCACGACCGTGACATCGTGTTTTCTGGCCAATGCATCGAGCCTTTCTGTGAGTTTCGGTTCGGACGCGTAGGGGTAGGACAGTTCTTCGCAGGTGGATATGACGTTGACGCCGTGTTCCACGATTGAGGCTATTTGTGGATACGTGTCTTTGAGGTAAGATGAAGTTGCATGGACTGCTATGTCCGCCTTTGTTTCTGAGAGCACAGAGTCTAGGCTGTCCGATATCTTCACTCCGAGTTTTCTCTCTAAGCTCAGAACTTCGCCCAGATCTTTCCGAATCTTGTCCTTAGCTACGTCTACAGCGCCTACTATGTCTATTCCTTGTTTTTCCAACAAGAATCTTGCGATGGAGCCGCCGACAACTCCTACACCGTAGGATATCACTTTTACTTTTTCCACAGTGGCCTGTCTCCTATTGGTTCAACCTGTCTAGATTTCAGCATATAAAATTGTGCTTTGGAACCATGCGTTTTGGATGTTTATTTAAAACCTTTACGTTTGTAAACTTTTATATCTATGACACCGCCCAGTACTAGAGAGGGCTTAAAACTTGGAAGGCTCAGCAACCGCTGTTCCCAAGGAAGTTCTTGAGAGACTTCTGGACGCTGAGAAACTCAAGTACTGCTTCGAATGCGGCATCTGCACGGCAAGTTGCTCAATGGCCGAAATGCTGGGAGACGGGTACAACCCACGGGGGCTTCTTGAGAAGGTTGTGCTAAATCCAGAGAGCATTTTGACTTCGGATGAGCTCTGGCTCTGCGCTTGGTGCTATCGCTGCCACGAGCGCTGCCCACAAGGGCTAAAACTGCCTGAGATATTCTTGCTGATGCGGTCGGCGGCTGCAAAGCAGGGACAAGTTAAGCCGTTTGACAAGGCCCTCAAGAAGATTGTGAATAATATTCCGCTTCCTCTTGTTACGACGCTGGTCTGTTTTCATCCCGAGCGTGCTGGGTTTGATGACGAGAAGGTCTTGGAGAAGATTGAACAGATGCGCAAAGAAGAGCTCAAAACAAGAAAAGGAGAGAAGGCTGCAAAGTCGTTTCAAGAGAAGGTTGCAGTTGTAGGCTCTGGGCCTGCGGGACTGACTGTCGCTTACGAGCTTGGTAGAAAAGGGTATGATGTTACAGTTTTCGACGCTCTGCCTGAACCTGGTGGAATGTTGAGAAAGGGCATTCCAATATACCGTTTGCCGAAACGAGTTTTGGCAAAGGAAGTCCAGTTCATAAAAGACCTGGGTGTGGAGATAAAGACGGGCGTAGAAGTCGGTGAAGGCGTGGGTTTTGACGATTTGCGGAAAGAAGGGTATAAGGCCATTTTCGTTGGCACCGGCGCTCACAAGAGCCAGAACCTGAAGATCGAGGGCCGAGACTTGGAAGGAGTGACTCACGCCCTTGATTTTCTGTGGGATTCCAATTTTCATAAGAAAGTGGCAGTCGGGAAGAATGTTGTTGTGATTGGCGGGGGGAATGTTGCGTTGGATGCTGCGAGGACTGCCTTGTGTCTTGGGGCGGGCGAGGCGACGATATTGTACCGCAGGTCGAGGGATGAAATGCCTGCAAACCTCTGGGAAGTCAAGGAAGCGGAGGAAAGCAGTGTAAAGATCGAGTTTCTTGTTTCGCCCAAGAAGATTCTGGGAGAAAAGGGAAAGGTTTCTGCAATTGAATGTGTTCGTATGCAGCTTGGTGAACCTGACGAGACTGGTAGAAAGAGAGCGATTCCGATTGAAGGTTCGGAGTTTAAGCGTGAAACTGACATGGTGATTCTTGCGATAGGTGAGACTCCGAGTGTGGGGTTTTTGCCGAAAGAGGTTGAGCTCAATGAGGACGGGACTATTTGGGTCAATCCGATCACTATGGAAACCAGTTTGCAGGGTGTTTTTGCCGGCGGAGACGTTGTCTCAGGCCCTGCGTCGGTGATTGAGGCAATCAGGGACGGAAAACGCGCTGCAGAATCGATTGAGAATTACCTGAAATGCTTTAGAGAAGGGCGGAGCGATGACTGAAGACAAGGAATCGCAATCCAAGGAAGACGATATTCGTATTGGAGTGTACGTGTGTCACTGCGGTTTGAACATCGCTGGTTCAGTGGACTGCGCAGAGGTTGCCAAGTTTGCTGGAACGTTGCCGCACGTGGTTTTGGCTCAGGATAATCGTTACACTTGTTCGGATCAGGGGCAGGCGGGTATAAAGAACGACATTAAGGAGCACAGGCTTAATCGTGTCGTTGTTGCGTCATGTTCACCGCGTCTTCATGAGCCGACTTTTAGGAAGGCCTGTGAGGAGGCTGGGTTGAACAAGTATCTTTTTGAGATGGCTAACATTCGTGAGCACTGCAGTTGGGTTCACCTTTATGATAAGGAGGCTGGGACGGAGAAGGCCAAGGATCTTGTGAGGATGGCTGCGGCCAAGGCTGCGTTGTTGGAGCCGGCTGTAGAGGTTGAAGTGCCGATCATAAGGAAAGCTTTGGTCATCGGTGGTGGAGTGGCTGGCATCCAAGCGGCCTTAGATCTCGCTGACACTGGGTATAGAGTGTTTTTGGTTGAGAAGGAGCCCAGCATCGGTGGGATGATGGCGCGTATCGATAAGACTTTTCCGACGATGGATTGTTCTATCTGTATTCTTGCGCCGAAGATGTCTGATGCTGGTCATCATCCGAACGTTGAGTTGTTGACAAACAGTGAAGTTTCTGAGGTGAAGGGGTACATAGGCAACTTTCGTGTTAAGGTGTTGAAGAAGCCTCGGTACGTGCTGAAGGACTGTTCGGCCTGTGGAGAGTGTGTTAAGGTTTGTCCGGTTGTTGCTCCAAACGAGTTTGATGTCGGTTTGGCTATAAGGCACGCGATTTACACGCCTTTCGCTCAGGCTGTGCCCTCTACGTATGTTATTGACATGAACCTGTGCCTCAACAAGGACGGCGTGATCGTGTGTGACAAGTGCATTAAGGCGTGTGAGAGGCAGGCGGTGAAGTTTGAGATGAAGCCTGAAGTGGCGGAGCTTGAGGTGGGCACGATTATTGTGGCGACGGGTGCGGACGTGTTTGATCCTTCTGGCTTGCCGCATTACGGTTACGGCAAGTATCCGAACGTGATCACGTCTCTTGAGTTTGAGAGGTTGATCAACGCTGGCGGGCCTTCTGGCGGGCATCTGCTGCGGCCGAGTGACAAGCAGATTCCTAAGCGCGTGGGTTTTGTTCAGTGCGTCGGTTCCAGGTCTGACAAGAGCGGCAGGCTGTATTGCAGTAATGTTTGTTGTATGAACACGATTAAGGACAGTCTGCTGATTAAGGAGCATTGGCCTGACACTGAGATCTACGTGTTTTACGTTGACATCAGAGCTTATGGCAAGGGTTTTGAGGATTTGTATAACCGTGCGAGAAAGGCGGGCGTTGTGTTCGTCCGTGGGCTTCCAGCTCAGATTGTTGAGGACAGGAAGACGCATAACGTTTGGCTTATTGGCGAGAACACGTTGCAGAAGGAGGTTTACCGGATAAACGTTGACATGGCGGTACTGTCTATAGGCTTGGAGGCTAGGAAGGATAGTGAGGTGATTCAGCGGTTGCTGACGCTCAGCAGAGATCAGGACGGCTTCTTCTTGGAGGCGCATCCGAAGTTGAGGCCGGTTGACGCTGCCACGGGCGGTGTGTTCTTTGCGGGCTGTGCTGAGTCTCCTAAGGATATTAAGGACAGTGTGACGCAGGCGAGTGCGGCGGCGGCTCGCGCGGGCATTTTGATGGCTAAGGGGAAGGTGACTGTTGAGGCCATCACGCCCATCACGTTTGCTGAAAAGTGCACGGCTTGTGGACTTTGCGTGAAGGTTTGTCCCTACAACGCGATAATTCTGAATAAGGACTTGAAGCGGGTTGAGATTGTCGAGGCTGCGTGCGGCGGTTGTGGAACTTGTGCGGCTGAGTGCAACTTTGGTGCGCTTACTCAGAACCATTTCACTGATGCGCAGATTACTGCGCAGATTGACGCGGTGACGGAGCATGATGCGGACCGGAAGATCGTGGCTTTCTGTTGCAACTGGTGTTCTTATGCGGGTGCGGACTTTGCGGGCGTGAGTAGGATGCAGTATCCGCCGAACGTGCGTATTATTAGGACTATGTGTTCGGGTCGGGTGGCTCCGAAGTTTGTTGAGAGGGCTTTTGCAAGGGGGGCGGGGGCGGTGTTGGTGACCGGGTGTCACTTGGGCGATTGTCATTATATCAACGCTAATTATCAGACGCAGAAGCGTGTGGAGCGTTTGTGGAAGAAGATGGAGCAGGGCGGACTGAACAAGGAAAGGTTACAATTGCTGTGGGCTTCGGCGGCCGAGGGGGAGAGGTTTGCTTCGAAGATTCGTGAGATGAAGCCGATGGTGGAAAGTGTTAAACCGGAAGAGATCGGCAAGGCTAAGAAGTTTTTTGAGAAGGCTTTGGGAGGTAGTTAGGGTTGCCTGAACGGATTAGACACGCTCCGCTTGACAAGGACAAGGTGAGACTGGTAGAGGCGGAGATCCACTTGCTTAAGGATGAGTGCAAGGGGTGCAGTTACTGTATAGAGTTTTGTCCGAGGAAGGTTTTGGAGGAATCTGAGGAGATCAACGCCAGGGGTGTTCATCCGCCGAAGATCGTGGACGAGAGCAAGTGTATGATGTGTGGTTTCTGTACGGATGTTTGTCCGGATTTTGCGATTTTCGTGGTTGAAAAGAAAGGTAAAGGAGGAAGCTAGAGTGCCTAAGACAAAGAACGCGCTCGTTGGCGCGCATTTCATGAACGGTGACGTAGCGTGTGCAGAGGGTGCGATAACCGCGGGTTGCAGGTTTTTTGCTGGTTATCCGATCACGCCGGCGACTGAGATCGCTGAGCATTTGTCTCAGAGGATGCCTGAGTTTGGCGGGATTTACGTACAGATGGAGGACGAGATAGCTTCTATGGCTGCTGTGATCGGGGCTTCTTATTCTGGTTTGAAGGCGATGACGGCCACTTCTGGACCCGGTTTCAGTCTTATGCAGGAGAACATTGGTTTGGCGGTTATGACTGAGGCTCCTTGTGTGGTTGTGGATGTTATGCGTGGCGGTCCCAGCACGGGTCAGCCTACGATGCCTGGGCAGCAGGATGTGATGCAGGCTAAGTGGGGTTCTCACGGGGATTACGGGATTGTAGCTTTGACGCCGAGTTCTGTTCAGGAAATGTTCAACTTGACCGTTGAAGCCTTTAACCTGTCTGAAACGTATAGGGTTCCGACGTTGTTGATGGCGGACGAGATTGTTGCGCACATGTGGGAGAAAGTAGTGATTCCGCCCACTGACAAGCTGAGGATCGTTAATCGTAAGAAACCGAATGGGCCACGTGAGAAGTACTTGCCTTTCAAACCTGATGCGGACTTGGTTCCGCCCATGGCCTGTTTTGGGGAAGGTTACCGTTTTCATGCTACTGGTTTGACGCATGATGAACGGGGTTTTCCGCAGACTTCGAGTTCTGAGGTTCAGTCGAGACTGGTTAAGAGGTTGTGCGAGAAGATTGAGAAGAATTCAGGCAAGATAATCAGGGTTGAAGAGGTCATGTTGGAGGATGCTGATGTTGTGGTCGTGGCTTATGGTATTGTTGCGCGTGCGGCGTTGAGCGGGATAAGGAAGGCGAGGGAGAAGGGCATCAAGGCGGGGCTCTTGCGGTTGATCACGTTGTGGCCTTTTCCGGAGAAAATCGTGGCGCGAGTGGCGGGGCAGGCGAAGGCGATCGTTGTTCCGGAGATGAATTGTGGGCAGTTGGTGCGGGAGGTTGAGAGGGCAGCGAAGGAGACTCCCGTTGCTTTTCTTTCAAAGCTGGGTGAGGAGCCGCACACTCCTTTGGAGATTCTTGAGGTGATTAGGAGGAATAGTTGATGGTTCAGGAAATGGTGCATCCGTTTTCGAAGTATTTGAGAGCGGAAATGATGCCGCACATCTGGTGTCCTGGCTGCGGAAACGGGATTGTGCTGAATTGTTTTGTTCACGCTTTGGACGAGTTGCAGACGGATTTGGACAGGCTCGTGGTTGTGTCGGGCATCGGCTGTATCGGGAGGACGGCAGGCTACACGAATGCAGACTCGTTCCACACGACGCACGGGCGCAGTTTGGCCTTTGCGACCGGAGTGAAGCTTGCAAATCCCGAGTTGGAGGTTGTTGTCATAAGCGGTGACGGTGACCTTTTTGCTATCGGTGGAAATCATTTCATTCATGCGGCGCGTAGAAACATCGGTGTCAAGGTGTTGTGTGCGAACAACTTGAATTATGGTATGACCGGTGGGCAGCAGGGTCCGACGACGCCGCTTGAGTCGGTGACGACTACGAGTCCTTACGGGAACATTGAGCATCCCTTCAACTTGGTGCACTTGGCAGCGGCTTCGGGTGCTACGTACGTTGCAAGATGGACTTCTTTGCACGTGCGGAGGTTGACGCAGTCGATTGAGAAGATGATGCAGAAGAAGGGGTTCTGTTTTGTCGAGGTGCTCTCCCCTTGTCCTGAGATTTATGGGCGCTACAACAGGATGCGGTCTGGGCTTGAGATGATGGCGTGGTTCAAGCGGGCTTCGGTGGTTGGGAACTTTTCTGATCCGTCGAAGGCTGATATCACGCAGGATAAGATTGTTGTGGGCGAGTTTGTGGACGTGGAGAAGTTGAGCTATGAGAAGATGTTGCACGAGAAGATTTCTAAGATCAACGAGAAGGCTTTGGACGGGGTGAGTTGAGATGCGGGTTGAGATTAGGTTTGCTGGGTTCGGTGGGCAGGGGATCATTAAGTCTGGGATCATTGTGGCGGCTGCCGCGTGTATTCACGGTGACAAGAATGCTGTTCAGACGCAGTCTTACGGCCCTGAGTCTAGGGGTGGCGCGTGCAAGTCTGAGGTGGTGATTTCGGAGGAGGAGATTGATTTTCCGAAGGTCGTTGAGCCAGACGTGTTGGTCTTGATGTCTCAGCACGCCTACAACGAGTATGGGGAGGATCTCAAGTCTGGCGGAACGGTGATTATGGATCCGGATATGATTCCGCACGAGAAGGATTTGGGGAAGGTTAAGGTTTTTCGTGTTCCGGCCACGAAGATTGCAGAGGAGCTTGGCAGAAGGATCGTTGCCAACATTGTCATGATCGGCGCGTTCGTGGCTATCACAGGCTTGTTGGATGAGGATGCCGTTAAGGAGTCGATTAAGGAGAATATTCCTAAGGGCACGGAAGAACTGAATCTTGCGGCTTTCGAGAAGGGTTTCGAGTTTGGGAAGTCGGTTAAGAGTTAGGGCTTACGTGTTCTCTTGAGCTTGAGCTTGAGCTTGCGCTTGGGCCAGTTGGGTTACGACTTTTGACGCTCTTATGCCCACGTGACGTAGTGGAGCAATTTTTTTTGCTTCGTTGTACACGTCTGACGCTATTTTTCCGAGAACGATTTCTTGTGCGAGCTGGTCAAGTGTGAGTGCCGCGGCTTTTTCTTTTATGATTCTGTCCATGATGCGGCGCAAGATCTTTTCTTGGGAGGTTTTGATTCTTGAGAGTGTGAACCCGCTGACGGCGATTCTCAGGGTAAAGCCGTCTTTTGTTGTGACGTTAAATAGGCCGTCGACTTTTGTTGTTCTTCTTCTTACGAGGCTGCGAAGGTAGTCGCGGGAGTATTCGTGGCCTTTGAACATTGTCTTGGCGGTTTTGCCGTCGACCTCGGTTATTTGGAAGTACATTTTCAAATATTGATGTGCGAAGTCGTTTGTGATGTCGTACAGTGTTGAGTCAATCACTCTGCCGACCAGTTTTTCAGGTTCGTCTGATGGCACGGCGCCGAGTTCGACGTTTCCGAAGTATGGTGGAGACATTACCATGTACCATTGTTTGCTTCGCCATTTGTCGCGTACGCGTTTTGTTTTCGAAGACACTTTTATCCTCCGGGTGCAGCTTGAATGTTCACATCATACTATTAAAAGTTTTACCGTTTGGAGGTTATTTTCTTGATTCCGCCCATGTACTTTCTCAAAACTTCCGGGATGATGATTGAGCCGTCTTCCTGCTGGCAGTTTTCAAGTATGGCAACGATAGTTCTGCCCGTGGCTAGGGCTGAGGAGTTCAGAGTATGTACGAAGCCTTTCGGTCCTTCGCCTTCCTTTTCTCGGTATCTTATGTTCAGTCTTCGTGCCTGGAAGTCTGTGCAGTTGCTGCACGAGATTGTTTCCCTGTAGGCGTCTTGGGCGGGCATCCATATTTCTATGTCGTATTTTTTGGCTGCGACCGTTCCGATGTCTCCCGTGCAGACGTTCACTACGCGGTAGGGTAGGCCGAGTTTTTGGGTGAGTTCTTCAGCGTTGTGTATGAGTTCTTCGTGAATTTTCCAGGAGTCTTCGGGCTTGGAGAAGACAAACTGTTCGACTTTGTTGAATTGGTGAGTCCGGAAGATTCCGCGGGTGTCTTTGCCGTGTGCTCCGGCTTCTTTTCTGAAGTTTGTGCTTAGTCCAACAAATCTGAGTGGCAGGTCTTCCGTCTTCAGAACTTCGTCCATGTACATTGCCGCTACAGGGTGCTCAGCAGTGGCGATCAAGTATAGGTCTTCGTTTTCGATTTTGTACTGTACGTCTTCGAAGTCGCTGAGGGCTATGACGCCTTCGTAGGGCTTTCGTCTCATCAAGTAGGGCGGCTCTATTGGGATGTAGCCTTTCTTGACCATTTCGTCGATTGCGAAGTTGATTAAGGCGTTGTCGAGTAGAACCGCTTCTCTTTTGAGGTAGAAGAATCTGGCTCCGGAGATTTTTCCAGCTCTTTCAATGTCTACTATGTCCAGGGCTAGGCCTAGGTCTATGTGGCCTTTGGGTGTGAACGTGAATTTTGGGATGTTGCCCCAGGCTCTGATTTGGACGTTGTCGTTTTCGTCCTTGCCTTGGGGCACGGTTTCGTGGAGGAGGTTTGGCAGACGCATGAGAAGGTCGTGCTCTTGCTGTTCGTTTTCGTTGACTTGTTTTTCTAGAGCGGTGATTTCTGAGTCGATGTCTTTTGCTTTAGTCATCTGTTGTTTTGCGTCTTTTCCCTTCTTTTTGGCCATCGCAATTTCATTTGTTATCTGTTTTCGTTCGTGGCGGAGCTCGTTCAGTCTGGTCAGGCCTTGTCGCCATTGCTTGTCAACGTTTATCAAGTGGTGCAGCATTTTCTGGTTTTCAGGGTCTCCTCTCTTTTTCAGGTTGTTTCTTACGAGCTCTGGGTCTTCGCGGATGAGTTTGATGTCCAGCATCTTCTCACTTGCAACCTTCTAGTCTAGCTTTCAGTCTTCTATTTAACCTTACGATAGGGACGGATGTTTGGCGAAATGGGTGTGGATTTATAAGGGGAATCTTGCTAATGTAAAATACCGTCGAAGCTCGGGAAATAATGACTGAAGAATCCAAGAGTGAGAAACCGGTTCCGACTGAAAAACTGTTGATTGACAGTTCATCTAATTTTCAGTTTCACGCGGCTTACGTGGCTTATTCTGATGCTTTTGACAAGGCGTCGAGTAATGAGAGTAAGAAAAAGTTGAATGAGAGTATTCTGGCCCTTCAGAAGGGAGAGATTGATTTTCAAGAGTTTTACAGAAGCATTAGTCAGTTTCGACCTGAGGAAGGTTTTCAGCAGAGCTATGGTAGGGCTTTTATCAAGACTCAGAGGAAGCGGGATTGGCGTAGGCAGACGCAGAAGCATGAGAGGATTGAAAGGCACAAGAAATGATGATGGCTGAAGCGACCGACCTCTAGTATAGTCAAGATATTTCCTAGCGCAATCGTCAAGACAATCGGGCTTGTTAGCTTCTCAGGGTTTTCATGGCTTTGATGAAGTTGGTGAAGCTTGAGCTGCTGATTCCGCCTTCAGGCTCGACGGTCAGTAGTGCTGGACTTTTCCATTTGTTTTTCACCGTGTCTAGGGCTTCGTAGAAGGTGAAGCTTGAGCGGTTCAAGGCCCATTTATTTCCTTCTAGGGTTCCGCGCATGTGGATGTTTTCGATATTGTTGATGATCGATTCAAAGGCGTTTAGCTCGTTGTAGAGTGCTGCCCATCTTAAATCCAGTGTTACGTGATCGAAGGTTTTGACTAGGGAGAATGGTGTTTGTCCTTTGAGGTTGGTGGGGATGTTTTCGACTGTGGCTTTGACTTTAGGGTAGTTGGCTGCTACGTCGGAGAGAGTTTTCTTGAGTCTGTTTGCGTCAAATTCCGTTGCCCAAGTGTCCCAAAGGTGGAACACGCAGACGCTTGCGCTCAATTCGTCGCTGAGAAATAGGGAGTCGTCGATTAGGCGTTTTCCTTTTTCTAGGTGCTGCTTCTGATTTAAGCAGAGGTAGTTTCCTACGTCTCTGCTGGCGTGGACGGATAGAATTGGTAGTTTCTCTTTTGTTACCAGTGTTAGGATTTGTTCGGCGGTGTATTTCGGGGTTTTTGTCCAGTCTGCTAGTTCGGAGTCTGTTAGTGGTGGGTTTTCGCTGTCCCATTCTGGTTCGAGCTGCAGCTCGAAGCCGTCGACGGCTGATTCTTGGTAGACTTTCTTCATCACTTGGATGGTTCCGGAGAGGTCATAATATTTCTTGTTTCCAAGTTTTGCGATGGGCGCGGTTGAGACTGATACTAGGTTTGTCATAGACATGCACAGCTTACGTGTTTCGATAAGTGTTTTGTTGTTGTATGGCGCACGCTCTCAAATTGTTTGCGATAAGCAAAAAGTTCGTTGGAAGGATGACAGGGAGAAAGGAGAGTAGGGGGCTATGACAGAAAATCTTTCTGTCACCCTTCCTTAAGTTTGATTGCATGTTTCTTTACATATAAACGTCATAACACAAATCTTGAAACAGACTCGTACAAACATTGGACTTGGCATATGCTTGTTCTTGTTTGGACTGATGCTCTAGATCAAAAAGAATTTGAATTTCAGCAAATTAGCTCAGGCACTAGTCGATTGATGAACTTCGTGTGCGTTCTAGGTTTACAGATCTCCTCTGGCAATGTGGAGCAATTCGTGTTCCACAACCTCTCGAAGGTCATGATAGGGGTTTTCCCTAATCAGTATAACGTAGTCAATGTCCGAAGACTCATCAGCGTTGAATACGCATGCGTCAGTACCTCTGGTTGAGAGCACCCTCCCCCATTCTTCCCTCTCTCTTCTTTCATCATCTCTGCACTTCCTTAGCTGCATAACATGGTCAAAATCACTGTCCTCCAGCTGAAACGCCTTCACTTTTGGGAATGGTTCGCTAGTCAGCCTCTTCCATATCGGGACAAGTTGCTCCCTTGGAATCATCCTCGCTTTGACTTTGACATCTTCAATCGTAATCATGGTGAACATTCGCCCTCCTCATCTTGTCAGATGATACACCGTGCATAGAAGCGCGTTCTGATGAGTCTTTATTTTGACTTCACTCTCTTCGCTTTTTTTGGCGCGCGTCCTCGGGGTTCCTCTGTCGTCTTGCAAGAACATCCTAGCTCCTGCATTCTTCTTTCATGTTCTTGGCGTTCGCCCTCAAGCCACTCGACAACATCAAAACTCATTTCTCCCTTGAACCCGTGGGCATCTGCTTCAGCGACTCGCCTGCGGACTCTGGCTGGCATAGAACCAAACTATACAGGGGTCAATATTTATGCTTCGCGTGCGCGCCCTAGAGTTGATTGGGAACGTCGCTGGGCTTGAACTATGGACCGCGCGCAAGACGTGAAGTGCGAGCTCTATTCAAGCTTCAATCTTAGCTCTGGTTGGTCAGGTTCAACGAATCCAGCTCTTTTGTAGATTCTGATTCCATCTTGTGCGGCATGGAGATGTAGATATTTCAATCCCAACGACTTCGCTTCTTCAATCAATCTGCTCAGCAGTTTCGTGCAAACGCCGCTTCTCCTGGCCTCAGGAATTGTGTACAGATTGAGGATGTACCCTGCTCTCCCAGACTCGAGTGCTCCATACCTTGGGGGTCTTCGCCATACTACCATTGAACCTGTGCCGACTATTTTCCCCTCACATTCTGCGAGTAAGGCAATAAAATCGTCAGAAGAAATTGCATTGGAGAAATAGTCCCTCAGGTTCTTTCTAAGAACTTCGGTCTTGCCTTTTTGTGGTTGATGCCCTGTACGAGCCCCAAGCTCGTTCAAGAATTGAATCCTATAGTTGACCAAGGTTGCAACATCGTTGGCATTGGCGCGACGATAGTTCACCTTTCTTCCTTTGATGTCCAGCCACTGGTCCTCCGCTTGACAATTTGGCTGTAATTCCGAATAGGCACTATTTAGGCATAGCGCGTTTCTTGTGTCGTCCGCCAGAATTGCAACCGTGACGTCCATAGGTACGGATGTTCATTTTCTTAGGCTATTAGGGAGGCAGAAAATGTGGACAGCCGGAAATCCGTTTTGAAGGCGGATGCGACGGGCTGGTTGTTGGCGCGCGCCCGCTAAGATGAGTGGAAGCACCAAAACAAACTACAGGCTGTCCGAACCCGGCACGTAGTTTCCAGTTGCGTTATTTTCCTTTACAGTGAGATTTTTCTTTCGTAATTCGATACGGGTCAAGAGGACTCTGCTGATTTGTCTGGGCATTGAAAGATCTTTTGTCAAGATAATTTGGTGGGGTGCGTTAGGCATTTAAGTCCCGTTTGTCTTTTGCTGTTAAAATCAGCTAGGGAAAAAACTATGGGAATTGGTACTTGGCTTCGTGAGGAGTTTTCTTTCGTTAGGGGTAACTATCTGATTTTGGTTACCAGTTGGATTTTGATGGATTTTGCCAGTGAGATGCCTTCGTTGTACTATGGGCCGTTTGTGATGTATGATCTTGGGGCTTCGTCGGCTGTTCTTGGGTTCATAGGGTTTGTTTCGATGATTGCCTTGGCGTTGGTTCAGTTCCCGGGTGGTTTTCTGGCTGACAAGTATGGGAGGAGATGGCTGGTTTCGACGTTGACGTTTGGTGTGGCGTTTTCGTTTCTTTTTTACGTGTTTGCGCCCAGTTGGCAGTGGATTCTCGTTGGTGCTATCATTGGGAGTTTATGTTTGCTCTATCAGCCGGCGCTCATGGCGATGATCTCGGACTCAACATCCCCAGATAAGAGGGGGATGGCCTTCTCCTTGACGACATTGATCGGTAATGTGGCGACGACGCCGGCGCCGATCGTGGTGGGTATAATCGTGTCTGTGTTCACGCGTGGGACAGGCATGCGAATAGCCTATACTATGGTGGTTGGGCTCTACTTGGGTGCGGCGATTCTTCGGAGCAGGCTGAAGGAAACGATTAACACTGAGGAGAAGATAAGGCCGCGAGACTTGTTGGCTTCGTACCCACAGGCGATCAGAGAAAGCATTGCGGTTTGGAAAACGTTGCCACGCTCTGTGTTTTTCCTTTTTGTCTCAAATCTCATCATAACCTTTGCCGTTTCATTGGCACAGCTATTTTTCGCAGTTTATGCCGTTGAAGGAGAGAAGAGCGTGCTGCACATAAGCCAGATTGACTGGGCGTTAGTGTCGACTGTCCTGTTCATGACGATGATTCTTGTGGCTATTCCGATTGGCAAGTTGATTGATAGAGTGGGCAGAAAGGTTCCGTTGCTGCTTTCACATGTTGCTCTTGTCCCTGCCGTATTGCTTTTCGTCTACGGTGATCTGACGAGGTTGTTCATTGCAATGCCCTTGTTGGGACTTGGGCAGTTGTTGTTCTTTTCTTCGTTTTCGTCACTTCAGACTGATCTTGTTCCTAGGGAAAACAGGGCCAAGGTCGTAGGATTCTCGCAGTTCTTCGGATACGTTCTCATGGCCTTCGGACTGCTTACAGGCGGCATCATCTATTCAGTTGCTCCCCAACTCCCATTTCTTCTAATGCTAGTAGCCGTAATTCCGTCGTTTCTGATAATACTGCTTTTAGTTCACGAGGCAGAAAAAAGAGAGGCAGGCTAGCGCTTCACCAGCCTTTCCTTAGCGCAGGCTAATAGTGAACGCCTGCAACAATCTATCCATGTTGAGTGGATCAGAGCCGTGCGTGAGCTACATCCCTATAACAAATGTTAACAACTTCGAATTGGAACATAGACGTTTAATGAAATGCTCCAGAGTTAAATCACTTATGTTATAGGAAAAGCTAATAAACCAATACAATCGAAAGAACTCATCGGGGATGGCAGAAAAGAACCGCAGAAAAGTAATTTTCCCTTTTCTCCTTTCTCCCCTGTCTGCCATCCTCTCAAAGACTACAAATAATCCAAACAAGGTTCTTCTAGAAAACCCTTTTTCCCTACTGAGTTTAGACTTCTCCAGCTCCTCTAGGTCTGAAACGTCAACGAAAACATTAGCAGAAAAACGAAAATGAAGTGGGTTCCTTTCTTAGGGTAGAGATCACGATGAAAGAGCGCGCGCGGTAAGTTGTATTTTTTGATATAGAACAAGTTCCCACGACTCCAATATGTCAGGCTTCTTAGACTGGTGATAAGCCAACTAGTGCTCAGGCTGCTTCTGTCCTTCGGATGCCCTATTCCCGCACAAGAATCAGGCCTCCTAATAATTGGCCGAATAGGTGACAGCAACCATTATTAACCGTACTAGTTGTATTCTTATGTTGGGGAGGGAGTCTCACAAAAGGCCGGTTGACCCTGTCGGGGTCTGAGCCTAGTGTGTACTAGCAAGGGGTTTTGTTATGTATACCCAAGCTTTAGTCACGAGTGAGCTGGTTTCGACAGTTTTGGCGTTGGTTCTAGCTTATCTGTTCTTGAGAGCCTACAGGTTAACACGTTCTAGTTATTTGCTTGGGCTTCCGACTGGCTTTTTACTGTTGGGGTCTTCATACGTTTTCCTGGGAGCGTCCTTAGTATTTGAAAGCAATGTGGCACTTTCAGAACAGTTTCTCTGGTTGCGATTGATCACGCAGAGCTACGGCTTCGCTTTCATTGCTTTCACCTACTACTTCTCTTCAAAGACTGAAAGAGCAACAAAACATTTCTTATCCGTAATTTCATTCGCCTCAGCCATCACCATTCTTCTATTCTTCGTTGCTTTGATCGTGGCTCCGCCGTTTCCCGAACTTCCATCTATCAACGTTGTCGATGAATGCTTCAGGATTGGAAATCTCGTCTTTCTGGGATACGTTATCTATCATGTTGTCAAGCGTTTGGAATCGTCCCATGAGCCGATTTCTGGTTTGTGGGCACCCACTGCATTTTCTCTCCTCTGGCTTGGCCAATACTCTTCGCTGATTTGGGAAATTGATGCAAGTGAAACTGCGTTTGTTTTTGCTCATGCAGCTAGGTTGGCTTCTCTGGCTCTTTTCATCCGTATTTACTATTCGTCGGGGAGAGTTCGGCGATGAAGGTAGAGAAGCGTAGTAAACTTCAGATTTACTTTGATATTCTTCAACTCTTATGCGAAAAAACGGAAGAGGGCGATAGGCCATGTCCCACAAGAATCGCGCACAAAGCTAATTTGCCTTATGACCGATTTAGAAGTTGTTTAGACCAGTTGGTTCAGCTCGGCATGGTTTCGCGCGGGGAAGGCAAGCTTGTTGTGACCAGGAAGGGGTTGGAATACGTTGAGTGGCATCGCAGAATGAACAGTTTTCTCAAGCATATGGGACTTTTGTCATAAACATTTTTGGGGTTTGCTATTATCGGAATCAAGTCCATAAATGATGTTTGCCTATATTATTCCTCATCCTAGCGCGCGCGCTTGGTCGACTTGGCGTTCGACCTGTATGCATAGGATTTGCAGAGTGAGTAGCCTTAAGTTTGTTATCTGTACGAAAGCCACTTTACTGATTCCTGAGTCGTCTGCCTGCTTGGAAGGCTTACTGCAAGAAACGGTAAATGTCTAGGTTTTCATCGCTGATGGAGAAACGAGAGAAGGAGAACCTTCAAAATGGTTGTAGCTCATGTCAGACGGTTCAATTTTGATTCCACTTCCCAGATATTTCTTACTCACCTAATGTCCATCCAGCTTATATTCCCAATGCATCAGCCTATTGTACGGGTACTTATACCCATCAAGAGATAGGAGAAATAAGAATGAAAAAAATAGCTAATGCACTGACTATGCTATTAATCGTGTTAATGATTATGCCTATAGCGGTTCAAGTAAAAGGCGACCCAGGAACTACTCTCTCAGCCACTGTATCAGCCACAGCCCATTGGACACGCACGTTTCATTGGGGAATCGGTAAATCTGTTACTCCTGACACTTGGAATCTGTTTAGTGGTGACGCTGGCACATCAAAATACACAATTACAGTGACAAAAGATAGCGGCACAGACGAATACTATGTAGAAGGCGATGTAAGTGTTACTAATGGCGGAGCAGTAGCTACCCAGAACCTAGCAATTACAATTGAAGTCAGAGACGGCTTTCCACCACCAAAGGATCTAATCGCAACTGCTTCTGTTGATGTCAGTTCTAATCCAGTCCTTGACCCTGGAGAGACGGGAAGCTACCCCTACCAAGTAGGTATCTCCGTGATAGGCACTGGCGTTTACAAGGTCACTGCTGTTGTTACCATCACAAACCACTCAGGACACGAAGGTACGCCTTACGGACCGAGTCCCAGCGCAGATGCGTATTTGCCAAGTAGCCCAACACTAATCAACAATGTAATTCATGTTGATGACTCTAATGGCGGTTCATGGACTTTCAGTGCAAGCGGTTTTGTAAGTTATGAAAAGACCTTCACGTGTGCAAATGAAGGAGAAAATGAGAACACTGCGACAATTCGAGAGACTGGACAATCTGATAGTGCTACTGTGACAGTCAACTGCTATGAACTAGAGGTGACGAAGGATGCAAAGACTTCCTTCACACGTACCTATACGTGGACTATCGACAAAACTGCTGACACGGACTCCTTAGAACTTGAAATTGGAGAGACCGCATCGGTGAGCTACAGCATCACTGTAGACGCAACCTACACCGATAGTGACTGGACGGTTACGGAAGACAAGGGAATCAAAGTTCATAACCCAGCTCCAATACCAGCAACAATCAACAGCATCTCAGACATAGTATCACCAGCCATTGCCGCTTCTGTAGATTTCGAAGTATCATTCCCCTACACGCTTCCAGCAGGAGAAACTCTGACTGGAAAATACACAGCAAGCCTACCTGACGCTTCATCCCGCACTAACACGGCTACGGTCACGCTTCAAAACTACGATTACGATTGGGATGGTAGCAAAACCGCAACAGGAACCACAGACTTCTCTGGCACAGCAGGTGTTGGTTTCAGTTCAGCAATCATAAAAGAAGTTGACAAGAGCATCACCGTCAGCGACACCTATGCTGGTGATCATCAAGTCACATATGCTGATTTGCCCTGGAAATGGATATACAGCCGAACGATAGGTCCGTATAGTAGTGCTGGTGAATATACAGTCGAAAACACTGCTTCATTCGTCACAGCAGACACTGGCGCCACAGGTAGTGATAGTTGGACAGTCCATGTGACTGTCACGGCACCACCTGCAGCAACTATTAGCGGGGTCAAGTTTTACGACAACAATGCGAACGGCTTCAGAGACGGCGGTGAGAATGGACTGAAGGGCTGGACGATTCAGTTGTGGAAACTGGATGACACTTGGACTCTTGTAAAAGAGGTTCAAACAGGTGACGCAGGCGACTACATTTTCGAAAACCTGTATCCTGGAACCTACAAAGTGACAGAAGTCTTCCCGCCAGCGCCCCCGATCTACATAGCCACGACGTATACATCCTTCACCGTAGTGTTGACAGATGGCGAGACTGTCGTTGGTCCAGAGTTCGGCAACGTTTGCGTGAAGCAGGGTACTGGAGGTTTGACGCTGGGCTTCTGGTCGAACAAGAACGGACAAGCCCTCATAACTGGTTCCGATGTGGCCACACTGAACGGACTGGCCTTGTTCACTCCAGCCGTATGGACGTATCCACCGTTTTCCATTACGCTGAACACTGCTAAGACCCAAATCAAAAACTATTTGCTCAGTGCCACTGCCAAGGACATGAGATGGATGCTCTCCGCCCAGTTGATCGCTACAGAACTGGACGTTATTCATGGCTATCTTAGTGCGTCAACAATTGTCTACGTCGGTCCCTCGACATTCGTTCCGACCGGCTTCATAACGATAGGAGACATCATGAACAACGCAAACGGAGCATTGTCGATGGGAACCAGCGCGAGAGCTACTCAAGAGTACTGGAAGAACCTGTTGGATGGACTCAACAACAACCGACTACCATTCGTCTGCCCGAGTCCCTAGCGCGCGCAACTATTAAATGCTCTAATCGAACAGCAAAACCCTTAAACGCCCTAGGCTGACAGCCAAAACCACCCCCCTTTTTATCGTACTGTTGCCGACTAGGTGTGTGTTCCAGTTCTAGGTTAAAGCAATCGTAGCGCGCGCTTTATGAGAATTCTTGGAGAGGTGGTTGTGACGAGGAATGGTGAACCCCTTCGATTGGAGCCAAAGGGGTGCTTTTCGCTTGCTGATAGAATACGGTCATTGATTCAGGAGGGTAGAATTGGACATGAAACCACTCTCAGTTTGGAAGAGCTTGCTAAATTGACAGGAAGCGACAAAGGCAACATCAAAGACGAAATTCCAAAGATCCTGGAGCAGAAATATCCGTATGGAATAGAGCTTAAGGTGGCCACGATCCGAGCGGGTTGCCAGAGGGCAGAACCATACGTTGAAGAGGGGCGCGCGCGCACATGAAGAAGCAAACCCACATGTGAGAGTCAGCTACGAAAACTCCCAAAAATAGTGTATATACTATCTTTACCAGCGCGCTCGCGACTGAGCATTGCCAGGTACGTCGACAGGCATAGTATATACATCTTCCTAATTGACCACAGCAGCGTTGTTCAAAAGTCTGCGCGCTTGGAGAGTAGTATATAGACTAATTCGTTGGTCCCCCTCCCACCCCTCTGGTAACGGCGTACGCCAGAACTGCTGACAGGTCAAATCGATCGATCGACGTCAACTTGACATGGCTTCGCGCGAGGGAGAAAAACTTGTTGTAAATGAAAAGGGTTTCGAATCATTCAGTGGCATCAGGGAATGACCAATTTTCTTAAGCGTATGGGACTTTTGCCTTAAACTTTCTGGCGATTTGTTGTGACGCTACGAGAAAGAAAGAGATTAGTTGGTTATTTTTTGTTGGAGACGTAGACCGTTATTTTTGCTTCCGAATAGTTGCCGAAGGAGTCGTAAGCTTTCACAGAAATCATATGCCACCCGTCTTTAACGGACTTGGTGTTCCAAAGATACGCATAAGACGCAGAATAAGCCGTACTCTTCAACACGCCATCAATGTAGAACTCTACCCTGCTAATCCCAGAAGCGTCTGCTGCAGACGCCTGTATCTTCACAAAGCCCGAAACTTTCCCGCCGTCCGAAGGATACAGAATGCTAACAACAGGCAGTGTCTTGTCGGCAGCTGTGTTGGAAACAGTGACTGCCAGGGGGCTGGATTGTCCCACGTTCCCAGCGCTGTCGCAGGCCTTTGCTAACAGTGTATGAGAGCCATCGATGTCGCCTGTAGTGTCCCAGTAAAACTCGTAGGGTGAAACCGCGTCTGAGGCGAAGAAGATACCATCCTTGTACAACTCAACTCTAGAAACTCCAACATTGTCGCTTGCATCAGCCTTGACGGTGACGCCGCCAGAAACAGTCGTACCGTTGAGCGGAGAAGCTATCGCAACACTGGGCGGAGTGGAATTCCCGATGGGTGTGGTGCCGACAGCCGTTTTCAGAGCTTTTGAGGCGTTGATCCTACCCCAACCATAGTAAACGTCATATCCGGGATCGCCGAGATCCACCGCAGTGGACTCCATTATCTGCTCTACTTGATTGGGAGTCAGAGACGGGTTTGCGGAGAATACTAGTGCCGCCAAGCCTGCAGCGAGGGGCGCTGAAAAGGATGTTCCGCCTACGTTGCCATAGCCGCCGCCCTTAATCGTAGTGTACATAGCGGAGCATGGCGCCGACAAGTCAATATAGGAACCATAGCTACCCCAGCTTTGATCGCTACTAGTCGTTCCGCTCACCGAGACGATGTAAGGATTGTCAGGATCAGACACGTATCCCCCTGTGTTACCACCTGCGGCAAAGACCAACCCGCCTTTATCCATAAAATACTTGGCTGCACTCGAAAGCGCGGATCCACCGTATATCCCAAAACTCACAACAGCTACTTTGGCACCTTTGTCAGCCGCATAGACTAAACCTTTGGATAATGATGAGTAGGATGCATAGCCACCTGGATCCGTGACTTTTACAGGCAATATTGGGCATTGCCAAGCTATGGATGCGACACCGATACTGTTGTTGGTCACTGCTGAAGCCACACCGGCAACAGCAGTACCATGGCCAGTCACATCAGAAGTATCATTGTTGTTATCGTAGAAGTTCCATCCACTCAGCAACCTAGGAGCCAAGTCGGCATGTCTTGGGTCGACCCCGCTGTCGAGAACAGCGACGACCGTATTTGGATTTCCCTGCGATATGTCCCATGCATCTGGTGCTCCTATCTTCTGCAGATGCCACTCAAAACCATAGTATTGATCGTTTGGTACCTCGCAAGAAGCAAGCAGTAAGTTTTCTTCAACGAAATCTATCCGTGGATCGCGCGACAAAGCATGTTCAACGCTCTGCAGAACAGTCGGCGTACGCACAACGAAAACATCCAGTTCCGGAATTTCTTCGACAACTTCAAGTCCCAGCGAAGCCAAGACGCTGCAAGGATTGTTTACTCCAGGTGTAAATTTCACCAAGAAACAGTTCTCACTTTCTCCCTGAAATACAGTCGCGATTGGAAACATCATGAGCGTCAGACATAAAGACGGAATCAACGCAAACAATGTTCGCATTGCTTTAGGCATGCGCAAACCTCCACAAGTCATCCGGCATCCAGTATTGTTAAGAATGATTTATGGTCTATATTACGATTTAATAAACATTCCCTCACACATGTGCAACACAAATACAACCCTGCAAAAATCGTAAAATCACAACACACTGAGAGCGGTCTCTTTTGGGGTGCACAAGAAGAAGATAATTAAGGTGAATATTATGGTTGGAGGAGAACCGCCGAAAGTGAGAAATAAAGAACTCGCAAGGCCATACTACGCGTACTATTGCGCGCGCTGCCCGTTGCCGCTATCGTTTCTCCAAGTATTGAACGATGCACGTTGCAGGCCAGCTTTTGCATGTGATTCTGTTTTTGCCCACAAACTTTTTTTCTGTGCTTCAATACTACTGTATGGGATGAAAGGAGACTTTGAGCAGGGCAATTTCCGGAATCGTTTGGACGTTAATTCTGATGGGAACACTAGCCATAGCATATAACATCCGACCCGTTAAGGCTACTGAAAAAACCTACATAAGAAGTGATGGAACTATTGAACCGCCAACAGCGCCTATTACCACGACTGACAAGATCACTTACGTCTTTACTGCAAACATATACACCCCTGTTGTCGTGGAAAGAAACAGCACTGTGATCAACGGAGCAGGCTACGCCATTGAGGGAAACGGAACTGAGAACGGAATAACCCTTTCATGCAGGAGAAACATAATAATCAAGAACGTGGTAGTAAGAAATTTCGATCGTGGCATCTACCTTAACTCTTCCTTTGGCAATACTTTGTCTGGAAACAACGTCACAAACAATGGTGATGGAATCGGCCTCGACTATGTTTCCAATAACAATATCTTGTCTGGAAACGATGTGAAAAACAACACTCACGGCATCTGGCTCAGCCTTTCTTCTAACAATGTTCTACGCGGAAACGAAGTGACAAACAACGGTTACGGCGTTGAACTCTGGTTCTCCTCCAACAACGCTTTGCTTGGCAACAACGTAACAGCCAACAATGAAACTATCCATGTATGGTACTCCTCTAACAACGACATTTTCCTTAACAATTTCGTAAACAACGCATCGCAGGTTTACACGATTGGCTCGAACAACAAATGGGACCGGAGTTATCCCACAGGAGGTAACTATTGGAGCAACCACACAGACATCGACTTAAAAACGGGTCCAAATCAGGACCAACCTGGAAGCGACGGAATAATCGACACACCATACATCATCGACGCAAACAACACGGACAGATACCCTCTGCAGAATCCCATCGAATATAGTGCGAACTCAGACGTGAATAGGGACGGAAGAGTAAACATCCTCGACATCTTCGCAGTAGCAAGAGCATTCGGGAGCAAGCCTGGAGACTCTAACTGGGATGTGGCAGCCGATCTGGACAACAACGGGATCGTTAACATACTGGACATATTTGTGGTCGCCAAGGACTTCGGAAAAGTAATCTAGTCTTCCCCGTGACTGCTTATGTATCTAGGATTCGACCACTCGCAATCATTGCGCGCGCGCACTATAGGCATGGGCACAGAACTGGATGAAACAGTGGGATCTAGATGTCTATGGTGTGGTCAATATCTGACGTTGCGGTCGTCGCAAAAGAGTATGGGAAAAGTCAGTGCTTTCTCAATGTAGGTTTTGAGATGTCCTCATGAACCCACGAAGGACGTAAGTCCCACGTGACATTGGTTTTCTGCACGTTAGAATTTCCAAGGTAACAACGAATGAATCTGGCCCAGGTGTTCACTGCGACGTTCCCATATCCTTAAGAAAGTGTCTATTCTTTTGTATTCTTGGGCGTATTCGAGACCTTTTCCGGTCACGACTGCTCCGACCTCTTCTACAGAAACCAGACCAAGTTGATCAAGATCGGACAAATAGCTTCTGAATCTATCATAGGGCAAATTTGCCTTGTGCACAACTTGTGTGAAATTATACTTCTCGCAAACCTTTAGTTCCTGGCCCTAAAGCCTACGCATATCAAAATAGATTTGAGATACCACACGCGCGACCGAAACAAAAACGAATGAGACACTCCGAGATAACTTCCCCCGAAAAAAAATTACGATCTGCGACAAGCCTTACTATATGAAATATTCTCCGAATGTAAGATGTACATAGGATCTAATTCACAACAGTTTTGCTTTGATGAATACAATCGGACGGGTCGAAGTCTTCCCGCCTGATAACTTGTTCCTTGCTGCGTCGATTAGAGCGCGTGTATGTTCCTTCCAAAAAACAAAGTGACACAAGTTGTATTTTTAGATATAGAACAAGGTTCCAAAAGACTTAAATGCAAAGTGTCCCCACGTTATTACTCAGCGCGCCTAGGGAGAAAGGAGAACGTATGAGAAGAGGTAAGTTTATTTCAATATCGTGTTTACTTCTGCTTGCAATCTCAATCCTACATATCGTCATCTCTCCGCTTGCGTACTCACTACCATCCTGGCCTACGCCATGGATTCAAATCGATACCGACCCGAATGAGAATGGTCCGCAAGACGATTGGCGAGACGTTCATTACGCTTACTTTCAATTTGACAGTAATTACCTTTACTTGAAGCTCGAGTGCTACGACGTTCCCGGCAAGGATTGGGGTGGCAAAAAAGAGGGTCGATACAAATGGTTCATCGACCTTAACGGTGACATGTACTATCAGGGTGGAAGCGTCTACAAAGCTGAATATCTTCTTTTTGTTGAGGATACCGATCAAAATGGAGTCGGGGAAATGTACCTGCTATATGACACGAACCACGACGGTCTCTTTAGCGAATATGAACCATGGCCACCAGCCAACGCCGCAAACTACAAGGTCACCGACCCTAACGTTGGAGGCTGGAGAATAATTCCCACATATCAGATAGAGATGTACATAAGCTGGGCTTCAATTGGAAACCCCGCATCATACTGGTTAATGTGGGCTACAGACCAACAGAATCCTAACCTGATTCAAGCACCCACAACAGATCATCCAGATGAAGAGGTTCGAATAGCCGTTCACGATGTGGCGGCGATAAGCCAGACGCCTCACCCCACAATTGTAACGCAAGGTGACCACGTCACAGTAGATGTGGTCGTACAGAATCAAGGTACACAGGCTGAAAGCTTCGATGTCACATGCTATTCTGACAGCAGCATTGTGGGAACATTACATGTGACTAACCTTGCTGCTGGCCACTCTACAACGTTGTACTTCGACTGGGACACGACAGGAGTACCAGCGGGCACGTATGCCATCAAGGCTTGGGCCGACTCGGGCGCAGTCATAACAGAGACCGATGAAACGGACAACTGGTGTTATGCAACGGCTACGGTCACAGTCACAGTTCATGATGTGGCGGCAATCTCTCAGGTTCCAGACCAGACAAGCGTGCCACAGGGCACCATAGTCAACATAGACGTAGCCGTGCAGAACCTCGGCGGCTTCACAGAAACATTCGATGTCACCTGCTACTACGACAGCACTCCAATCGGAACCAAAACCGTGACAAACCTGGCGCCAAGTTTCACAGCACACGTGTTTTTTGCATGGGATACGACAGGGCTTCAGGGCATTTATCACATCGAAGCCTTGGCTGACTCTGCTTACGCCATAACTGAGGCCAACGAACTCAACAACGTATGCCACAACCCCACAGACGTATCGGTGTACAAACCAGGTAGCCCAGGCAAACTCTATGTCGACAAAGCCGAGACGGCGGTCATCAGCGGTCCCGACCCACCAGTGGTTGGTCAAACTACGATTTACGAACAAACCATAACGGTCACAAACACTGGGGACTGGGACGCTACAAACGTCAAAGTTGAAGATACAATCTCTGGAGACGTCACTTTCCTAAGTCTTGGGACTCCAAGCAAAGGCTCTGCAGCATACGTTTCACCAAAGATTACATGGACTGTCGGTACTCTAACTCATGGAGAGATTGAAACACTAACCTTCAGAGTCAGCCTGACACCCGCTACGACAGGCCTGAAATACCTCAACCATAAGGAGGATCTCTCGGCGTCTGGCAAAACCGACAGCACATCCATTTCAGACACAGGCCACAACGACGTGACTGTAACAGCTATCGTTCGAGACGTGACAGCTTTCAGCCAGGTTCCTTCAAAGACAGTTGTGAATCAAGGCGAAATGGTTTCCATACACGTCACAGTTGAGAATATAGGTGACGTGACAGAATCTTTTGATACGACTTGCTACTATGATGGGACGCCTATTGGCGTGTTGAGAGTTAACGGCCTTGGATCACACGATTCTACGGTACTGACTTTTCCATGGGACACGACAGTAATAACACCAGGAATCTATTCTATAAGGGCAGTATCTGATTCAAGCAGCGAAATACCTGAAAGCGATGAAACCAACAACGAATGCCATGACCATGTCACAGTAGAAATCGTAATCCACGACATAGCAGCGACGAGCCAAACACCGTCACCCACAACCGTTCAAGTAGGTGGAACGGTCACCATACAAGTCGGAGTAGAGAATCAAGGCACAGAGCCAGAGACGTTCTTCGTAGAATGTTTCTACGACAGCTCTCAGATCGGAACGCAGCAACAAGTAACCAACCTGCAACCAAGTACCTCAACGACAGTTACTTTCACTTGGGACACAACGGGAGTGACTCTCGGAACCTACTACATAAAAGCCGTTGCGTTACCAGTTACTGGCGAGACGGACACCAACGACAACACCTGCACCAGCACCGCAACAGTCACAATTTACGCTCCACCCTCGGCTGGAAACTTGATGGCAGACAAGGCCAAAACAGCTGTGATCAGCGGTCCATGTCCGCCTGTTGTAGGCAAGACAACCGTTTACGAGCTGACCATAACGATCACAAACATAGGAGGCAGCGACGTCACCAGCGTCCTAGTTCAAGACATAATCTCGTCAGACGTCACCTACACAAGCGTCGGAACTCCAAGCCAAGGCTCAATCATGGGAGTCCCACCACCTATCGTGTGGAACGTCGGAACTCTGGCTCCCGGAGCCAGTGCAACCCTAACTTTCAGAGTGAGCCTGACACCCGCTACGACAGGCCTGAAATACCTCAACCACAAGGAGGATCTCTCGGCTTCCGGCTATACCCAGAGTCACATCGTAACAGACAAGGGAGACAGGGACGTAACTGTAACTGCATCTGCCGCCCTCATCCCGCCAGTCGGTGGAGAGTGGATTCCAATAAACAAATTTGCGCTGCTAACTCCATGGATAAGCTGGGCCTTTGTCACGATGCTGATCACCACTTCATTCGTCTACGTTAGAAGAAAGAAGCAAACAAACTAACCCCCCCACCTTTTTGTTTGACTCATGTTGCCTAAGACTTCTCAAATTTGCGCGCGCGCTATTTGTGTTCTAAAATGGCCAAGAATAGTATTTATTCTTCTCAGGACTTTTGGGGGCAGCTTGAAGTGCACATCTGTTTCTGACCTTCCTGCAGCGTCTGCCCTCAACGCAGCCAAGATCTAGCTGTCAAACAAGTCCATATCGAACGCCGAAAGCGAAAGAGGAATGAAAACCATTTCACACCAATTTCGGAACAAGCATGCGCGCTGCTTGAGGTTTCATTTCATACCGGCTAACTGGTCATTGCAGATTTGGGACCGTTTCCCCTTCTTGTGAGGTATTCGTGTATTGCCTTTGCTGCTTTTTTGCCAGCACCCATCGCACTGATTACCGTGGCTTCACCTGTTACAATATCTCCACCTGCATAGACGCCTTCGATGCTTGTCTTTCCATCTTCATCCGCCACTATCGTCCCCCACTTCGTAACTGCCAATCCTTCAGTCGTGCTCTGTATTATCGGGTTAGGCGTTCTTCCCACAGCAACTATGACCGTGTCAGTGTCCATGACAAACTCTGAGCCCTTGACCGGAACCGGTCTTCTCCTACCAGACTCGTCCGGAGGCCCAAGCTCCATGCAGACGCATTCCATGGCCTTGACCCAGCCCTTCTCATCGCCAATAAATTTGGTCGGATTAGCCAAAAACTTGCAGAGTATCCCCTCTTCTTCTGCGTTCTCAATCTCCTCATGTCGCGCCGGCATCTCTTCTCTTGAGCGACGGTAAACAATACAAACCTCCTCAGCGCCCAAACGCAATGCTGAACGCGCAGAATCCATAGCGACGTTTCCTCCGCCAATAACCACAACATGCTTCCCAACCCGTATGGGCGTGTCATAGACTGGAAACGCAAAAGACTTCATCAAATTAACCCTGATCAGAAACTCATTAGCAGAATAAATCCCACCCAAATTCTCCCCTGGCAAACCCATAAACGCAGGCAAACCCGCACCAGTGCCAATGAAAACCGCGTCGAACCCTCGCTTCAGAAGTTCAGGAATCGTGTAGATTCTGCCGACAAGGTATCCGGCGCAGAGGTCGGCACCTAGCTTCTTTACGTAGTCCACTTCAGCTTGAACAATGCTTTTTGGCAGACGGAACTCTGGAATGCCATAGACCAGCACGCCGCCCGGAAGATGAAGCGCCTCAAAAATCACAGCCTTGTGGCCAAGTTTCGCCAAGTCAGCCGCAACCGTAAGCCCTGCAGGGCCAGCACCGATAACTGCAACCTGCTTGCCAGTTGGAGGTGCCTTTTCCGGGGTCTTGACTCCTTTGCATCTTTCCCAGTCAGCCACCCACCGCTCAAGCCTACCAATACTGACCGGCTCACCAACCTTGCCCATAATGCAGGGTTTCTGGCACTGCTCTTCCTGGGGACACACTCGTCCACAGATCGCGGGCAAAGCATTCTTCTCTTTGACCTTCATGGCTGCCTCCTCGTACTTGCCTTCCCTAAGCAGCTTGATGAAATCAGGAATACAAACCTCAACCGGACAACCAGTAACACACTGCGGTTTTGGACACTGCAAACATCGGCTAGCCTCTTCCAGGGCCTGCTGCTCCGTGTATCCCAATGCAACCTCGTCAAAGTTGCCTCTGCGAACCTTCGGTTCCTGTTTCGGCATTGGCACGGCTTCTTTCTTAGGCTTGGGCTTACTTTCCGCCAAACTTGCATCCTCCAAGCGTTTCCCACACGAGCGAGCTCAAGCGCTCTTCTGGCAGAAACATCCTTTGCCTGTTGACGAGCTCGTCAAAATCCACCTTGTGCCCGTCAAACTCGGGTCCGTCAACGCATCCAAACTTCATCTTTCCGCCTACAGAAACCCTGCAAACCCCGCACATGCCCATTCCATCAATCATTATGGGCGTCAGACTGACAATCGTTGGAATTTGGTGCGGTTTGGTTTTTTCAGACACTTCCTTCATCATGACCACGGGTCCCATGACAACGCAGCGGTCAAACTTCTCCTTCGTGAGAATTCCCCAGAGAAAATCCAATCCCTTGTAGCCTTTTGAACCGTCATCCGTTGCCACGTAAAACTTGTTGCTCAACGCCTTCATTTCATCCTCGAAAAACAGCAAATCCTTGATCCGTGCCCCAACAACAGCCGTGACTGTGTTGCCAGCCTCTCGCAAAGCCTTGACCTGCAACAGCATCGGAGCAATCATAACTCCGCCGACAACACACAAAACGTTTCCAAAATTCTTGATCTCCGACGGAATCCCAAGCGGGCCGGTAACATTCCATATGCAATCGCCTACCTTCATACACCCGAGCTGTTTCGTGGTTTTCCCAACCTCATTGAACGCAAAACTCACAGTCCCCTTTTTCGCATCGTACCCAGCTATCGTTAATGGTACCCGTTCGCCCGTTTCGTTAATTATCACTATTAGGAACTGTCCCGGCCGAGCCTTCTCAGCCATCTCAGGCGCACAAACTTCGAACATCTTGATCTTCGGTGCCAATTCCTTCCTTGCAGCGATTTCATACATGCGCCTTGGCCTCCACAGTCTCCGATTTCAATGGCGGCATCGAAGCAATCCTCTTATAGAATGCGTCAAGCTTCTGATTGAAGTCACCCACGCACCTTGACGAAACCGTGAAAAGCTCAAAACGATCAAGCAGATTCATTTTCTTCAAGGCATTCTTAAGCACAGCCATGTTTCTCTCGGCAGTTTCCTTTCCCTCTTGCAGCTTGCAATCCTCTGATGAACAAACTACTGCCATGACGCCGTCAAAACCATTGTGTAACGCGTTAATAACGTGCACTGGGTCAAGCGCCTTGAAGCACGGAACCTCTAGGGTCAAAGCCCTTTTCTTGCGTAGGTCGCTCTCCGGGTGATCTAAAGCTGAAAACTCTGACCACTGACAACAGAACACTAGGATCGAAGGAGCTTTGCTCTGTTCTTTCAGCTTCCTCGCAGCCTCAGCATATCGGTTCAGCACGTCTTCAAACTCGAAACCCTTGACCTGAATCGCATTGTGCGGACAAACCAGCGCGCACGCGCCGCAGCCCATGCAAGAGTCAGAAAGCACCTTCGGCGTAGCAAAAGGCTCCGCCTCGATTGCCTTGTAGGGACAGATGAATACGCACTTGTCGCAACCCACACACTTCGACGTGTCGTAAACTACTTTCCGTGAATACTTGACTATCCTGAGAGCGTCCTTGCTCAAGCCGAACTGTTCAAGCACCGCCCTGCCCAGAGTCATCCGTTGCGTGTTGATCCTCGTGCCTTCCTTAAACCGGCAAAACGCATCTTCACACTGGACGGAAACTACGTTTTTTATGCCGTTCTTCAAGACTTTGAAAACAAACTCTGTCGGCACACGCCCAGAACACGGCAAGCGCAACGGAATGTAGTTCTTTATGTTCAGGCCTTGATCCGCCAAAATCTCTTCAACTTCACACGTTGAAGGCGAGTTTCCCCGGCACATCAAAACAAGCGTGTCACTCTTACACTTCTCTCGCATTTCCTTGACGCACTTCACCAAACTGTCATAATCATAATACCTTATTTCTATGGCCATTACGGGACAAGCACTGTAACATATGCCGCAAACCTGGCACTTCTGCAGTTCAATTTCCACCTTGCCCGTTTCCAAATCACGCTTTATGGCTTCATAGGGACAGATTGAATGGCAAATGCTACACTTGCTGCAGTAGTCTTGGTTAATGTTTATTGCGGCGGCGCAGGTCTCGCTCATTCCGTCATTTCTCCTTGCGAGATGACATGATGTCTATGGCTCGGAAGTTTTGGAGAGGGTTTTCCGAAAATATAATGGTTTTGGACCGTTTTCTACTGTTTGTAATATGGTCTTCTAACAAAACCGTAAGCTTCAACCGCCGCGGTTATGCCCTGCCCGACGGCCGTTCCAACCTGTTTGACCGGATGATTCGAAACATCACCAGCCGCATAAACCCCAGCAATGTTCGTGCGTTGCAACGCATCAACAATTATGTTACCGTTTTCATCAACTGCAACGCCCGCTTCTCTAGCCACTTGACTGTTAGGCGATTCCCCAACCTGAACGAACACGCCGTCGATTGCCAATTCTTTAGCCTGTCCAGTCTTCCTGTCAAGCAACACCACCTTCTTAACTACCTTTTCTCCCAGGATCTCTTTAACCTCTGTGCTCCAAAGGATTTCCGCGTTCTTCTTTCCCTTCAAATCCCTTACCAGAGTCTCCTCAGCTCTGAAAGCATCTCTTCGATGAACAACCTTAACTTCAGAAGCAAGCCCAGCCAGATAAAGGGCCGTTATCAGAGCCGAATTGCCGCCGCCCACAACCAGCACTCGCTTACCCCTAAACAACGGACCGTCGCACAGGCCACAGTAGCTCACTCCTCTCCCACGGAACTCCTTTTCGCCGGGAACCTCCAGTTCACGATAATAGCTTCCTGAAGCGATTATGACCGCCCTAGCTTCATAAGTGGCCTTCGGCGTCTTCACAATCTTGCTGTCACCCTTGAGGTCCAAGCCGATGACCTTTTCAAACTCGTTTGTCTTAACACCTGTTCGTTGGGCGTGAGCCACCATCTTCTGAGAAAGCTCCATCCCGTTTATGCTTTCAAAGCCCAAGTAATTCTCTACAAGAGGGGCTTCTGCAGTCGTGCCTCCAGCCAGCTTTTCCTCCAGAATCAACGTCTTCAGTCCGCTTCTCACTCCATAAATCCCGGCAGCCAAGCCGGCGGCGCCCGCGCCGATGATTATTAGTTCCCAACTCTCCATGTGAGACAACCTTCAGCAACTAATTCTTAGCATTGAGCGTTTATGAAGTATTCGCAGAATATCGGAACATTCACCTTAACGTGGATTTTGCCTAGGGGTTACGGTACTCCAAGACGCTCTTGTAATAGGGGTCGGGTCCAACTTCTCTCATCACCTTCTGAACCGCCAGTCCTATGCTCAGATTTTCTGCGTAAAGTGCTTTAACCAGCTCCAACAACCCTTCGTCAGAATGCGACAAGTCCACGAACCCGTTCCACGACACATACGCCTTCGCTCCGCGCTCGAAAAGTCTCTGAATCACATCTGGCGTTCCTGTTCCGTTGCATCCCGTCAAAATTATCGTAGACCCGTTCAAACCACCAGACTTATCATTCCCCAAAAACATGGCGTTCAGCGCAAAATAAGCGGACTCGTTCTCGTCAAACGTGTGCGCCTTTTTGACCACCCCTGTCAGCTGTTCATCGACATACTTGGATGCCGTGTAGTTCTCGCCGCTGAAAAGATAAAGAAAACCGTCCGTGTGTATCGTGCTGTGAAGCCTAAGTATCAGAACCTTGTATCCTCCGATGCTCCTGAGCAGGCCAATGGTCACGTTTTCTCCCCTGTAAACATCAACACGGTACCCAGCGTCTGAAAGATAGTTCGTCAAGGTGTCTATCAAGGTCAGGTTTGGCTCAACACTGTATAAGCCATCCAATATCGCTGCTCTTGGGGCGTCAATCTTTGTACTCGGCACGTCAGTGTTCGTTTGCTGCTCGGGCTGCTTAGGGGGAGAGGGCCAATATGCCCAGGCAAGGCAAACAGAGATCAGAAACACGCTGATAACAATAAAGGACAGCGCTGTCCTCGGTGGCCCATGATGCGACTTTTCTTTGACAGGTTTGGTGTCTTTCTTGCCGCCTTGTTGCATATACCGGTTCTGTAGTTTTTTCTTTTTTGATCGCGTCACTGCCCTAATCCTCGTCCTCGACTCTTTGTAGTTTCACCGATCTTAAATAAATTGCCGCAGTCAACCGAAATTCCGAGTAGCCGGTGTGCATCGGATCTGCTGAGATCACTTGCATTTTGGGTGAGGGCCGAACACGTCGCCGTCGCTTGAATAGGGTAGAAGCCTGCAGTAGAAGTCATCACACTTCTTGAGGTTCTTGCAGCTCTTGCACTTTCTCAGATCGTTTATCTTGACTTTTCCTCTGAAGAAGGACCACTTCTCTGAGAACCATATGTCCCATATCTTCTCTTTTCCAGTGTCGCCCATTACCCATTGCGGATCAGACAGGACGAGGTTGCACGGGTACACTAGACCTGTGCTGTCTACGGACAACCTCGTTTTTCCAGCGTAACATGAAACGTATCCCTTTTTCGCCTCAAGAACGGATTCCCTCATCGGGAGGCAATGAGTGAAGACATCCCGCGAAACATCTATCCACTTGTGCCTGACTCTTGCCGCCTCCAGATACTTCATCAATTTCTCGTATTCCCTGTAAGACGGAACCCAGTCTCGGTGACTCATCATTCTTCCCACCGGCTTCAGGTCTAGGAATGCTATTCTCTTTGCACCATGTTGCACGGCAAGATCTATGACCTCCTCAAGTCTGCCCATGTTGTTCTTGTGTAAACAGCAGTTTATCCCGTACTCAATCCCGTGTTTCTGCAAGATGCCTAAGGCGTCGATCGTGCGATCAAATGATCCTTTGACGCCTCTGAAGAGGTCATGTCTATCAGCCGCAGAATCGTCAAGAGAAACTGTGGGAATTACGCGGGATTCTTTCAGCAAGAGCACTGTTTCCTCATCCAATAGAGTGCCATTTGTGAGCATGACCTTGCGGAACCGTCTCCGCCTAAGACCGGAAAGGATTTTGCGAATCTCTCGATGCAGTAGTGGCTCTCCACCGTTGATTCTAATCTCAAAAACTCCCATCTTTTCCAGCTGATCAAAAATCGATTCCAAATGACCAAAAGGCAGTTCATGCCCTTTGTCCATTTCCCCACTCGCGAAGCAGTGGACGCAGCGTAGATTACATCTGCTCGTTATAAACACGTCGACAGACGTGGGAGCGGACAAGAAAGGGACCTGAAATTTTCTGAAGACTTCACGGTCAATTTTGATCCTTTCAGGCGACTTTCTCTCTAATACGCTGTCACCTGCGCGAACGTAGCCCAACTTTTTCATGCGCTTGATAAATTTCTCACACTTCCGGCAGTTGATCTCAGCCCTTTCGGAAATTTCCTTAACGTCGGCAGATTTGTCACTAATGTATTCGAGGGTTCTCAACTCTTCAGCCGTCAGGTACTCAGTCGTAACTCTATTGCAGTCAAAGACTGCAAATGTGCCATAATACTGAGGTTCAGACCTGAGTATTGCCGCGGAACTGAGGGCGAGTTTTTGAGACATTTCCGACACTCTTCACACTGCAATCTGCAAGTCAGCCCATAAAAAGCTGTGCTCGCCCGCAGCCTCTAACTGAAGCGCGATGAAAAAATTTTTAAACAAAACGGAACAAGTCAGCTTGCAGTGATACAATTTGAAAAACAAGCGTGTCGATGCTCTAAGTCTTAAGCGAGGTCCATCCGAAAGCGGCGCTCTGCCGCAACCTTCACCTAGACCCGTTGGAGGAGAAATAGCCCCGATTGACCGGCTTGCAGTCTTCCTGTCACAGTACGGGCTTCTGCTGCTAGTGCTATTGATACCGTTGGCCTTTCTGCTTTACAAGAAACGCAGCTCTCTCATGACATTCTTCTGGCGCGCGCGCATGGTCTTCTGGCGCCTATAGGTCTAGGCTCCAGCTCTCCCTTTTTGTTCTTGGCGCTCACTTCGGCTTTGTCCCAGAGACTCTAATGCTTGCGATCTTGTCGAAGAATCCTTTTGCGTCCTCGGTAGCTATCTTGTTTTCTTTCATCACGGCTCTCGCGTCGGGGTCACTCAGTATTTCGTCGATGGCGAAATGTGCTTCTTCGACCACTTTCACTTTTTGGAAACCTGCGTTTTCGATCAGTCTGATGTACCTGTCCTTCTTTATCGCTCCTGAAACGCAGCTGATGTAAGCCTCCGCATTCCTCTTTATCGCTTCGGGCAGCTCTTTCAACAGGACAATGTCTGAAATCATCATTCTTCCACCGGGCTTCAGGACTCTAAAGGCTTCTTCGAAGACTCTCTTCTTGTCTGGCGAGAGGTTGATGACGCAGTTTGAAATTATGATGTCGGCAGTGTTGTCCGCAACTGGCAGGTTCTCGATTTCGCCGAGGCGGAACTCCACGTTCTTCTGCTTGCCCTTTCTAAGGTTTTCTCTAGCCTTATCGACCATTTCAGGCGTCATGTCAACACCGATAACATTGCCTTTTTCACCAACCTTCTTCGAGGCAATGAAACAGTCGAGCCCTCCCCCAGAACCGAGATCCACAACGGTCTCTCCTTCTTTCAAAGAAGCAAGTGCCACTGGGTTTCCACATCCAAGACCGAGAACAGCGCCTTCTGGAACAGACTTCAACTCTTCCTTTGTGTAACCAATCTTCTCGCTTGTTTCCACACCGCCACAGCAGCTTTGCCTTTTGGCAACTTTCGCGTAACCCTCTCTCACAAGCTTCTTGACCTTTTCCTCTCTCACACTCATTCACCTCCTACTTGAAAATCTCCTTCATCTTCGGTCCCAGCATGACCTTCACAGAACTTCCAAGCTCTTCAGCCTTGACCATCAATATGCAACATATCTCACCATGGGATTCGCATCCGATGAGAGCCAGCTTGTCGTCTGGCTTCAGCTTCGCCTTCTCCCTCAAATCTTTGGGGAGAACTATCTGCCCTTTTGAGTCAACCGTTACTATCGCATCAACCTTGCAGCATCCTAAATCGCTACTCATGGTTTTCATCTGCTGAAGATAGTGAAATTCAGAATATTTATACTTATCGGAAAAATAAGAAAAGTCAGAAATTTCTTCTCAGCCTATCTTCTGACTCTTCCCTTTTCAGGCTTGTATTCTTCACTCTGAAAAAGAGGACTGGAAATTATCAGATCGGCTGTCGCTCTATTGCAGGCGGTCGGCACGTTGTACAAAACAGCTACCCTAAGAAGCGCTTTGACATCAACATCATGAGGAAGACTTTGCAGGGGGTCCCAGAAGAAAATCAAATAATCCAATTTCTCATTAGCTATCAAAGCGCCTAGCTCCATGTCTCCGCCATAAGGGCCACCCTTGAGCAAAATGATTTTGAGCCCTGTTTTATCCATAATTCTCTGCCCAGTGGTTCCAGTTGCATACAGGTTGTGAAGAGACAATGTTCCTCTATTGAAATCAACCCACTCAACCAAATCATCTTTCTTATTGTCATGCGCTACCAAACCTATGTTTAGCTTTGGCAAGGCCTCACCTCTTCAGACCGGACCAAACATTTTCAATAATCTTAAACCTTTCTAAAGGCGTGCAACATACTGAAAAAGACTGAGTGAGAAAGTCTGCGGAAAAGTTATAGCTGAACCGAGCAAATGCCTAGGATCTAGGCAGCCATGAATTCTTCAATGGCTTCCCCTACTCTCGCGCGCGCTTCTAAGCATGCAATCAATTCTTTCTGTTTGGAGAAAGTAGGAGATCGGAAGTTAGATTTCTCATCGCGGAAGATATCCACATTTGTCTCTGAGTGCGCGCAAATGCGAGCGACCTCTCAAGAGATCAGCTGAAAGAAGTGGTCTTACTCAGAATACAAAACGTCTCGTGGATGATTGGCTGGTTGTGTAGAAGCTTCTGAGGTTGTGTCTCTAAACTTTTCGACGCTTGGTATCCAGTAATGAAACCCGAAAGTTATATGGCGAGTGCGAGTAGTTCTGCGATGTCCATGATTTGGATTTTTCCTTCTAGTCCAGTAGTTTTCACGGCATCTTCAAAGGTCAACAAGCAGTACGGACAAGCCGCCGCTAGGACATCTGCGCCCGCTTCAGCAGCGTCCTTCACGCGAGTTTCTGCCAGACGTGGACCCGGAATGTCGACCCACATTCTTCCGCCGCCGCCCTCGCAGCACACGCTTCTGGCTCTTGAACGGTCAAACTCCAACAGCTTGACGCCCGGAACGCTTTCAATGACCTTGCGCGGCTCATCGTAGATGCCGTTCTGTTTGCCCAAGAAGCATGGGTCGTGATAGATGACCTTCTTGTTAACCTCTTTTGAGAAAGTCAGCTTTCTCTCATCAATCAGCTTTGCAAGCAGTTGCGTGTGATGCTGAACCTCAAAGCTCGTCTGGTTATACCTGTTCTTAAAAGCATGATACCCGTGTGGACAGCTTGTCACCGCTTGCTTGACGTTGTACTTGTTGAAGGTCTTCATGTTCTCTTCAACGAGAAAGTCAAACAGTCCTTTCTCGCCCATACCGTACACTTCGCTCCCGCAACAGTTCTCCTCATCGCCTAAAACGCCAAAGTTCAAACCAGCCTTCGTGAAGACAGTTGCCAGACTCTTGGCTACGCCCTGAATCCTCGGATCATAAGCCGAGGTGCAGCCGACGAAGTACAGGATGTCCGCACTCTGCGAGATGAGCTTCAGATTCATACCCTGAGCCCATTCTGAGCGTTTGTTGCGGGTTCTTCCCCATGGATTGCCGTTCTTGAATATGCTCTCCAAAGCGTCGCGAATCGTAGGCGCGATCTGTCCTTCCTCAACCGCCATTCCACGGATGTCAATCAAAAACTCGTACGGATTCAAATCCTTTGGACAACGAACGCCACAAGTGCTGCATGTCGTGCAGCTCCACAACTCATTCTGTGGATGAGGGGTCAGTTTGCCCAGTGTGGCAACTTCTCGCATGTACTTTCTAACGTTCAAGTTGGCCTTCTTTGCAACGGGACAGCTTCCCGTGCACATTCCGCATTGGATGCACTCAAGGAGTTTGTGTTTCTGGGCAAGCTCTTGAGCGTTCATGTCGTTCATCACTTTTTGGTGAAATGGGAGCATAAGATTATTAAAGCGTTTTCCCGTGAATGATTTGAAACGCATCATGGAAGATGGAGATTTCGTCCATGGAGAAGAAGTCGCCTAGAATCGGCATTTTCGTCTGTGAATGTGGCGGCAACATAGGCGATGTTGTGGATGTTAAGGCAGTTGTTGACGCTGTCAAGAACTGGGAAGGCGTTGCTGTAGCCAAATATCACAAGTACTTATGCTCCAAACCGGCTCAGGAAATGATTCTTGACGCCGTGAAAAAGGAGAATCTTGATCGTGTCGTGGTTGCCAGCTGCACTCCACGAATGCACCTAGCAACCTTCCAAAGTGTTCTGGAGCGGGCTGGCCTGAACCCGTTCATGCTCGAATTTGTAAACATCCGCGAGCAAGACTCGTGGATACTCGGTCCGCATCCATCGCCTGAAGCCACCAAAAAGGCCATTAGCCTGATCAAAGGCGGTTACGAGCGGAGCCGAGAGCTCGAACCACTGCAGAGCATAAGCGAGAAAGGTTCAAGAGAAATCCTAATCATAGGCGGCGGCATCGCCGGAATAACAGCCGCGCTCGAACTGGGCTACTTAGGCCATAAGGTTCATCTCGTTGAACTGAAGCCCAGCATCGGCGGCAACATGGCAAAACTAACCAAGGTGTTCCCAACCTTGGACTGTGCCCAGTGCATCTTGACGCCGAGAATGGCCGAGGTCGGCAGAAACCCGAACGTCAACCTGTACACTTACGCTGAGGTTCAGGAAGTCAGCGGAAGGCCCGGCAACTATGATGTAAAGGTGCGCATGAAGCCACGGGGCGTTGACGTTCAGAAGTGCCGAAGCTGCGGCGTCTGCGCAAAGGTTTGTCCGGTGACTGTTCCAGACGAGTTCAACGAAGGCTGGTCAACCAGAAAAGCGGCTTACATCGAGTTCCCACAAGCCGTGCCCTCAGCCTACACCATCGACTTCAAATTCTGCACAAAGTGCGGAAAATGCGAGCAGCTCTGCCCGGCAAAAGCCGTCAGCCTAGCAGATCAAGGAAGCACCGTTGACCTGCATGTCGGCGGCATAATCATGGCCACGGGCTACCAGCTCTACGACGCCAAGAAACTCGAAACCTACGGTTACGGCACGTACAAAGACGTAATAACGATGATGGATCTGGAACGGTTCGTCTCGGCAACAGGACCGACAGGCGGCTACATCAAACGAGCAGATGGCAGCGACGTCAAACGCATGGCCATCGTGCTCTGTGCGGGATCACGAGACAAAAACTACATTCCCTACTGCAGCCGCATCTGCTGCATGTACTCGTTGAAACAGGCGTTTGTGCTCAAGAAAATGCTCGGCATAGACGTCACCATCTACTACACTGACATCCGCGCAACGGGCAAGGGCTACGAGGATCTTTACTGGCGCGACGAAGAGGCCGGAGTCAGTTTTATCCGCGGTAAAGTGGCCGAAGTCTACAAGAAGAACGGCAAGCTGGTTGCGGTTGCGGAAGACACGATAACCGGAGAAATGACCGAAGAAGAGTTTGACATGATCGCGTTGGCCACGCCGATGGTTCCGCCTGAAGGATTGAAAGAGCTTGCAGAGAAGATGAAAGTCTCCATCGGTGAAGATGGGTTCATAACGGAGAAACATCCTAAGCTTGACCCAGTTGACTCGTTGGTCACTGGAATCTTTGCCTGTGGTTGTGGGTTGAGCCCCAAGGACGTTCGCGACACGGTTTCCGACGGCCTAGGCGCCTCCGCCAAGGCAGCGCTGTTCCTGAAAAGTGATTACGTCACCACCAGTCCGGAAAAGGCCTACGTCATCACCGACTTGTGCAACGGTTGCAACGCTTGCGTTCCAGTCTGCCCGACAAATGCAATAACGATGAAAGAAGGCAAAGCCAAGATCGACCCGTTCCAGTGCACAGGCTGCGGAGCGTGTATACCGGTTTGCCCGCAAGAGGCAATTGACTTCAGAAACTCAACGAACAAGCAGATATTCGGCCAACTCAGGGGAGTCGTCGCTGACAAGGATCCCGGCGAGGTCCGAGTCGTCGCGTTCGTTGACAAGAACGTTGGCTACACGGGGATGGACTTCCTAGGTCTTGACCGAACGAATTATCCGGCTAACATCCGCATCGTGCCTGTCCCAACAACCGCCATTCTAGGCCTGAAACACCTGCTTTACGCCTTCGCCTACGGCGCCGACGGCGTCCTGGTCATCGAAGGGACACAGGAGATCGACGAGAAGTTCACGAAGAAACGAATGATTGACGTGGGAAGAGAACTCGCAAAATACGGCATTGAAAACATGCGTGTGCGCTACAGCTACGTGCCACTGCCGGTCTACAAGAAGGCAGCGGAACTGTTCACCATGTTCACGGACAGAATAAAGAAGTTCGGACCCGTGGCAGAGGACAAACGCAACGCGATCAAAGAAAAGATCAAAGCCTAACGACAAAAATGCGGCTTTTCAACGCGAATAAACTGTTCTGAACCTTCTAGAACTGAAATGATCTGTTTTCAGCCTTAAAGGACTAGAAGGAACCAAGAAACGCTTTTATCACCGTCTTGACATGAGAATTTGCATGGAGAAAATGAGAATGAACCACAAGAAAATTGGAAAGTACCTGGCGATTTTTTCAATGATATTCGTTATGTTGGCTCTAGCAGCTGTTTACGCTTCCGGCCATGATTCTCCGATGCATCCTTTCTCCCCTTTTGCAAAGGCCTACCCCGCTCAGATAAACGCAACGGGAACACTGACGTTGAAGAACTTTACTGGTAATCCCTTCGACGTAACGATTGACACGAGCTTCAAGTCTGCGGTCCCAAACATCATTACGCCCGGCGTGTATGATAATGTCGGATTCCACGGGTTTGCAATAGCGACTGGAGAGTATGGAAACAAGCTGTCAATGCTCAGGTTCGAAGGGCTACTAACCATTGACGACAACAACTTCTTTGTGACATTCGCAGTGGAGAAACCACAAGAAGTCTCTAACGGAAGATACAGCGCGAACGGTGAATTGAACCTCAACATTACAGAGATAAATCTTCCACCGGCAGAGATCACGATGGTGATGATGAAGGGAAACGTCACAGATTTCGGTGACAAGGACGCCTTCGGTTTCCTGGAAGCAAACGCGAAGATCGGCATCCAAAACCACACAAACGTGCACACCACCTTCTCCTTGCAGCCACCTCCAAGAAATGAGGAATACGACGAAGAGGGCCCGGAGAACTTCACCAGATCCTTCTATACCGTAACGTTGGCTAACGCGACAAAGACTGAAGTGGACTATGACGGCAGTGCCCTCTACGTGGAAGGACTTTGGAACGTCTACAACAGAACAATAACCGTCACTCATTTTGACCATGACGGTACCACTACGATTAACATCCACACAATTCTCGAAGGAGCTCCCGGCAAGTTCAACGTCACCCTCACACCCCAGACGACTTCAAGCATGGGAGAGGGCAGATGGAAGAATCGAGGAAACTTCACGTTGGAGATAGAAGGTTTGGACACCATCAAAGGCAACGTCATCTTCTACCAGACAAAGTTCGCAGGCCCACATGAAAACGGCATTCCGAGGTGCGACTTCAACGAAGATCATGTGGTAAACATCCTCGACATACACCAAGTTGCGCGATCCTTCGGAGCAAAGCTCGGCATGACCAAATACGACCCTGACGCAGACTCTAACTCAGACTTCGCCATAAACATCCTAGACGTCTTCACCGTGGCACAGGAATACGGTCAAGAATACTAGCTCCCTTCACCTTTCCCCTCTCTCCCTCTCCTTTTCCCCTTTTTTGCTTCTTGTTTTTTCAATCAGATCTTCAACCGTGCATTCAGAAACTTCATTTTCCATTCTCTTCTCGGCCAGCGCGCATGCGTGTTCCTAAATTAGTTTGCGAAGTACCTTATGCTTCTTGCTTTGCTTGGTTTGTGTGTGTTGACTGCGGCTTGAGCTGTGAATAGCATGGCTAGCAGGGAGAGTTGAACGTGGAA